>Ga0224500_10000113_pt1 | contig 59305 bp, 51 predicted proteins | sample SF_Oct11_sed_USG_FD_168126 | JGI IMG/M metagenome (GOLD analysis project Ga0224500, IMG submission 168126) | Sediment microbial communities from San Francisco Bay, California, United States - SF_Oct11_sed_USGS_4_1 | ecosystem: Environmental > Aquatic > Marine > Sediment | place: USA: California...
TCGGGAGCCGAATTAGGGTCACTGTCCCCGAACTAGGCCGGTGTGCCGGAATGAAACCTGAATTCAGTATCCGGGGCGGTAATCAGCCTCGCTTCCAGCGCCCGCAATTCGACCAGTCGCCGATCGAACGCATTACTATCCGTGCCGGACTCGGAACGCGCAAGTGCCAGGTAGTGTTCGAAGTGCCGCGCTTCCGACGATAGCAGGCCCAAATAAAATTGTCTCAATGGCGCCGGAAGATGTGGCGCCACAGCGGCGAATCGTTCACAGGAACGTGCCTCGATCAGAGCGCCGATAATCAGCAGATCGGCTAGCCGCTGCGGCTCCCCGTGTCTCGCGCTGTTATGCAATTCGCCGGCGTATCTGGATGCAGACAATCGAGCGAACGGCAGGCGCATGTCGCGCATGATTTTTCGCACCTGTTCAAAGTGCCGCAGCTCCTCTCTCGCCAGGCGCGACATACGATCGACCAGCGCATCTCTCTGTGGATAACGGAATATGATGCCGAGCGCAGTCGACGCCGCCTTCAGTTCGCAGTTTGCATGGTCGGTCAGTAGTTCCGGGAGGCGCCTGCAAGCTTCCTCTACCCATAATTCCGGTGTCGGCGCCTGAAGAAATTCCAGAACGGGACCGATAGTGTTGGCGTCGGTGCTCACGCCAGGCTACAGCCAACCGGCAACTTCAGCCGCACTCTGCAAGCGGTCTTCCGGTTTCTTCGCCATCAGCATGTTCAGCAACGCCTGGTAAACGGCCAAACGGTGCGGCAAGACGGGCACCGGCGCTTCGCTATGCTTGTAGATGATGCCCATCGCATTCGTCCCACTGTAGGGTTTTCGCCCCGTAAGCATCTCGTAGAAGATTACCCCAAGGCTGTAGATATCGCTCCTCGCATCGACGTCATTTCCGCGTCCCTGTTCCGGGCTCATATAATAAGGCGTGCCAAAAATCTCGCCACTGCCGGTAATCTCCTGCTGCAGGCGCATTCGCTTCGCCAAACCGAAGTCGATCAGCGCCAGGCTTCCATCGCCGCGAAGCATGACGTTTCCCGGTTTCAGATCTCGGTGCAGCACACCCACCGAATGCACTTTCGCGAGTCCGCTCGCTATTTGCTTCAGATAGCTGACAGCCTCAGCCTCACTGATTCCCGAGTCAATTTTCTGTTTGAGATCGCCGCCGGACAGGTACTCCATGACAATATGCGCATGATCATCGCTCACACCCAGGTCATAAATTTTGACTATGTTCGGGTGGTGCAAGTCGGCGATGAGTTCATACTCCTGCAGAAATCTGTCGAATACGCCGATGCCGTCCGCGAGATCAGGCAGCTGTTGAAGCACTTTGAGTATGACCGGCTCGTTGCCCGACTCCCGTTCCGCAAGGTATACCGATGAATGCTCTGTCGCCGCAAGTTTCCTGATGAATCGATAGCCCTTGATAAGCGGGTTTATGCCGGTACTCAGGTCTCCGACAAACAGCGAATCGGTGGAAGAGGTTCGGCGCCGTGCCCGCATGATGTCGCCCAGCCGCACAATCAGCGATTTATGACGGATTTCATCACGCAAGAAAAATCCTTCGGCCTTGAATCGCGTCGCCGTGGACCTGTCCAGTTCGTTCGTTGAGAAAAAAACTACCGGTGGAAAGCCGGTCTTCCTGGCAAAAAGCTTAAGCGTATGCAACGGGTCGCGATCGCCTTGCTGATCGCCAAGCAACACGACATCGTTGCCGGCTCCTGAAAATTCGTCAGGAAGATTGCCAGTTTTCACGGGATCGTATTCTGTAATCACTGCATCCGGCCAGTGAGTCGTCACATGATGCATCAGAAGTTTTCTGAAGTCAGCATGACTGTCAATGATCATGACCTTGATGCTCATGCTGTCGGTATGACCGTATTCCTTCGGGCTTCGGCCCTCGCCGCAACGATTAGCCGGCTCCGCGCAGCACTACATGCCGACTGCAGAATCGGGAAGACTGGTGCTCATGCCGGATTCCGTTGAGGCATTCTCGCTTCCCTTGCTGTGCAGTCTGAGTTCGCGCTTCGCCTTGGCCTGGTCGCTTCGGACTTTTTCGAGATTCTTCAGGTAATCGTCAGTGACCTCTCCGGTTACGTATATTCCGGAGAAGCAGGAGGTATCGAATTCGCGAATTTCGGAGTTGTCGTGCCGCACGGAACGGATCAGGCCGTGCAGGTCAAGATATATCAGCCGGTCGGCACCGATGATTTCCTGTATTTCGGGCACTGTCCGGCCGTTGGCTACCAATTCGGAAACGGCTGGCATGTCGATACCGTAAACATTCGGGTATCGCACCGGCGGAGCAGCGGATGCGAAATAAACCTTTCTCGCACCAGCGTCGCGCGCGATTTTGATGATCTGCTTCGACGTAGTTCCCCTGACGATCGAATCGTCGACCAGCAAGACATTCTTGCCGCGAAACTCGAGATCGATTGCATTCAATTTGCGTCGCACCGAATTTGCGCGCTCCGCCTGTCCGGGCATGATGAAGGTCCGGCCGATGTAACGATTCTTGATAAAACCCTCCCGATACTTGACACCAAGGTGGTACGCCACCTGTCCTGCCGACGTGCGACTGGTATCCGGTATCGGTATTACTACGTCGATGTCGTGATCCGGCCACTCGCGCACGATCTGTCCGGCGAGTTGCTCGCCCATGCGAAGACGCGCTTTGTAAACCGACAGGTTGTCAATAATCGAGTCCGGGCGCGCGAAGTAGACAAATTCGAAAATACACGGTGAATAGCCGGCCGCTTCGCGAAATTGGCGACTGTGCATGACGCCTCCGTTCTCAATAAACACGACTTCGCCGGGCCGGATGTCGCGAATTCGTTTGAATTGAAGGATGTCCAGCGCAACGCTTTCCGACGCGACCATGAATTCAGTACCGGCGGCCGTCTCTCTTTGCCCGATGACAATTGGCCGAATACCATTGGGGTCACGAAATGCAACGATGCCGTGTCCGATGATCATCGCGACAACCGCGTAACCGCCGGAACATCGTTTGTGCACGGCATCGACGGCATCGAATATCTGTTCGGGATCAGGCCGGCCATTGGTGCGACTTTGCAGCTCGTGAGCGAAAACGTTCAGCAGGACCTCGGAATCCGAACCGGTGTTGAGGTGGCGGCGGTCTTCTTTCATCAATAACTCGGACAACTCGCCGTGATTGGTCAGATTGCCGTTGTGCGCAAGACAAATCCCGTATGGCGAGTTCACATAGAAGGGCTGCGCTTCTGCCACTTGCGACCCGCCGGCAGTCGGATAGCGTACGTGCCCGATTCCGACGTTTCCCGTGAGGCGCAGCATGTGCCGATGATGAAAGACGTCCCGCACCAGTCCGTTGCTCTTGCGTACGTTCAGTCCGTCCTTGCCCCAGGTAACGATGCCCGCAGCGTCCTGGCCACGATGCTGGAGTACGGTGAGCGCATCGTATATGGCCTGGTTAACAGGCCTTTTTCCAACAATACCGACAATGCCACACATCAGCTCAAATACCTGATTTTCATGAATTTAACTCTTTTCGGACAGCCTCGCTGTCACCTCGTCAAGCGCTTCCCCGGGCATCAGGATATCGACCCCGCGCGGGGCCATCACGCGAATCCAGTCGGCGACGACCTCGCCGTAGGGAATCAGTGTCGATTTCTGCCACCAGGGGTCGTTGCTGAAGTTGGCATACTCGCCGCCGATGATGAAAACAGCCAGTAGCACCACACCGCGGCAAAAACCGAACATCATGCCAAACACCCGATCGGTACCGCTCAACACGGACAGTCGCACCAGCTTCGAAACTCCCCAGCCGATAAGGCCGCCGAGAGCCAATATAACGGTAAAGACCAGGATACGTCCGAACCAGACCTGCAATTCATCGGAACTGAGCCACGACTCGGACAGGGACCCGGCCTGCCAGCCGAAACGCAGCGCGGCCCAGATCGCGATCAACAATGCGGCTATCGATATCGCTTCTTTGACGAAACCCCGAACGAAGCCAATGATGACCGAAACGACAATGGCGATGGCAATGACTATGTCCGCTACAGGCATCGGCAATGACTTAATTGGGGTCAGGCGAGAGAATTGGCGGGGATTCTAACAGAACACGCGGGCTGCGAGTCACGGCTTGGAAATCCCGCATGGTCACGGATGAGGCACAACCTGCGCGGCGTGGCCGGCCGATTTGAGTTTCGCCGCTACGCCTTCGGCGCTTTCGCGATCCTTCTGCGGCCCTATTCTCACTCGATGCAGTGATCCGTCGACCGTTTTCAGCTGGCTCAAGAACGCCGCGTAACCCTGCTTGCGCAAATCGGCGGCAAGGCGCTCGGCATTGGCCTGGTTGGAAAAACTGCCTAGCTGGACCGCCCACAGGCCGGTCTCGGATTCCGCGCCGGTATTGGCGGTCGGCGCCGGTTTAGTTGTCGGCGGTGGCGTCGTAGTCTCGGTTTTGCCGCCCGATACCGTTGGACTCGCCTCTTTCTGCGCAACCACCGGCTTCTCGGCATCCGTCTGGCTTACCGCGGCCGGAACCGGTTCACTGCGATCGCGCTCCAGCACGATGGTCTGCTGTTTGCGCGCCTCTGGATTCTGGCCCGGCAGTACCAGCGATTCGCTGACCACTTCTGCTTCGTCTGAGGGCCCGTCGAGGAAAACCGGCACGATAATGACCGCGAATACAACCAGTACGATGACTCCGATAATGCGTTCTTTCAATGCTCTGTCCACTGGACTCTCGGATGATGCTTAAAATTCGCTGTTGCGCGGCGTTGGCCCGGATTGGCGGCGCGAGTATAGCGTATCGAGCGCCGGGCCGACCACGTAGAAGGACCCGCACACCAGCGCAATATCGGAATCACCAGCACGGTCCTCCGCGGCACGCAACGCCGAGCCGACGTCGTCGGTAATCAGGCAGGGCTTTTGACAGACTTGCGCAATAACCGAAGCGAGTTCCGATGCTGGTCTGGCACGGCCGGATACCGCCGGAACCGCGATCCACGAGTCTACGACAGGACACAGCGGCCCGATCAATGCTGCTGCATCCTTGTCCTGCAGCATGCCAATAACGGCGACGACTCGACGATTGCCACGAATCACTGACAAGCTCTGCGCCAGTACAGCAGCCGAACCTGCATTGTGTGCGACATCCAGCAACCATTCGCGTCCCGAGAATACGGTTTGCAGACGCCCGGGCAGAACCAGCGACCCGAGGACCTCATTGACAAGGTCTCGCTGCAGTAATTCGTCAAGTCCCAGGGCTTCGAGCATTGCCAGGACCGCCGCCGCATTGTCTATCTGCACGTCCGCGGCCAACGCCGGCCGATTCAGGCCTGCAAGACTGATTCTCCGGCCTTCCCAGGTCCACGTTCGCTGCTCCCCGCCCGCCCGCCTGGCCCGGAAATCCGTTCCTGCAACCAGCAGGTTTGCGCCAACCTCGTTTGCCTGCTGTCGCACGGATTGCGGCATCCCGGCTGCGCCGAAAATGAACGGCCTTCCACGACGCAGGATTCCTGCTTTCTCGAATCCGATCGATTCGACGTCGTGCCCGAGCCATTCACAGTGATCGAGGCTTATGTTGGTGATGATGCCGCCATCGGGATCCAGCGCGTTGACCGCATCCAGCCTGCCGCCCATGCCGATTTCCAGCACTACGGCATCGACTTGCCGATGTTCGAATACGCAGAAGGCAGCGAGCGTACCGAACTCGAAATAGGTCAGTGGCAGGTCCTGTCGACACGCCTCGACCCGCTGCATTGCGGCCATTATTTCCTGGTCACCGCAATCGACGCCATCGACTCGAATGCGTTCGTTGTATTTCTGCAAATGCGGCGAGGTGTAAGCGCCAACCCGCAATCCGCTGCGGCGTAAGAATGCCTCCAGCATGATCACGCAGGAGCCCTTGCCGTTCGTGCCGGCAACGTGAATTACGAGCGCCGGTCGTCGCAGGGCCAGTCTGTCCAGCACCAGCCTGGTTCTATCCAGCCCGAGTTCGATCTCGTTGGGCGTCAGCGTCGAAAGCCAGGCCAGCCATTCGTCGAGTGTCTGAAATGAACCGCTGCGGCTCATGGGAAAAGACTATCCGGCTTCAGTTGATTGACGGTTTCAGGCGGCAGGCTGGGGGCGCTGTGCGAGCTTGGCCAACAAGTCTCCGATTTGTTCGCGAAGCGCGCGTCGGTCGACAATCATATCGATCGCCCCATGATCCAGCAGAAACTCGCTGCGCTGGAAACCCTCCGGCAAAGTCTGGCGCACGGTTTGTTCGATGACCCGCGGGCCGGCAAATCCGATCAGTGCTTTTGGTTCCGCAACGTTGACATCGCCTAACATTGCGAGGCTCGCCGATACGCCACCCGTGGTCGGATCCGTCAAAACCGATATGAACGGAATGCGGTGCTTGCCGAGTTCTGCAATAGCAGCTGCTGTTTTCGCCATCTGCAGAAGTGAAAATAGCGCTTCCTGCATGCGCGCACCTCCACTGGCAGAGAAACAGATCAATGGTGCCCTCGTTTCCACGCATCGCTTCGCGGCTCGCTGAAAACGTTCGCCGACAACCGAACCCATCGATCCACCCATGAATGCAAACTCGAATGCGCAGGCGACGATTGGCTGGCCGAACAAGCTGCCGCTCGCCGCGACCAGCGCATCTTTTTCGCCGGTCTTCTTCTGTGCCTGAATGAGGCGGTCACGGTAGCGTTTACTGTCTTTGAATTTCAGTGGATCGAGCGGTTCGAGACCTGCACCTATTTCCTCGATATCACCCTCGTCGAGAAAATACTCAAGGCGCTGTCGTGCACCGATTCGCATGTGATGATCGCACTTCGGGCAAACATAAAGATTGCGTTCCAGTTCGGTTCGATACAGTTGAGCGTCACAGTGCGGGCACTTGATCCAGACGCCCTGCGGCACAGACCGGGTTCGATTCTCGGTCTTTATGCGCGAGGGCATTAATTTTTCAAACCAGCTCATAGGCACACATCATATACATTATCCGGTACAGACCCCAGCCGGGTTGCAGGGGCGGGCAGCGAAAAACCGTCAGGATACGCGACGCCTACAAGCGTCAAGCCGTGCGCCGGGGCCGCTACGCCCCCGGCGCGTCGATCCAGGCCTTCCAGCACTTCGCGGACGCGGGCGACAGGCGATTCGCCGGTGCCGGCCGCGACCAGCAGGCCGACAATATTTCGCACCATGTGTTGCAGAAACGCGTTCGCCGTAATGTGCACGCTGATCCACTGGTCTGTTTTCACGATCCGCAGCTCATGAATCTCCCGGACAGGGCTGGATGCCTGGCAGCCGGCGGCGCGAAAGGCCGAAAAGTCGTGCTTTCCCAGCAGGCATTCGGCAGCGCCCTGCATTAGTGCGACGTCAATCGGATGGTGTATCCACCACGCCCTGTTTCGGCTCAACGCGGAACGAACTTCCCGATTCAGAATCAGGTACCGATAGCTTCGCGACAACGCTGAAAATCGCGCGTGAAAATCGTCGTCGACGACAGTCACCCAGCTGACATTGATGTCGGAAGGCAAATTGCTATTGGCACCGAGGAGCCAGCTTCGCGTGCTGCGTGCGGATTTCGTATCGAAATGAATGACCTGCCCGCTAGCGTGCACGCCCGTATCTGTACGACCAGCACAAACTGCATCGACCGGATGATTCGCGACCGCGGCCAGCGCCTCTTCGACGAGCAACTGCACACCGGTACCGATCTTCTGCCGCTGCCAGCCGTTGTAGGCTGTGCCGTCGTATTCGATTCCGAGGGCAAGTCGCATGCGAGTATCGACCGGGAAGGCACCAGCACCCTCTGCACGAATGGCTCGGCAGATCAGCTCGGCAGTGAATCCAGCAGTTTTTGCGCCTGTTGCCGTTGCGCCACGTCTCCCTCGTCGAGCACTTCTTCGAGGATGCTGCGTGCGCCGGCCGGATCACCCATGTCGACGTAGGCACGCGCCAGATCGAGCTTCGTACCGACCTCGGTCATGGTTCGCGCATCGTGAAGATCATCAGAGATGTCTTCCGGGGAAAGCGCCTGAGTTGGCGACGTATCGTCATCGTCAGCGCCAACGTCGAGATCGACGCTGCGTTTCTTGATCTTTGGCTGTTCGACGGTCCTGTCGTCGCGTTGCTGACTGACGGTATCACCCATGCCGCTCACCTTGAGCGCAGCCGTCAGGTCATCGAGATCCAGGTCGACATCGGTGCTGCCGGCGGCCAGTCCGGGCAGTTCGCCCGTATCGTCCAGCATACTGTTCCCGGTGAAGACGTCTTTCGGCAAGGCTTCGGTTTTCGCGAAATCAAAATCGCTGTCGTCATCCATCGGCGCCAGCATGGTTTTGTCGTCATCCGAAAGCGACGATTCAATGTCGTTCGCTGTCTCGACAGCCATATCGTCGCTGAGCACCTGGGTCATGCCAGTCGCATCGAGCAGGCTCGTGTCTACTTCTACACCGACGTCGGTATCGTCCTGATCGTCATCATCGCCAAGAGCAGTATGCAGGCCCGTCGCCGAAAGCTCCGGGTTCTTACCAGTCGCCTCGCTATCATCAGCGTCATCAAGTGCATAATTCTTGCCTGTGGCATCGAGATCATCGAAATTCAATGTCTGGCTTTCGGACGTGTCGTCCAGGTCGGACAGGTCGATCTCGTCGTCGTAGGCAATTACCTCGTCGTCCAGACCGGCCAGGTCGAGATCGAGATCGTCCAGGTTTATCTCTGCAGTTCCATCGGACCCGTGCTCGTCGTCGTCGAGACTGGCCATCGTCGTTGCTTCATCATCGGCCAGCGACGGTATTTCACCGGTGGCCTCAAGGTCAGCAAATTGCTGTTCAATAGTCGGCGTTTCGACCGTACTTTCGGACTCCGGCATTTCGAGGGTCGGACTTTCTGCTGTCGAATCGTCCCCGCCTGATTTCGGCATTTCCCGTGTTACCGAGGCTGACGTATCGTCCTCGTCAAAACTGAAATCCAGGCCGCCCGTCTGGTCGCCTGTCGACGGTCCATCGTCATCTTCAGCACCGAGATCGATGACGTCGCTGGCGGCACCATCCGGTCCGCCGGCGAAATCCATGTCCAGCTCGCCGGCTTCATCCATCCCGCCTTCGAATGAAAGATCGACCGCACGAGTTGCGGCTCCCGCGCTGACGCCCGAGAACAACTCGTGATCGCCGGCAATCTGCTGGCCCATAATGACGATCTTGCCCCACTCGGCATCGTCGGCACCGAGAACGGCCTTGGTACGGCTCGCCGCATCGATAAATGCATCGCGATTGCCCCAAACGTAATAGATCTCGCAAAGCTTGGCTAACAGGTCCTGCCGATCGGGTTCAAGTGTCAGGGCTCCATTGATCAGGTCCGCTGCCTGATCGTAGAGACCATAAGCCATGTGGAAATCGGCTTCGGCAACAGGATCCGACTGGTCCAGATTGATAGCCGTTTCACTACTGAAAGTGTCTTCCATCGACTCGGCCGGAGCGGCGCGTGCGGGTTTTTCGAAAACATCGTCCGCATCTTCCGGCGCCTCGACCATGAATTCATCGCGGGCCCCGCCTCGGCCGCCCTGTTCGACCACGACGATCGCCGTATCGTCTTCCCGCGCGAGCGCTCGCAATCTTTCGGTCGACGCCACGGACTCGCTGTCGAGGTCATCGGCATCCAGTGCGTCCCATACGCCTGTCGAATCGTCGTCGCCGCGGCTGGCCGCACGGCGTGCGAACCATACAAGAATACCGATGACGACGATCAGCGCACCGCCGATCCATCCCCAGATGCCGGTAACAAAGCCGAGTATCTTGTCGACGAGACCCGGCTGGTCATCTAAGCGCCTGACGACGCGAGGCACTTCCGGCTGCGTTGCATCGACGGCTGAGTCTGCAGCATCAGCCGCGTCGTCGGTGACCAACTCATCGTCGGTAACGGCACCATCGTCGGCAGCGGCATCATCGTCGGCAGCAAAAATCTCGTCGCCATCATCCGTGACCTGGTCATCCACCGTGTCGTCCACGAGCTCGGGTTCGATGACAGGCGGCTCTTCGCCTCGCAGCCGCGCCAGTTCGGCACGCAATGCAGCCAGTTCATTGCTCTCGATCTCAATGAGCGAGTCCTGATCCGCCAGCATCCGCTCGATTTCTCTTATTCGATCCTCTGTCGGATCGCCGCTCGAGTAGTCGCTGCTGTCCTCGATGTCAGTGCCGGGCGCCTGCGTTCCGTCGTACGCGGTCTGATCGTCGTCGGGCGGAACCAATGTCAGGCTGGGCTGTGTCGTCGTCACCCCGGGAGATCCACCCCAGGATTGGTTTTGCCGCATGACCTCGTTCTGCGCGTCATTGCGGCTGATACGAAAGATGTCGTCAGCGCTGGGGATTCGCAGGCTCGCGCCGGCAGACAGTCGATTGATATTTCCGACAAAAGCCTGTGGATTTGCTTCGAAAATCGCCAGCATCGTCTGGTTCATGGTGAGACGGTTGTCCGGGCGGACTCGCTGCGCGATTCCCCAAAGGGTGTCGCCACGTTGCACGACGAGGTCGCCACCCGCCGTCGTGTCAAACGATCGCGGGTCGGCATCCGACTCGGTCGTGGGTCTTGGCGCAGTTCTCGGCGGCTGTGTCGGGGCAGACTCGGACTGCGGTTCCGGCGTGCTGGGCGCGGCCGGGCGTTCGATGCGACCACTGTCAGTCTGGGCTGCGCGCGTCGGTGCCGTTACAGACTCGGTGGTTTCAGCAACCGGCGGAAGAGCAAAGGTCGGCGGATCCAGCAGCAACGTGTATTCGCGCAGCAATCTGCCGCGCGACCAGGACGCTTCGACGAGAAAGGTAACGAAAGGCTCCCGTATCGGGTCGATGGAGCGAATGTTGATGTAGTTGCCATCCGCACGACCCGAGCGGACGACCGTAAACTGAATTCGGGTCAGGAAGAGCGGCCGGTCGATCCCGTATCGCTCGAAGGTATCGGCCGATGCGAGCTGCACGGTGATGTTGGTCAGTTCGTCGGGGCTTGCCGACAGTAGCTCGATTTCGGCCTTCAATGGTTCATTAAGAGCCGAACTCAATCGTATATCGCCAAGTCCCAGCGCCCAGGCCTCGCTAACAAGCAGGAGTGCTGGCAGAAGCCATATACGGTTCAGTCTTCGAGACATAATATTTTTCTCCAGCACCCCAAATTCCCCGGTTGACAGCAACGTCCCGGAGCTTGAATCTCGATCGGCAATCGCCCGGCAGGTTTGGTGGTGAACTATAGCTTATAAATACTTTTTGGCCAATATTTCAGCTATTTGGACGCTATTTAGAGCAGCGCCCTTACGAATATTGTCGGACACCACCCACAGGTTGATTCCCCGAGGATGACTGATATCTTCACGCACCCGGCCGACAAAAACCGGGTCATTGCCCGAGCTGTCGGTTACCGCGGTGGGATACTGGCCGGTTTCGGTTCCGTCAATCAGCTTGACGCCCGGTGCTTTTCGCAGCAGCTCACACACTTCGGACGCCGAGATCTTTCGCTCGGTCTCGATGTGGACGGCTTCTGAATGCCCGAAAAACGCGGCAATCCTTACGGCAGTCGGATTCACGGCAATGTTCTCGTCGGCCAGGATCTTGCGAGTCTCCCAGACCATCTTCATCTCTTCCCGTGTGTAGCGATTTTCCTGAAATACATCTATATGCGGCACCGCATTGAAGGCGATCTGCTTGGCCGGGCCCTTGAGATCCAGCGGTTTGCCGTTCAGCAGCGCCGCAGTTTGTCTGGCCAGCTCCTCGACAGCGCTTCGTCCTGCGCCCGATACCGCCTGGTAAGTAGCCACATTGATGCGGCGAATGCCGACTGCGTCGTATATGGGTTTCAATGCGACGACCATCTGAATGGTCGAGCAATTAGGGTTTGCGATGATGCCGGCGGCGGTATACCCGGCGATCTTCTCCGGGTTGACCTCCGGAACGACCAGCGGGATGTCGTCTTGCTGGCGAAAACGCGATGTGTTGTCCACGACTACACAACCCGCCGCCGCCGCTTTGGGCGCATACTCACCGGAGACCGATGCGCCTGCCGAGAACAGGCCGATCTGCACTTTCGAGAAGTCGAACCCGGCAAGGTCCTGGACTTTCAGCATCTTCTTGCCAAATGCCACGCTCTTGCCAACAGAACGTTCGCTGGCGAGTGCGTGAACCTTGCCGGCTGGAAATCTGCGCTCGGAAAGTATCTGCAGCATTGCCTCGCCGACAACGCCGGTTGCGCCGACCACGGCGACATCAAAAACCTTGGACATGTTGCTCTGGGAAACCTCGAAGTGATCCGAATCGTCTGATTTTGAAATTACTTTTTGGCAATTGAAGAAATATTCGGCGTTTCGGAACTGACATCGGCGTTCTGGCCACGATTCCGCAAATAGTGATCCATCAGCACCAGCGCCACCATCGCTTCGGCAATCGGCGTAGCTCTAAGCCCGACACAGGGATCGTGGCGCCCCTTGGTGACGATCTGCGACTCCGATCCATCTTTGTTAATCGTTTTTCCCGGCGCGGCAATACTTGAAGTCGGCTTCAACGCAATACTGGCAAGGATGGTCTGGCCCGACGAAATTCCGCCCAAGGTACCGCCGGCATCGTTCTTCGAAAATCCCTGAGGGGTGATCTCGTCCCGGTGCTCGCTGCCACGCTGAATCACCGCCGCAAATCCCGCACCGAGTTCAACACCTTTCACGGCATTGATACTCATCAGTCCATGTGCAATATCCGCCTCGAGCTTGTCGAATACGGGTTCGCCGAGCCCGGGCGGCACCCCGGTCGCGAGCACGCTGATTTTTGCTCCGATCGAATCGCCCTGCTCTCGCAAGCCGTCCATGAATTCCTCGAGTTCGCCAATTCTCGCGGGGTCGGCACAAAAAAACGGGTTCTGGTCGACGAAATCGAGGTCGACTGCCGACAGTGACAGCGGACCGAGCTGTGCGAGGTATCCCTTGATTCGGATTCCCGATCGCTCGAGCAGATATTTTCTGGCAATCGCGCCCGCGGCGACCCGCATGGTCGTCTCGCGCGCAGACGAACGTCCGCCGCCACGGTAATCACGAATGCCGTACTTCTGCTGATAGGTATAGTCGGCATGGCCTGGCCGGAACTTGTCCTTGATGTCGCCGTAATCCCGGGATCTCTGGTCCGTATTTTCCACGACGAGTCCGATCGGCGTGCCGGTGGTCCTGCCCTCGAAGACGCCGGAAAGTATGCGCACCCGGTCCGGCTCATTGCGCTGGGTGACGTGGCGGGAACGTCCGGGCCGGCGGCGCTCGAGATCCAGTTGAATATCGGACTCGGCGAGCTCCATGCCCGGGGGACACCCGTCGACGATGCAGCCCATGGCGGGGCCGTGACTCTCCCCATAGGTGGTCACTGTAAAAAGTCGCCCGAAAGTGTTTCCCGACATCGCTATTTCCCGCCACAATCCAGTCTTTCGGTTCTGCGCGTCGCGCTAAAGATCAATCCGCAGCAAGCAATCAGTAAAATCAGGCACCGCGGGCGGATTGGACTCTCCCCATAGGTGGTCACCGTAAAAAGTCGCCCGAAAGTATTGCCTGACACTATGATCCAGCCCGCTGTGAATATGCCCTGTCGAATTTTTCCTGCTGTCGCTCGATGTCCGCCTTGCCGATAAGAAAGACACCGTCGCCGCCGTGCTCGAAATCCAGCCAAACGAATGCCGCCTCGGGAAACAGTTTTTCCAGCGCAGGCTGGCTGTTACCCACCTCAACGACAAGCACACCCTCGTCGGCCAGGAACCGGCCTGCATCATGCAGGATCGCAATCACTGAATCCAGACCGTCACGGCCGGCCGCGAGCCCGAGTACCGGTTCGTGCTGAAACTCCGCTGTCAGATTCTGCATGTCCTGCTGATCAACGTATGGCGGATTGCTGACGATAAGGTCATAGCAGCCTTCGCGGTTTTTTCCCAAAGGCTCGAAAAAACTTCCGTGAAACAATTGCACGCGTTGCTGCAACTCATAACGTTCGACGTTCGTGGCCGCGACTTGCAACGCTTCTTCTGACAGGTCGACCGCATCGACGCGGCATTCCGGACAGGCGACCGCGGTGGCAATGGCGATGCAGCCACTGCCCGTGCCGAGATCCAGCGCGCGGCGCAGCTGCCCCTCGCGTAGCCAGGGCGAGAACCCGCAGGCAATCAGCTCTGCCAGCGGGGAGCGCGGAACCAGGACGCGCTCGTCGACGAAAAACTCCAGGCCGGCGAACCAGGCCTGTTGCAGAAGGTAGGCCATCGGAATCCGCTGCTCGATACGCCGTTGTGCCAGCTGATCGACGAGCTCTTGCTCGCGCCGCCGCACCGGCTGCGAATACGCATCCCGCGAGTCGGTATGATCAAGGCCGAGCTTGGCAAATACCAGCCAGGCCGCTTCGTCAATCGCATTGTCTGTACCGTGGCCGTAGCTAAGCTGCGCATCCTCGAAGCGCGCGGCGGTGCGCCGAATCAGCTCTTCGACGTTAGGCAGGGCTTCGTTTCGCTTTGCGGGCATTTGGCGGGTACCGGGCAACATGGCTGCCGGAAAAACGCAAAATCTAGCATGCAACGAGTCAACGCCGTCGAAAATCGACACATTCGGTTTCGCCCGACGCCACTGGGTTAGAATGCGTCGCCATGGGATCGAGCCGGAAAATTGTCGCTGTCACGCTCGCCGCACTGGCGCTGTCAGTTGCTGCCGTGCTCGCATTTCGCAGTGTTGATCACACGCCGCGACAGTTTTTGTATGCCACCGTATTGCCCGAGCCAATGGTCTTGCCGGAATTCCGGCTCAACGACCAGGATGGTCAGCCACTCACCCGGGACTCCTTTCGGGATCGCCGCACCCTTCTGTTCTTCGGTTTCACCCACTGTCCGGATATTTGTCCCGCTACCCTGCAACAGCTCGCGGTCGTTCGCCGAAAGCTGGCCCTGGAGCTTCCGGACGAACAGGATCTCCCCGACATCCTATTAATAAGTGTCGATCCGGAACGGGATACGCCGCAGGTATTGCGCGAGTACGCGGGCCATTTTGGCGATGGTGTAACAGCGGCGAGCGGCGAGCTCGGTGAATTGACAAAACTAGCCGCCGCGCTCGGCATTTATTTCGAAAAAGGTGACGTATCGGGCAACGGATATAATGTCAATCACTCCGCTGCCGTCCTTATGATCAATCGCGCGGCAGAGTTTCAAGCAGTGTTCAGTGCGCCGATCGACATCGACGCGATGTTTGCAGATCTGATGCTGCTCTCGGAATGATGCAATGAATCGCCAAGCCGTAATGCTGTTGCTTGCCATGCTTGTGATAACAGCATGTTCCCGGCACGACGGTCCGGCTCTTGATGTAAGCAATGTTCGTGTTCTGGCACCGTTGCCCGGGCGCAGCGCTTCTGTCGCTTACATGGATATGCACAACCGATCGCAACATCCGCTGACGATCGATGGGATTTCCAGCCCGGAATTCGTTCGCGCGGAAATTCACGAGACCACGCTCTCGGATGGCATCGCACGTATGCAGGCTCTGGAATCGATTACAGTCGACGCCGGTGCCCGGCTCAGTTTCGCCCCGGCCGGCCTGCATATTATGCTGCTCGACCCGCGCAAGGGCCTGCTGCCGGGTGCCACCGTACGGCTGGAATTACGCTACAGCGATGGCGGCCTGCTGATTGTCGACGCACCGGTCCGGACTCGTGGCGACGACGTTAAATAGAGACCGGATATCGGGAGTTATCAATGACTGACCGCGCCGGCAAGGCTTTTGTGCTGCTGCAAAGAATCCTGCCGAAACACCTCATGACTTCAGCCATTCACTGGCTCGCCGGAATCCGGGCGGTACCGGTCAAGAACTGGTTGATCAGTCGATTTGCGTCCGCTTACGACGTTGACCTTGAGGAGGTATTACTTCCGGTGCCGGAGGGTTTCGCATCATTTAACGAATTTTTCACGCGCGAACTCGCGACAGACGCGCGCCCGATCGAGATGGATCCGCAAACAATGGCTTCACCGGTCGACGGGACGGTAAGTGCGGCAGGGCGAATCGACGGCAAGACGCTCATTCAGGCAAAGGGCATTACCTATTCGCTTCCCGATCTGCTCGCGACGGACCTTGCAATTGCAGAAGAATTCGTCAACGGCAGCTTTGCAACCATTTACCTTGCACCTTACAACTATCATCGTGTGCACTGCCCTTTGGATGCGGAACTCCGGTCTGCCCTGTACGTTCCGGGAGCTTTGTACAGCGTCAATGAAAAGACAGTTGCCGGCCTGCCGGGACTGTTCACGGGCAACGAACGCCTCGTTTGCAGGTTTCGTTGTGCATTCGGACCGATGATCGTCATTTTTGTCGGCGCGCTGCATGTCGGTAGCATATCAACGCCGTGGACTGGCAAAATCCGCCCGCAGAAGAGCGGCGTGGCACAGCTGCTGGATCTGCAGCAAAGCCGGCATTCGACAGAGCTGAGGAAGGGCGATCTACTGGGCTGGTTCAACATGGGATCGACGGTCATTCTGCTGCTGCCCGAGCGTAGTTGCCAATGGCATCCGAACCTGCTGCCCGGCAGCCGGCTGCGAATGGGAGAAGGCATAGCTTCGGTGCCGAGCCAGCCGTCGTGAATGAGATGTCCGCCGGAAATCGTTCCTGGCGACCGAGCTGCACGGTTTCAACCGCCAAACGCCGCGCCTCGATGCTTGCTGCCGCGCGTGATTTTTTCGCATCGCGAGATATTCTCGAAGTCGAAACGCCCATGTTGTCGGCTAACGCCGTTTCCGATCCGAACATAGAAAGCATTCGCGCGATGCTACGCGTGGATAACGGCACGTCGAGATACCTGCATACGTCCCCGGAATACTACATGAAGCGCTTGCTCTGCAACGGCTATCCAGATATCTATTCCATTTGCAGGGTATTTCGCGACAGCGAATGCGGCAAAAGACACCAGCCCGAGTTCACAATGGCGGAGTGGTACCGGCATGATTTCGGCATCCGGGACATGATTGCGGAAACCTGTGAGTTCATCCGGGAGTTGATCGATGCAGAGCTAATAGGTTCGGCGACCGACACGATGAGCTATTCGCAGGCGTTCGCAGATTTCGCTGGAATCGATGTGTTGCGGGCGGATTGTGATGCGCTTGCCGACACCGTCGACGCCGACCCGCGACTGCGAGCGGTGATCGGCAAGGACCGCGATCAATGGCTTGACCTGGTCATGAGCCGTAAAATTGCTCCGGCATTTGCCGCTGACCGGCTGACGGTGATTCATCACTACCCCGCAAGCCAGGGCGCACTTGCCAGAATCTGCCCGGATGACCCGAGCTGTGCCGATCGTTTCGAAGTTTTTTTCGGCGACCTCGAACTGGCGAATGGCTACGTCGAGTTACTGGATGCCGAGACACAGGAGAAGCGCTGGCAGCATGAGCAGCAAATTCGGCGTCGTAGAGGACAGGCACTTGCACCATGGGACCAGAAATTTCTCGATGCGCTTCAAAGCGGCCTGCCGGCCTGTGCCGGCGTCGCCGTAGGATTTGACCGGCTGTTGATGATCAACGTGAAATCGGGCGATATTGCGCGTGTACAAACATTTGCATTCGAAAGACTGGATTCTCGATGAACAACGAAACCGACTATGAGCTGCTCGCGAAACAGGCAGAAGTGCTGTTGAGTGATGAGCCGGATCCGTTGGCCAATACAGCGAATTTTGTAGCGCTGATCAACGAGTACGTCAGTAACATCAACTGGGTTGGCGTCTACGTACTGCGTGGCAACGAACTGGTTCTCGGTCCGTTTCAGGGAAAACCGGCCTGCGTACATATTCCTCTGGGGAAAGGTGTTTGTGGCACAGCCGCGCAGAATAAGAAAACTCTACGCGTCGCCGACGTGCATGCATTTAAAGGTCATATTGCCTGCGATACCGCTTCGAATTCCGAACTGGTCGTACCGTTGATCAGCGGGGAAAGGCTGCTCGGCGTACTCGACGTCGACAGTCCACAGCACGATCGCTTCAGTGCCGCCGATCAGGCCGGGCTCGAAGCACTCTGCACCGTCTTCATACGTGCGCTGCAAGCATCCGGCAACAAATTTATTTAACGCGTGATACGTACTCTCCCGAGCGCGTGTCAACTTTGACAACTTCTCCTTGCTCGACAAATAACGGAACGCGAACGACAGCGCCAGTTGACAGTTCGGCGGGCTTTACTCCACCGCTGGCCGTGTCGCCGCGAATGCCGGGATCGGTGCGCACGATCTCCAGCTCGACGAAATTTGGCGGGGAGACAATCAGTGGCGTGTTGTTCCATAACGTCACCTGGCACAGGTCCTGCTCCTTTAACCAGTCCTTTGCATCGGCCACGGCCTTGGCATCAGCCGCGTATTGCTCGAAGGTGTCCGGCACCATGAAGTGCCAGAATTCCCCGTCCGAATAAAGGTATTGCATGTCGGTATCCATGACATCAGCAGCGGGAACGCTCTCACCGGACCGAAATGTCTTCTCGACGGTCCTGCCGGTCTTCAGGTTCCTGATCCGTACCCGGTTGAATGCCTGGCCCTTGCCCGGTTTGACGAATTCGTTTTCCACGATAACGCAGGGATCATTGTCGATGATGATGCGCAGTCCCGAACGAAACTCGCTGGTGTTGTAGTTGGCCATGGGTGTAGTCCGCGAGCCTGCGCTGACGCAGGCGATTTCAGAAAGAATTAACTATTTAAAATCAATCAGATGCAAATCACCCTGCAGCTGAAGGCGGCTATCATACCGCGTGAAATGGCCGCGCATAAGGTGCCGGCGGCCGACCGCGGACGCACATTCGCCCGGAATCGCCCGGCGAAGCCGCAAGCGGAATTCACCATAAGCATTGATTATTTGATACCCGTCACGGTTTGAAGTCTTCGGCGGGCTTAGTCTGCAAGCTATCTAAGGACGGATTAGCCAATTCTCACTATTTCTCGGCGTGACCGGTGCGCGTCCAGTTTCAAGGAAATTAATTGAACGAGCGGCAGGGAATCTCTATCGCTGTATTGACGACGGATCAGGACGACGTGGAAGTGGTCAACAAGGCCCTCCGCGACGCCGGACACGCGGCGCACTGCCATTGGGTGCGTCAATCGGATGCTTTCGACTCCATTCTGCGCGCCGAACGCGTGGAAATGGTGATCCTCAACTGTGATCGATATTCAGACAGCATCCGCCAGGTGATTCGGCAGAAAGATGCCTACATTCCCGAAGTCCCGGTTATTGCCGCGAGTCACTCGGTCGAAGAGGCCGCAATCGATGAGGCGATGCAGCAGGGCGCCGCTGACCTCGTTTCCATCAGCGCCCGATCGCGCCTCCAGGCGGTTGTCGAACGTGAACTACGCGCCTACCGGGTCGAACAAGCGCTCAACTCGACGCTGCAAAGCGCTACCGGATACAGAAAACAGCTGCACCACTACATGCACGGCTCGACGAGTGCGATCGCTTACGTCCACGACGGCATTGTGGTCGAAGTCAATCAGGCCTGGCTGGATGTTTTTCGCGCCAAGGATGCCAGCGAAGTTCGTGGGCTGCCGCTTATGGACAATTTCGAGCCGCAGAGCCAGGCAGCTGTCAAAGGCGCCATCATCGCGACGACCAAGGGCAAGTGGCAGCCTGGCGAAAAACTGTTCGCAAAATCGCGCATACCGGGCCAGTCGACGGGCGACCTGGAACTCGATTTCCAACTCGTCGATTTCGGCGACGGACCGCAGGTACAAATTCGCATAGCGCCGCCGGAAAAAACGCCGGAAGAGCCGACCAAGCTGGTGCATGAAGCGCTCAAGCGCGACCCGACCACTTTGTTCTTCAATCGCGCGACCTTTCTCGAACGGATCACACGTCGCCTTGCGAACAAGCCCAAGTCGGGACTGCATGCCCTCGCCTACATCAAGCCCGACGATTTTTCCGAGGTACGCGCCAAGGTTGGTATCCTGGCGACAGAGGAAATACTTTCTCAGTTCGCGGAGGAAGTCAGAAAACGAATGCACCCAAGGGACGTCGCCGGACGATTCGAAGGTACCGTCATTACGGCTCTACTCGAAAGGGGTAACGATCGTGACGCCGAGGTCTGGGGCCAACAGCTCGTAGACCACATGAATGCCCACGAATTCAAGATCGGCAACCAGTCCGTGCACCTGACCTGCACAGTCGGCGTGTGCGCAGTAAGCGGCGTGTATGCCAGTCTCGATGAATTGGTGGATGCGGCCGCGCAGGCACATAAACAAGCCAAGAGCGCCGGTGGCAATACAGTGCGCCTCAGTGAGTCGACCGACGCCGATACACGTTTGCGAAAACACGATGCTATCTGGGTCAAGCGAATCAAGGAAGCGCTCCGAGAAAGCCGCTTTCGGCTGGCGAATCTGCCAATTGCCGGTTTGCGCAACGACACCGTCAAGATGTACGACGTGCTGGTGCGGATGATCGACGAGCAGGGCGCCGCCATCCTGCCGTCGGAGTTCATGCCGGCAGCCGGGCGCAATAACCTGATGAAACTGATCGACCGCTGGATAATGACCGCTGCCATAGATTTCGGATTCGAGGAAAAGGCCGATCGCGTCTTCGTGCGGCTCTCGCGTCAATCCATACACGATCCTTCGCTATATGACTGGCTGCAGAAGGAGTTGTCGCAGCGAGACATTTCTCCTTCTTCGATTGTCGTGCAGATATCAGAACAGGAAGCGGCGAAATACATCAAGCAAACTCGTGAAACCACTGGCCAGCTCCGCAAGCTCGGCTTGCGCTTCGCGCTGGAGCATTACGGCGTCGACCGGAACCGATTTCAGATACTCGATATACTGAAACCGGACTACATCAAGATCGACGGCGAGCTTATGCATTCCCTGACCAGTGACACGCAAATACAAGATGCCGTGCGTCTGCTCGCACAGGCAGCGGAACAGAGAAGAATCGAAACCATTGCCGAACGCGTCGAAAATGCCAATGCGATGGCCGTGCTATTCCAACTGGGCGTAAATTACATGCAAGGGCACTATGTGCATGAGCCTGAGGTCGTCCTCCAGGAGCATGTGAACGTCGCACGCACGACGCTCGAAGCGATCGCCAACAGCTAGAAACCAGCTTATAACTTCCCCGCTGGGCGAAACCTTCACAGCCAGAAGCCACGGAGAACTCCGAGTCTGGTTCTGGTTATCGCTTCCCGCAAGGTGTTCAGGAAAAGTGTGACGTGCCTCACGTTTTTCGGTCGATTCTTTGCGCAGAAAAGACCAAGATGCCAAAACATTGATTCAGTGCATATACAGAAAATTTGCCGCCCGGTAGTCTTCGCCGATATCTGCGCCATTGGCGCCTGGCCGGAACCGGGTCGAGGTATCAGACGGTGAATTCCTGTGCGAAGAACAACAAGAAATCATCAAACATTCTCGGCGGTGGTCGTATGAAACAGTTCCTGCCTGCTCTGGCCGCGGTTAGCGGTGCATGCAGTCTCGTTGCCGCTCCGGCGGCAGCTCTCGAACTCGGCGAACTAACGGTGGAGTCGAAGCTGGGACAACCGCTTCGCGCCAGCATAGCTTACGCGCTGCAACCCGATGAGCAACTTCATGCCTACTGCATTTTCCTCAAACCGGGAATACCCGGCGGTGGCTTGCCCGGCGTTTCCAGGGCCAGGATCGATGTCAGAGGCAACGCAATTCTATTGACCGGCAGCACGCCCATTCGCGAACCGATGCTCGGGTTGCGGGTTTCTGTCGACTGCCCATACACCGCCAATCTGCTGCGCGAATACACGATATTCGTTGATCTCAATACTCCCGCCAGCATGGAGCAGGCTGAACAGCCGGCGTCCGCCAGCGGTGTGCTTTCCGTGCCGGCAGCCGAGCAAATTGAAGCAACACCCGAACGAACGGCTCGTGTAACGAGCAGGACCAGCGCTGTAGATCAAAGCCCGGTTTCCTCGAACAGCCGTTACCAGGTTCGGCCGGGCGATTCCCTGTCCGGAATCGTCGCAAGAATTTCTGACAGGCCGCGCGGCCTTTGGCCGGCAGTCAATGCCATTTTCGCCGCGAATCCGGATGCATTCATCGACGGTGACGTCAATCTGATCAAAGCCGGCAGCTGGCTGGATATTCCCGATCTGTACCAGGTGCTTGGCGCTGCCGATTCAAGTGCAGCTGCGGGACCGGCAGACGATCCGGTCACACAGCCGCTGCAATCTGCTACCAATTACGATGGCTTCGAATCACGACCGGTGATCGACGATAAGGCAGGAACTGTTGATTACAGGGAATCAGTGGCCGGTGACAGCAGATCAACCGCAGTCGCGGGCGCCGCGATACCGGTCAGCCCCTCGGAATTGCTGGGCGACGACTTCGACGAATCGATGAGCACACTGCGACCGGGCGATATCATAGTCGACAATGACAGCCCGTTCGTATCGGATGCAGAGTCTCGCCCGGCTTTGTCGAGTAGCGCGACGGAGACGGTAGTAATTCCGGACACGTCTGTCAGCAACGCTGCGACCGGTCCGGCGATTGAGGCAATAAATTCCCGCAGCGTATCCGCGGGTAGGTGGACCTGGCTCGCGTGGCTCGGAGGTGCTGGACTCGCCGTGTTCCTCGGGCTTTTGTTTTTCGGCCGGACATTTCGCGAACGATTTGGTTCGATTCCGGTTGGCGCGCTTGATACAGCGTCGCGTTATCGTCGGCAAGGCGACCCCGATCGACGTTCGGCCGCACCCGCTGATATCGACTTCGATCTGGACGAATTGCCGAGCAGTACGACGGCAATGGCTCTCGATGCCGATCTCGGACTCGGAACAGGATTCCGCGGCGATTCGGATATCGACGTTGCGCAGGATTTCGGTTTCTCCGCCAGCGATGACTTCGCGTCTGACTTCGACCTCGATCTCACTGCGGCTGCGGATGAACCAGAGCAACAGCCGACAGACGTTATTCCGCCACATCGCAATACGGTACCTTCGATTCTGGAGAGCGAAATTCCTCCGAGCGATGACGATGAATACGACCTTTCGATGATTGTTGACGCCACTCGCCAGCCGAACGTGGACACACACCTGACGGCGAAAGACCTGAAGGCTGTGCCAATCGGTGCCGCGGACGATGATGACGATAACGAAGATTACACTTTGAGTCGCGAGGTCGACTACAAAATCCTGGAACAGGATTACCAGGAAGAATTCACGACAACGCAAGCGTTGAATGACGAGATTGCCAAGGCAGCCCTGGAGCTGGCCAAAACCATGGCTCGCAGGAACGCTGCCGATGAAACGGCCGAGATGCCTGCCGACCTCAATGACACTGACGCGGCCGACCTGACCGCCGAATTGCCGGCGTCGTCGGACAAGGGTGACGCTGAAATTACAGCAGAACTGACCGCCAACCTGGTTGGGCATGGCGATGCGGTGAACGATGACTTGATCAGCGATCTCGACGATACCGGGATCAACGAAGAACTGACCGCCGAATTGCCCAATGCCGAAAACGACGTAACGGTGGAAATGGATGTCGAGGGCGGCAGGATCGACACCAAGAAATCCCGCGCATCGTAGGAAATGCCGGCGCCGCGTTTCCTACGCGGCGGCAAGTCGGATTACTTTTCTCCAGCCTTTTGGCAGCAGGCTGCCGCGCAACGCGCGCTCGCCGTAATAATCGTCCAGATCGTTCCACTTGAGCGTCATCGTGCGAGTCTCCGTATGCAACAGCAGATTTCCGTCTTCGGGAACCACAGCCACAGCATGCAACTTTTCTTCTCCGGTCTGATACTTTTTCGAAGGAATATTGATAAGTTTGTTGCCCTTGCCCTTTGCCAGTTCGGGCAGATCTTCCATCTCGAAAAGCAACAGGCGGCCAATCGAGCTGACAGCCGCAATCAGGCACTCCGCATCGGCCGGCACCGGCGCCGGCACGACGGGCTTGCCCGCGGGCGGTACTCGCAGCACTGCCTTGCCGGCTTTGTTGCGCGACACCAGGTCCTCGAGTCTTGCCACGAACCCGTAGCCGGCATCGCTTGCCAGTAGCCAGCGGTCCTGCGGCTCGCCGATCATCGCGCCGCAGAATTCGGCGCCATCGGGCGGCTTGAACATGCCGGACAGTGCATCGCCCTGGCCGCGCGCCGAAGCCAGATTCTGTGCCAGCACGCTGTACACGCGCCCGGTGCTGTCAATGAACATAGCCAGTTGATTGCTGCGACCCGGCGCGGATGCGAGATAGCCATCACCGGCCTTGTAACTCAGCGCCAGCGGATCGATGTCGTGGCCCTTGGCAGCGCGAACCCAGCCACGCTGAGACAGCACTACGGTGACCGGCTCAGCGGCAACCAGCTGGGTTTCGTCCAGCGCCTGCGCCGCCTCGCGCTCGACGATCAGCGTACGTCGCTTGTCTCCGTAGGCCTCGGCATCTTCAAGAATCTCTTTTTTTATCAAGGTCTTGAGTTTTGCAGCGCTCTTCAGAATCTGCTCGATATCGTTGCGCTCGGTCGACAGTTCGTCCTGCTCACCACGGATTTTCATTTCCTCGAGCTTGGCCAGATTGCGCAGGCGCAAATTCAGGATTGCTTCCGCCTGTATGTCGGACAGCGCGAAGCGCTTCATCAACACCGGCTTCGGTTTGTCTTCGGTACGAATGATCTTTATGACGGCATCGATGTTCAGGTAGGCAATCAGAAGGCCGTCGAGCACATGCAGCCGGTCGTTAACGATCTGCAAACGATGCTGCAGCCGGCGCTTGACCGTGTCCTTGCGGAACTGGATCCATTCACCGAGCAGTTCGAGCAGATTGAACTGCCTCGGTCTTCCGTCCAGGCCGACGATATTCATGTTGACCCTGACCGTGCGCTCGAGTGACGTCGTCGAATACAGATGTGACATCAGTTCTTCGATGTCGACCTTTTTCGATTTCGGCGTGATCACGAGACGAATCGGGTCCTCGTGGTCCGACTCATCGCGCAGGTCTTCAACCAGGGGCAGTTTTTTGTTTCGCATCTGGCCCGCGATCTGTTCCAGCACCTTGCTGCCTGAAATCTGGTAAGGCAGGGAATTGATCACGATGTCGCCGTTTTCCTGCCGGTACGATGCCCTCAGTCTCAGTGTCCCGTTACCGGTCTGATAGATCTGGCGAATATCGCTTCGAGGCGACACCAGTTCGCCGCCGGTGGGAAAATCGGGGCCCTTGATGTGTTTCATCAGCTGGGCGACCGTGGCCGACGGGTTGTCGATCAGGTGCACGAGCGCCGCCGCAACCTCGCGCAGGTTGTGCGGAGGCACATCGGTGGACAGGCCAACCGCAATTCCGGTGGTGCCGTTCAGCAAGAGGTTAGGCAGACGCGCCGGCAATACCACCGGTTCGTCCATCGTGCCGTCGAAATTCGGTACCCAGTCGACGGTGCCCTGGCCGAGTTCCGACAACAGGCTCTTCGCATAGGGCATCAGGCGCGATTCGGTATAACGCATCGCGGCGAACGACTTCGGATCGTCAGTCGAACCGAAGTTACCCTGCCCATCGATCAGGTTGTAGCGATAGGAGAAGCTCTGTGCCATCAACACCATCGCTTCGTAGCATGCGGAGTCGCCGTGCGGATGGTACTTGCCAATGACGTCGCCGATCGTTCGTGCCGACTTTTTGGGCTTCTGGCCGGCCGAGAGTCCCAGTTCGCTCATGGCGTAAATGATCCGGCGCTGCACCGGCTTCAATCCGTCGCCGATCTGCGGCAGCGCACGATCGAGAATGACGTACATCGAATAGTCGAGATACGCTTTCTCGGTGTAATCCTTCAGCGCCAGCTGCTCTACGCCTTCCAGGTTCAATTGATTCTGCATCTTGTTCCGCCTCTAGACCTGGGCAAGATTGCCCTTGGTCTCCAGCCATTCGCGTCGGTCGCCCGCGCGCTTCTTGGCCAGCAACATGTCCATCAACTGGTCTGTCTGATCTTTCGCGCTGATCGTCAATTGCACGAGTCGGCGCGTGTCCCGGCTCATGGTCGTTTCGCGCAGCTGCAACGGGCTCATTTCGCCGAGTCCCTTGAAGCGAGTGACCGAAACCTTACCTTTGACGTTCTCCGCGGCTATGCGATCGATAATGCCCTGGCGCTCGGCCTCGTCCAGCGCGTAGTGGACGTCTTTGCCAACATCGATACGAAACAGGGGTGGCATTGCCACATAGACATGGCCCGCCAGTACCAGATTACGAAAGTGGCGCAGGAACAGTGCGCACAGCAGGGTCGCGATATGCGCGCCGTCGGAATCCGCATCCGCCAATATGCAGATCTTGTGATACCGAAGGTCGTCAATTTCGGCACTGCCCGGATCCACACCGATGGCAACGCTGATGTCGTGCACTTCCTGTGATGCGAGTATCTCCGCGGAATCCACTTCCCAGGTATTCAGGATTTTGCCGCGCAACGGCATGATCGCCTGGGTATTGCGGTCCCGCGCCTGTTTGGCCGAACCGCCGGCCGAGTCGCCTTCCACCAGGAACAATTCACAGAATTCCGGCTGCTGAGAAGTGCAGTCCGCCAGTTTTCCAGGCAGCGCGGGACCGGACACAATTTTCTTTCGTACGACTTTCTTCGCCGCTTTTAATCGTGATTGCGCCTTGTTGATCGCATGCTGCGCGATCTGGTCGCCGGTCTCCGGATGCTTGTTCAGCCACAGCACGAAACTGTCTTTAATGACACCGGAAACGAAGGAAGCCGATTCGCGCGACGACAGCCGTTCTTTGGTCTGGCCGGAGAACTGCGGATTTTCCAGCTTCACGCTCAGGATGAAACTCAATCCATCCCACACGTCTTCCGGCGCCAGTTGCACGCCGCGCGGCAGCAGATTGCGAAATTCGCAGAACTCGCGCAGTGCATTGGTCAGGCCGGTTCGCAACCCGTTGACGTGGGTGCCACCCTGAGGTGTTGGCACGAGGTTGACGTAAGACTCGTTTACGACCTGACCGTCGCCGGTGTGCCAGGCCAGTGCCCAGTCGACTGCTTCGTGATTTCCCGCGAGGCCGCCCGCGAACGGATCGACGGGAAGGTGTTCGACATCCCCCATGGCCTCGAGCAGGTATTCCTCAAGGCCACCCGAATAACACCACTCTGTTTTTTCCTCGGGTTTCTCGACCTTGAGACAGACTTTCAAGCCCGGGCACAACACCGCCTTGGCACGCAGCGCATGTTTCAGCCGTGAAACCGAAATGTTCGGTGAATCGAAATACTGAGGATCCGGCCAGAATCGGATTGTGGTGCCCGTATTGGCCTTTCCTACCGTGCCGACGACTTCAAGTTTGCCGCGCTTGTTGCCGCCGGCAAAGCTCATGTTGTATTCCTTGCCGCCACGCCGGATCCAGACTTCGAGATGCTTCGACAAGGCATTCACGACGGACACGCCGACGCCGTGCAGTCCGCCGGAATACTGGTAGTTGTCCTTGTTGAATTTGCCACCCGCGTGCAGGCGCGTCAGGATCAGTTCAACACCGGGAATCTTTTCTTTCGGGTGAATGTCGACCGGCATGCCGCGGCCATCGTCGCCGACCTCCAGCGAACCGTCCTTGAAAAGCGTTACATCGATCTTCTTGCAATGCCCGCCAAGTGCCTCGTCGACACTGTTGTCCACCACCTCGTGCGCGAGATGGTTCGGCCGGGTTGTATCCGTATACATGCCCGGACGGCGCCGAACCGGCTCGAGGCCACTCAGGACCTCGATGTCGGCCGCATCGTATCGTTTAGCCACTACTTGTTTGCCCCAAGCGATGCTGTTCAGTTCGCGAGGGATTCTAGCAGGATGTGCGCCGTCGGGCGCAAGCACGGACCTAGGCCAGATCGGCGGCCAGCGACAGGCGTACGTTTTCGCCGACAGGTCGTATCTCGACCTTGCAGTTCTCGTGGTCGATACCGGCAGCCAGCGGTGCACCGTTGTCCAGCGCATCCTTTTGAGCTGCGTCGAGTTCGAAACGCAGGAAGTGAACCGCAGAGGTCTTGTCGCCATCGGCACGATCCAGATCTTCATCGGCAATGGCACGAATCTTCGGCAAGTCGCCGATCTGCAACCAGACTGTTGCCTCGATCCCGACCAGATGTTTTAGCATTTCCCGGCGCTCCGCCTCATCCGGAAACTCGACCATAAAGGTAGCTTTCCAGTTGCTGCCGTCAGGAATCAAGGGATTGTAGGCGTCGAGTTCCTGCTGAATCCCGGCCGCTTCGAAAATGCGTTCGATACGCAGCATCTCCTGCACCTGGTACTGCATCGTCATGCGATCTTCGAAGTACAGGGTCGCGTTCGTGCCTAGCGGCAAGCGCCGGTTTTTCTTGTGCGCCATGACCTTGGAACGAAACTCATTTCGCACCTCTGCGTATTTCTCGAGACTGTACAGGTCGGAACGGGACAGTTTTTTCATCTTCAAATGCCGTACGCGCTTCGTAGCAGGCTCATCGGGTTTCCTGCCTCGTGCGTATCGAGTTCCTGTGCGATTTGCTCGGCGGCCATCGGACAATCACTGATGAAATGGTCGGAAGCGCCTTCTCTTACCTTGTTGATCACCGGTCGCGCGATCTTCTTCGAAATATCGTGAAACTCTTTCTTCACGGCATAGGTGCCATCGTGGCCAGAACACCGTTCAATGATTTCAAATTCCGTATCCGGTACCAGCGCCAGAATATCTCGTGTTTTCAGCCCGATGTTCTGCACGCGCAGATGACAAGGGACCTGATACGACACCTTGCCGAGCCGGTTACGGAATTCCGTTTTCATTTGCCCGGCCCTGTGTCGCAGCATCAGGTACTCGAACGGGTCGAACATCGCCTCGCGCACTTTCCGAACGTCCGGATCGTCGGGAAACATCAATGGCAATTCCTGCTTGAACATCAAGGTACAGGAAGGAACGGGCGTAACGATGTCCCAGCCACGACTCACCCAATCCAGGAGTTGCGGTATGTTGGCGTCCTTCGCATGCTTCACTGCATCCAGGTCACCCAGCTCGAGTTTGGGCATGCCGCAACAAACTTCCCTGCTGGCTAGAGCAACCGGTATCCCGTTGTGTTCGTATACTGCGACCAGGTCTTCGGCGAGCGACGGCATATTGCGATTGCCATAGCAGCTTGAGAACAAAACCACGCGACCCCGGGTAGCATCCGTCGCAGTCGCCGTATCACCGTAATTACCGGACGGTCCGACGCGCGATTTCAAACGCTTGCGCGCCGATTTCGAATGATAGGCCGGAACCGGCGCGTCGCGGTGAACGCCGAGTGTCTTTTCCAGAATTTTGCGACCAACCTTGCTGCGGTTGCCCGCATTGACCGCCTGCGCGACGATCGGGATACCGGCGAAGCGACCGACTTTGTCCGTTGCGCTGAGGATCTTGTCGCGAGTACTGGCACCCTGTTTCTTGAATCGGGTTGCCTTGGCGCGCAACATCAGGTGCGGAAAATCGACATTCCACTCGTGCGGCGGCACATAGGGACACTTGCTCATGTAGCACATGTCGCACAGGTAGCAATGGTCGACAACATCCCAGAATACCGCCTTCGGCACAGTATCGAGTTCCATGCTTTCGGACGAATCGACTGCATCGAACAATGTCGGGAAGGCGTTACAAAGATTGAAACAGCGGCGGCAACCGTGACAGATATCGAACACCCGCTCGAGTTCCTTGTGGAGCGAGGCATCGTCGTAGAACTCGTTCGTTTGCCAGGCGATCGCGTTCCGGGTCGGCGCCTCGAGACTGCCCTCGCGTTTATCCGTTGCTTTACTCATCTCGCGATGCATCGACCGGGTCTATTCCGGCCGATGCATACTGGCGTCAGTCGTCCAGCGAGTCGAGCGCTTTCTGAAAACGGTTGGCATGCGATCGCTCTGCCTTGGCGAGTGTTTCGAACCAGTCCGCAATTTCCTCGAATTTTTCCTGGCGCGCGGTCTTGGCCATACCAGGGTACATGTCGGTGTATTCGTGAGTCTCGCCGGCGATTGCCGCAGTCAGGTTCGCTGCTGTCGGACCGATCGGTAAGCCGGTGGCCGGATCACCGACCTGTTCGAGGTATTCCAGATGGCCGTGAGCATGACCCGTCTCACCTTCCGCCGTCGAACGAAAAACAGCTGCGACGTCGTTGTAGCCCTCGACATCCGCTTTGGCCGCAAAATAAAGGTAACGACGATTGGCTTGTGATTCTCCGGCAAATGCATCCTTCAGGTTTTTTTCTGTCTTGCTGCCTTTCAGTGACATGGTTGCTCCTCTTAATGCGATTTTTCGTACGATTGCAAATGTTTAGACTTAGTCTAAGAATTCAGCACTTTATGCCCGCATCCCGAAGCTGTCAACTGTGACCGGGCACCGCGTTGACGCTGCCAATAGGGCACGGTAGCGTAGCCACGAACAGATTACCGGAGTCGCTCCCGCAATGAGCAGCAAAAAGAATATCGACCTCGAAAAATCGCTGACGGAACTCGAAGCCATTGTGGAAGAACTGGAAAGCGGCGACCTGCCGCTGGACAAAGCGATGCAGAAATTCGAACAGGGCATCAAGCTGTCGCGCGGCTGCCAGACCGCGCTGAAAGATGCAGAGCAGAAAGTGGAAATTCTGATGAAAAGCGCCGGCAGCGAAAATCTCGAGGAATTCGACCAGGATTGAGGCGCTGCGACGCCGGCTTTCACAATGAAATCGCTTCAGGGGTTACCTAGCTGGAAAGCAATCAGCGCGCCCAGATATCCAATCGACGTCATGTAGAGCCAGGCAAACACAGGCCATCGCCAACCGTTTGTTTCGCGCCGGATGACGGCGAGGGTTGCCGCACATTGCAGGCAGCAGGCGTAGAAAATCAGCAGGCCGATCACCATAGGCAAGGTAAAAACCGCAGACCCGTCCGGCCAGCTCGCTGACCTGAGTCTGCCGGCCAGCGTCGCTTCGTCCGCCTCGTCGCCGACCGCGTAAACCGTTCCGAGAACCGCAACGACCACTTCGCGAGCCGGGAAACCGGCGATTACGGCGGCCGATACGCGCCAGTCCCAACCCAGTGGTCGAAACAAAGGCTCGATCGACTTGCCCGCCCGGCCAAGAAAGCTCTGCTCAAGTTGCGCGGCCGCTGCCTGATTTTTCAATGTTGCGGTTTCTCGTTGTAGATATTCCCCGTCGAATCTCTGCTGCGCAGCACCGATTTGATCCTGCAGCTGGCTTTCGATCTCCGGCGAGCGCGGGAAATAAGCCAGCGCCCAAACGACAACCGCGACGCTGAATATCACCGTGCCGGCGCGCCGCATGAAAATCATTGCACGCCCCAGTAGCTGCATTAACACGGTGCGCGGATTCGGCCGGCGAAACTCCGGCAGCATCAATGCAAATGGCGGCTTCGGGCCGCGTAATACGCTTTGCCGCAACATCAACGCGGTCAGCAGTCCGGCGACTATGCCAAGCAGATACAGTCCGAACAGAACCAGACCCTGCAGATTCATCCAGCCGATTTTTTGTGCGGGCACGAACGCCGCAATCAGCAAGGCATAGACCGGCAATCTGGCCGAGCAGGTCATGAACGGCGCGGCGAGTATGGTGGCGATGCGATCACGACGATTGGGGATGACGCGCGTCGCCATGATGCCTGGAACCGCGCACGCGAAACTCGAAATCATCGGAATGATGGATTGTCCGGACAGACCGACGGAACGCATTACCCGGTCCATCAGGTAGGCGGCGCGCGCCAGGTATCCGGAATCCTCGAGGATGATAATAAAGAGAAACAGGATCAGAATCTGCGGCAGGAAAACGATGACGCTGCCGACGCCTGCAATGACGCCGTCCGAAACGAAGCTGGCTATCGCGCCAGCCGGCAGGATCGACGCAATGCTGGCACCCAGCGTCGATGTCGCTACATCAATCGCGTCCATCAGTGGCGTCGCCCAGGCAAACACGGCCTGGAAGACGACTGCCATGACCACGAACAGTCCTATCGTTCCCGGAATCGGCCGATTGATCCACGCCGAAAGTCGCGAACTCCAGGTCACGATGGCCGGCGCGGACTGCTGAACCTCGCTGAGCACATCGCGCACCCAGCCATAACGCTGTCGTGCTTCTTTCGCGAGCGGTGGATCCGCGCCGAACAAAGCCTGGCGTATCGCATCGACGCGAGCGGCACCGCCGTCGCCGAGACGCCCGACCAGTTCGCGATAGAAATCGCTGTCGTGATCGATCAGCGCACGTTCGATCTCGATCCGCGGAACGGTCACCGGCATCTCGCGAACCAGCTCCTCGGAAGCGTGCGAAAGTTCCTGCCATAGAGTTGGCAGATCCGGCTTCGGAGCGGACGGCAATTCGGACAATGCCCGTCGCAGTGCATCGATGCCCTGCCCGGTCGTCGCCACCACGGGACAGATTTGAACACCGCCAAGGCGTTTTTTCAGCGCGTCGACGTCGATATGCAGTCCACTGGCCTGCGCAGCATCCGTCATCGTAAGCGCAACGACTACAGGCAGATTCAACGTCAACAGTTGCTGCAGCAGGTACAGCCCCTGGTAAAGGTTGGTCGTATCGAGTACCGCGAGAATACCAGCCGGTGGCTTGACATCCGGCATGCGACCGAACAGCACATCGACGGCGATCCTCTCTTCCAGCGAATGTGTGCTCAGCGCAAACATGCCGGGCAAATCGACCAGCTCGAGCACGGTGTCGCCAAGCTTGAATACGCCGATATGCTTCTCGACCGTTACGCCAGGATAGTTTGCGGTTTTCTGCCGCATGCCGGTCAGGCGATTGAACAGGGTGCTCTTACCGGAGTTCGGATTTCCGACAACGACGACGGTGGCGGATGGATGTCGGCGAACGCCGATCTTATCCACCGAAACGCGAATTGATTTCGGATCAGGCCGCATGACGCATTGCTAGTGGGCTTGAAGGCGAGCTGGGGTGTCGCTTCAACTCCCGGTCTTCAACGACACGGCAAAGTGGCGGGCCTGCTCCCGGCGCAGCGATATGGCATTGCCGAACATGCGATACTCGATGGGGTCGCCACCGATGGCGGCGCTCGCCAGTTCGATCTCGGTGCCTTCTACAAGCCCGAGAACCATCAGCCGCTGGACGACCGGGTCCTTGCTGTCAACGCCCGCGATGACGTATTTCCGGCCACGTTGTAGCGAATCAAGGGTCATCGGGTGCCAGCCTTCATAGTTTTCCACTGAGGCTAGTTTACAGAAATGCGAATGATTCGCAATAGCATTCGCTAGGTATTTCTACCTATCGGGCCGGGATTGAGAAGACGGTCACATCCGGCCCTCGAACCAGAGCCGAGGTCGATTCAGGTATTGGCGCTGCCGTCGCCCTGCAGGCGGGTAATCATGGAGCGCAGGAACACTTTGTTGAATCGCAGCTGGCAGGCCTGCGAAACCTGTTCCATCAGCGTGGAACTGACCCGGAGGATCGTTACCGCACCCTGTGCCTTGATCGAAGCCGTCCTCTTGGCGCCGCGGACGTAGCTGGTTTCGCCGAAGCAATCACCGTCTTCAAGTATCCCTAAGCTCTTGCCATGTGCTTCCACGGCCGCCTGGCCGGAAACGATAATGTAGAAGCGGTCGTCCATCTCGCCCTCACGAACGATCTCTTCGGCGTCCTTGTACTCGTGCCAGTCGCTGGCGCGCAGCACTTCCCATATTTCCGCATGCGAGAACTCGTGAAAAAACGTCAGCGTCCGCAACAGATCGAAGTGTTCCTGGTTGTCGAGGCTGTCGTACTTGGTACGCAGATCCTGGTAGACGCGTGTAAGGTCGGCCGCCATGACACTGCCGCTTGCGCAGCGCTTGGATGGATCCTTTTGCATCGCCATGACGACGACATTTTCAAGTTCTTCGGGAATGTCTTCGCGATAGGTGTGTATCGGTGGCGGCGTCGCATAGACGATCTGGTGCAGCAGTTTCGACAGGTTGTCGGCTCGAAACGGCCGGAAACCCGTCAGCAATTCGTACAATACCGCCCCAAGGGAATACAGATCCGAACGCGGCGTCAGCTCTTCCGACTGCACCTGTTCCGGTGACATGTAGCTGGGGCTTCCGGCAATGCCTTCGATGCGCGAGATATCCGAATCCGTGCAGATGGCGATGCCGAAATCGATGATGCGGACGTCGTTGTCAATCGTCAGCATCACATTGCTCGGCTTGATATCGCGATGAATGACGCCACGACCGTGTGCATAGTGCAGTGCTTTGGCACACTTGTAGATGATCTCGACGACGTCGTCGACACGCAGCAGATTGTCGGGCCGGCAATACGCAGCCAGGGTGCGCGCGCCCTGCACGTGTTCGGTTACCACGTAATACTTTCCGTCTTCTTCGCCGGCATCGTAGATCGGCATGATGTTCGGGTGCTGCAGCATGCCGACCATGTGTGCTTCGTTGAAAAACATCTTGCGCGATACGCGGGCCCTTTCGGCGTCCGCGTTTTCCTCGATGTTGTAAACCTTGATCGCGACATCGCGACGATAGTAGGGATCGTGCGACAGGTAGACTATACCGGTGCTGCCTTTGCCGACCTTGTTGATGATGACGTATTTGCCAATTTTGTCCGGTACGTCAGAGGGTCGCTTGAGTTCGGTGACACTACGGGCCATGTTTTACCTATACGTCAGGACATCAGCCACCTGCCAAAACCGAGTAATAATGCGGCGAAAAGCGCGGCTGCGAGGTCGTCCAGCATAATTCCCGTGCCTCCGCGGAGTCTGTGATCCAGGTCCCGAATCGGCCAGGGTTTGAGAATGTCAAACAGCCTGAAAAGCAGAAATCCCAAGGCCCACAGCACAATCGAGGGGGGTACGGTCAGCAAAACCAGGTACATGCCGGCGATCTCGTCCCAGACGATGCCCGGGTGGTCGTGAACGCCCATGCGCCTGGCACTCTGACCGCAAATCCAGATTCCGGCCACGACCAGCAGCAGGCCGATCAGGAGCCGCCACTCGATCGCCAGGGGCAGGCTCAGCCAGGCGATCGCGACGCCCGGCAGCGATCCGACGGTGCCCGGGGCAATCGGAGCGAGGCCAGTACCGAAACCGAAGGCGAGGAAGTTGACCGGGTCTCTCAGTACCTTTTTTCGGGTATCGAGATCAGCCATTGTCAGTGCCGCTGAAATGCAGGTAACCCGCGGTGCTGAATTCGAACGCCCGGTTGTTCTTGCGGCAGCGCAAGCCGGAACCGGGGCACACTTCTCCAATTCTTGTCACTCTCAACGAACACTGATCGGCCAGTTCGCGAATTGCACCTGCCTGCGATGCGGCTGCCGTGAAAGCGATTTCATAGTCGTCGCCACCACCGAGGGCAAGTTCGATCGCATCATCGCTGCCGCGAACCGCGATGAGTTGCTGTGACAGCGGCAGGCATTCGACATCAATCTGCCCACCGGCACGGCTCGCGGCCAACAACTTGCCTATGTCGCCGAACAGGCCGTCTGACAGGTCGATGGCAGCGCTGGCGAGTGGCGCCAGTTTCGATGCGAACTGAATACGTGCCGCAGGCCTCGTAAAACGCCTGCACAAATAGCGCTCTGATTCATTTTGCCTGTTGCCCGATGACAGCAGCGCCAGCCCGGCGGCCGCATCGCCCGCCGTCCCGGTCACGTAAATATCATCGCCTTCTGTCGCGCCGGAACGTCGCAAGACAGCATCGGCCGCGACGTCGCCGATGACCTGGACCGTGACGACGATCTCCTTGCCACGAGTGGTATCACCGCCAATCAGGGCGAGAGAATATTCCCTTGCCGCCTCGAAAAGCCCGCCGGAAAATTCCTGCAGCCATTGCGCATTCGCGTCTGTAAGCGTTAATGCCAGTGTCATCCAGCGAGGTCTGCCTGCCATCGCTGCGATATCGGAAACGTTCACGACGACCGCGCGATAGCCAATGTCGGCCGGGCTCATGGCGGAAGGGAAATGCACGCCCTCAACCAGCGTGTCTGTGACGATGACCAGCTCGCGACCCGCAGCGGGATGAACGATCGCGCCATCGTCACCTATGCCGAGCAATACATCCGCTTCGGCCGCGTCTTGCGTGAAATAGCGATCAATGAGTTCGAATTCATCCACCGTGCGGATCTCGGGAACTGTCAGCGTGCTCCCGCCGCGCGTAACTCGGGAACGGCGCGATCGAGCACAGCGTTTATGTACTTGTGCCCATCGACCGACCCGAAACGCTTGGCGAGATTCACGGCCTCGTTGATTACAACGCGAAACGGCACATCGGGCATTGCCTCGAGTTCGTGAACCCCGAGCAGCAGAATTCCGAATTCCACCGGATCGAGTTGATCCAGGGGGCGATCGATGTATTTCCCAATGGTCGATTCCAGTGTCGCGCGATTGGCACAAATCGCTGCAATAACTTCGTCGAAATACGGGCGATCCACTCGATTGTATTCAGGACGTTCCTGGAATTGCTCCACCAGTTCGTTCACGCTATGACCTGTCAGTTGCAACTGGTAGAGCGCCTGCACGATCAATTCACGGGCGCGGCTGCGCGCACCTGATAAGGCGGCCTTGCTCATGATGACGTCCTCGAATCCTTGCCAGGCGGAATCACGCCAGCCGGCGCAGCAAGCTGACCATTTCTATTGCAGCGAGTGCCGCCTCTTCGCCCTTGTTACCTGCCTTGGTACCGGCCCTTTCTATTGCCTGCTCGATGGTATCGACCGTCAGCACACCGAAGCCGATCGGAATTCCGTGCCGCAAGCCCGCGGCAGCAACACCTCGCGTGCACTCACCAGCGACAAAATCGAAATGCGGAGTGGCGCCGCGTATAACGGCGCCGAGCGCAATGATTCCATCGGCGCGCCGGGCAGCAGCAATTTTTTCGACGGCCAGCGGCATTTCATAGGCGCCGGGCACCCTTACTATCTCGATATCGGATTCATTGGCGCCGTGCCGTCGCAAACAGGCAACCGCGGCATTGACCAACGAGTGAACGATGAAGTCATTGAATCGCGAAGCGACAATGACAAAGCGCACGTCGCGCGCGACAAGATCGCCTTCCGTTGTTTTAATTCTGTCCATGAACGTTTTTTATTTCTCCACGTACTCAGTGATCTCGAGCCCGAAACCGGAGATACCATACAGGTGTTTCGGTGCTGACAGTACCCGCATCCGGTGCACTCCGAGATCCCGCAGAATCTGGGCTCCAACTCCGTAAGTGCGCAGGACGGCATCGCCGCTGCGCTGACCCCACAATTCGTCCCGATCCCTTGCCAAGCCTTCGACGGCGTCCATCAGGTCGCGCGACGACTCCTGCTCGCGCAGGACGATGATCACGCCGGCATCCTCGTCAGCAATCCTGCGGATCGCGCTGTCGATGGGCCAGCCGAGACTGCGACTCTGCACACCAATCACATCGCCGAGCGTGTTCTGGATGTGCACCCGGACCAGCGGTGTTTCCGCCGCTGCAACGTCGCCTTTCGCCAGTGCAATGTGCACTGTCTGGTTTACACGATCATCGTAGCAATACATCGTGAACTCGCCGTGCGCCGTCTGCACGACGTTTTCGGAAATCCGGTCGACGTAGCGTTCCTTTTCCAGCCGGTAACGGATCAGATCCGCAATGGTACCCATGCGGATACCGTGCTTCCTCGAAAAACGCTCGAGATCCGGCCGCCGCGCCATGCTGCCGTCCTCGTTGAGAATTTCGACGATCGCCGCCGCCGGTTCCAGTCCCGCCAGTCTTGCCAGGTCGCAACCGGCCTCGGTATGACCGGCGCGAGTCAGTACACCTCCCGGCTGCGCCATAACCGGAAATATGTGGCCGGGCTGACTCAGGTCTTCCGGTTTCGCAGCGGCCGCAACCGCCACGCGTACCGTTCGCGCCCGATCGTGCGCTGAGATGCCGGTCGTTATGCCTTCGGCGGCCTCAATCGATACCGTGAAATTCGTTGCATGCCGCTGATCCGTGTCATCGACCATCAGCGGCAAGCGCAGCTGCGCGCATCGTTCGCGCGTTATCGTCAGGCAGATAAGCCCGCGACCGTTGTGGGTCATGTAGTTGATGTCTTCGGGCCGGACCCGCTCTGCCGCCATCAGCAGGTCACCCTCGTTCTCCCTGTCCTCGTCGTCGACCATGATGACCATCTTGCCGTCACGAATATCGGCGATGATCTCTTCGATACTGCTGAACGGCGTATTTTGCGCACCAGGATGGGGAATCGTCTTATTTCGCATAACCGTGTTCTCTCAGGAGGTCCATTGAGACCCCGTCCTTGTCATCTTTCGACAACAGCCTTTCTATGTATCGGGCCAGCAGGTCAACCTCGATATTAACCTTTGTGCCGACTTCGTACCCGCCAATGATGGTCGAATTCACCGTGTGCGGAATGATATTCAAGCTGACTGTATTGGCCGATACCGAGTTAATGGTAAGACTTACACCATCGACGCAGATCGAACCCTTACGTGCAACATAACGGCGGAAATCCATCGGAATTTCGACATCCAGCCGAATCGACCGCGCGTCCCGGGCGGTCGTTACTACCGTCCCCACGCAATCGATGTGACCGCTGACAAGATGCCCGCCCAGGCGTTCGCCCAGCGCCAGCGACGGCTCTACATTGACCCGGTCACCGGCTGCGATGCCGGCCAACGCGGTGACCGTCATCGTTTCCCTGGAGAGATCGGTATCAAATCCGTCCGGATGCAGCCGCACCGCCGTCAGGCAAACTCCGTTGATGCAAAAGCTCTCTCCGATCTCATAGACCGGCCAGTCGAGACCGGACGATCGGATTGTCAGCCGCAGGTCGCCGCCGCGCGACTCGACGCGGGATACGCTACCGATGGTTTTGACAATCCCGGTGAACATTGTTTATTGGCCCTTTACTGGCCCTGAATTGGCCGGTTCAGTTGCGGCGCAATGGTCGCACGATGATCCTCGTATCGCGGCCGATTCGACGCACGTCGACGTACTCCAGGCCGCAACGATGTTCCAGGTCTTGCCAAGCCGGCGTCTCGAACATGCCCCGCGTCTGGCTGCCCATGATATGGGGCGCCTGATAAATGACAAGCTCGTCGACCAGCCCCGCAGTCAGCAGCTCACCGGCCAGCACCGCGCCCGCTTCCACGAGCACATCGTTGATTTCCATGCCGGCCAGCTCCTGAAGCGCCGATTCGGGGTCTACCCGGCCGTCGCGGGCCACACACCGGTGCACTGTGGCGCCAGCCGCTTCCAAAGGCGCGCGCCGTTCGTCATCCACGCAGAAAATCACGGTCTGGCCCGACAATGCCAGCATGCAGGACGACATTGGCATGCGCAGGCGACTGTCGAGGATCGCGCGAACCGGCTGGCGGTTTGTCAAGGTCTTGTCCCGCACCGTCAATGACGGATCGTCCGCAAGAACGGTCCCAACGCCGGTCATGACAGCACCTGACGCGGCCCGAAGCCGTTGTACATCGGCCCGGGCTTCAGGTCCGGTGATCCATTGGCTTTGGCCGTCGGCCATTGCCGTGCGCCCATCGAGGCTCGCCGCGACTTTCAGCCGGACGAAAGGCCGGCCGCGCTGCACCCGGCTTATGAAACCCTCGTTCAGAGCAGCAGCCTGGGCAGCCATCAATCCCGTTCGTACCGAAATACCCGCCTCACGCAACGCTTCGATCCCCCGGCCGGACACCTTCGGAAAAGGGTCCGTCATCGCGAGCACGACCGCCGAAATCCCGGCAGTAATCAGGGCATCGGTACAGGGCGGTGTCTTGCCATGATGGCTACAGGGTTCCAGCGTAACGTAGGCCGTTGCACGTTTGGCCTTGCTGCCTGCCGCCGAGAGCGCATTGATCTCAGCATGTGGCTCGCCGCTTCGCTCATGCCATCCCTCGCCGACAATCACGCCATCACCGACCAACACACACCCGACCCGCGGGTTGGGATGCGCGCTGTACCGGCCGCGCCACGCGAGCTGCATTGCGCGACCCATGTAACGATAGTCGGCCGCGTCGAAATCGGCCGTGTCGCTTTCGACCCGGGTGGTCTCTGACATGGCAATACCCCTGTTGCCTTGCTTCACTTCTTGCCGAGCAGCTCGGGCAATAACGACATTTGTTCGCGGCTGGCGGATTCGTCGGAGATTTCCTGCAGTCGCAGGATTTCGTCCTGAAACTCGGTCACGTCCTGAAATCGACGATAGACCGACGCGAATCTGACATACGCAACTTCGTCCAGGTTGCGCAGTTCTTCCATGACCAGATCGCCAATGAGCCGGGACGGTACCTCCCGTTCACCCAATGTGCGCAGTCTGTGAACCAGCCGTCCAACCGCCTGTTCTACCTCGTCTGACGGGACCGGGCGTTTTTCAAGTGCCCGCACCATGCTGTTACGCAATTTGTTTTCATCAAAGGGCTGGCGGCTGTTGTCGGACTTGACCAGGCGCGGCATGACCAGCTCGGCGCTTTCGAAGGTGGTGAATCGTTCGTTGCAGTCCAGGCACTGGCGGCGACGGCGAATCTGCCGCCCGTCGGCGGCCAGTCGCGAGTCGATGACCTTGGTTTCTTCGTGGCTGCAAAACGGACAGTACATCAGTGGCTACCGAATACGCCGCTGCCAGCAGGATAACACCGCATTTACCGGTAGACCGGGAAACGTTTGCACAGGGCCACAACCTGCCCGCGCACGCGCTGGATCAGCACTTCGTTTTGCAGATCATCCAGGATGTCGCACATCCAGCCGGTCAGTTCGCGTACTTCCCGTGGACCGAAGCCGCGCGTGGTTATTGCCGGCGTGCCCACCCGCAGCCCGCTGGTGACAAACGGCGAACGCGGATCGTTCGGCACCGCGTTCTTGTTCACCGTGATATTGGCATTGCCCAGCGCCAGGTCCGCGTCCTTCCCGGTGATGTCTTTCGACACCAGGCTGACCAGCATCAGGTGATTATCCGTGCCGCCGGATATGACATCGAATCCGCGCTCGGCGAATACGGATGCCATGACCCTCGCGTTCTCGACTACCCGCTTCTGGTATTCCTTGAATTCCGGCCGCATCGCCTCGAGAAACGCAACCGCTTTTGCCGCAATGACGTGCATCAGCGGGCCGCCCTGTATACCCGGAAACACCAGCGAATTGAATTTCCTGGCCAGTTCTTCATTGTGACGCGCAAGAATCAGTCCACCCCGCGGCCCGCGCAATGTCTTGTGCGTCGTCGTCGTTACGACATCGGCAATCGGCACAGGATTCGGGTATACGCCTGCCGCAACCAGCCCGGCGACATGCGCCATATCCACCATCAGGTACGCACCAACACTGTCGGCAATGTCGCGAAATTGCTGCCAGTCGACAACGCGCGAATACGCGGAGAATCCGGCGATGATCACGCGCGGTCGATGTTCTTCGGCAAGTCGTTGAACCTGACCGTAGTCGATAAGCCCGGTTTTCGCATCGACACCGTACTGCGCAGCGTCATACAACTTGCCCGAAAAATTGACTTTCGAACCGTGCGTGAGATGGCCGCCATCGGCCAGGCTCATACCGAGCAGGTGGTCACCGGGCTCGAGAAGCGCCATGCAAACGGCAGCATTGGCCTGCGAACCCGAATGCGGTTGCACGTTGGCGTAATCGGCGCCGAACAGCTTCATTGCCCGGTCTATCGCCAGCTGCTCGGCGACATCCACGTATTCGCAGCCGCCATAGTAGCGCTTGCCCGGATAGCCTTCCGCGTACTTGTTCGTCAGCACGGAGCCCTGGGCTTCCATGACGCGCGGGCTGCAGTAGTTCTCGGAGGCTATCAGCTCGATGTGCTCTTCCTGGCGGCGGGCCTCATCGACAATAGCTGTGAATAACTCGGCATCGAATTCTTCGATCGACGGGGTTTCTACGTACATGGGATTGAGCAGTCTCCGGGGGTGGGCTGGAAAATCGAAGTGGCGCATTGTACCGGAGCAGGCCGGGGCTGCCATCGTCTGCCGTGCAAATTATCGGGAATTGCGCCTATTTGTGGCCTAACAGGGACTGAACAACCCCGGTCCAGGCCCTGCCGATATTGTCCCGATTGTAGCCGCCACCGCCGGTAGCCACGATTCGACCGCCGGAATGGCGTTCTGCGAGTACGCAAAGATCGGCGGCGGCGCCTGCGTGACAGGCCTCGGAAAACTGTAAATGGGTAATCGGGTCGCCGGCCAGGCTATCCGCCCCGCACTGCATGATGATGAACTCCGGTGCTGCGTCGTCGACATAGCTCAGTACCCGTTTCCAGGCGGCCTGAAACTCGGCATCGCCGGCACCGGGCGGGATCGGGATGTTCAATTTCGTGCCTGCGGCGGCGCCCAGTCCGGTTTCGTCCTCTGCGCCGGTCCCCGGGTAGAGAAAGCGGCCATCTTCGTGAATATCGGCAAAGAGCACGTCCGGATCGCTGATAAAACCGTAGAAAACACCGTCGCCATGGTGCGCGTCGATATCAACGTAGGCGATGCGGCGCAAATTGTGCTGCCGGCGAAGGTACTCGATCGCCACACCACAATCGTTGAAAACGCAGAATCCCGCGGCCCTGTCCCGGGCCGCGTGATGAAGACCCGCAATCGGGACGAACGCGCTGCGCGCGTCCCCGGACATGACGGCATCGACTGCGGCGAGCGTGGTGCCAACAACCCAGGATGCGGAATCGAAAATGCCGGGGAAAGCCGGTGTATCGCCTCCATCGAGGAATCCAATGCCACGCGCCGACATTTCGGAAACAAAGTTTATGTAGTCCGCCGTGTGAAACAGCGCCAGCTCATCGGCCGTCGCACAACGCGGCGTCGCATATACGATATCGGAAGCAAACGCGGCCTGGCTCAATACGGCCTGGAAGACGGCATGACGATCCAGTCCAAACGGATGGTCGCTGCCGAACCCGTAGTTGGCCAATGCATCGCCTCTGTAGACAAGAACCGGTGCCGGCATCGTGCGAATCACTCCCCGGGGTGAATCAACTGGGTATTCTGCAATGCTTGTTTTCTAATGCCGCAGCATACCCGATAATAGCGCCCCACTTCTCTTGACTTCCAAGATCTGCGAGCCAATGGCCCAATACATTTACACGATGAACCGGGTGGCGAAAATCGTGCCGCCCAAGCGCTTTATTATTCGCGACATATCCTTGAGCTTTTTCCCCGGCGCCAAGATCGGCGTGCTTGGCCTGAACGGTTCAGGCAAATCGACGCTGTTGCGCATCATGGCGGGGATTGACAAGGAGTTCGAGGGCGAAGCTCGACCGCAACCGGGCATCAACATCGGCTACCTGCCGCAGGAACCGGAGCTTGACGAATCCAAGGACGTGCGTGGCAACGTCGAGGATGGCCTCGGCGAGACCAAGGCGCTACTTGACCGCTTCAATGAAATCAGCATGGCATTCGCAGAACCTATGGATGATGCGAAGATGAATGCGCTACTGGAAGAACAGGGCAAGCTGCAGGACGCGATCGACGCGGCCGGCGGCTGGGAGCTCGACCGCAAACTCGATATTGCCGCCGACGCGCTGCGCCTGCCGCCGTGGGATGCCGATGTAAGCAAACTGTCCGGCGGCGAACGCCGCCGCATAGCGTTATGCCGATTGCTGCTGTCCGAACCGGACATGCTGCTGCTCGACGAGCCGACCAACCACCTTGACGCCGAATCGGTCGCATGGCTTGAGCGATTCCTCGAGGAGTATCCCGGAACAGTCATCGCAGTCACGCACGACCGGTATTTCCTTGACAACGTTGCAGGTTGGATCCTGGAACTGGATCGCGGCCACGGAATTCCGTGGGAGGGAAATTATTCGTCGTGGCTCGAACAGAAGGAGCAACGCCTGGCGCAAGAAGAGTCCACTGAGAAAGCGCGACGCAAAGCCATGCAGGTGGAACTCGAGTGGGTAAGGAGCAATCCGAAAGGCCGGCATGCAAAGTCCAAGGCCCGGCTCAAGCAGTTCGAGGAATTGTCTTCGCCCGATTACCAGAAGCGAAACGAGACCAACGAAATCTATATTCCTCCGGGACCGCGTCTTGGCGATATCGTTGTCAACGTCGAAAAACTGGGCAAGGGTTTCGGCGACAAATTGTTGATGGACATGCTGGAATTTTCACTTCCGGCTGGCGGCATCATGGGAATTATTGGCCCCAACGGCGCGGGCAAGACAACTTTGTTTCGCATGATTACCGGCGATGAAAAGCCTGACACGGGTTCGATTCGAATCGGAGACAGCGTAACAATCGCGAGCGTTGATCAGTCGCGCGACAGCCTTGACGGCAGCAAGACCATCTGGGAGGAAATCTCGAATGGTCAGGACCTGATTCAGGTCGGTAAGTATGAGACGCCATCACGTGCGTACGTCGGAAGATTCAACTTTCGTGGCCCGGAACAACAAAAGAAAATCGGCATATTGTCCGGCGGCGAACGAAACCGTGTGCACCTCGCAAAGATGCTGAAGGCCGGCGGTAATCTGTTGTTACTCGACGAACCAACAAATGACCTCGATGTCGAAACACTACGGGCGCTTGAACAGGCGTTGCTTGAATTTCCGGGTTCTGCCATTGTGATCTCGCATGATCGTTGGTTTCTGGACCGGATCGCCACTCATATTCTCGCATTCGAGGGGGACAGCAAGGTGACATTTTTCGCAGGCAACTACACCGAATACGAGGAAGATCGGCGCAAGCGCCTGGGCGCTGACGCAAATCAGCCGCATCGTATCAAGTACAAAAGGCTTGAAGCCTGATGGGCGTGCTGCTGGCGATCGCGGGCGTCTTCCTGCTGCTGTCGATTTACTTCCTTTCGAAGACGTTCCTGTGCTTGAAGCGGCATCGATTTGTCAGGGCTGGCGGTTCCGCTTTGAGCTGCATTGCATCTGCCGCCGTCATGGCCGCCGCCGCAGTAGTCGCACTGAGTTATTACAGCTACGTCCGGTTGACCGACGAGCAATTGATTACCACGGTCGAATTCAGGCGCGTTGCTCCGCAAGAGTTTCAGGCCCGGCTGATTACCCGCGGTCAGCGTGACCGATTCTTCAACCTGAAGGGTGACGAATGGCAGATCGATGCCCGACTGGTGAACTGGATGCCGCCGATGACGATTCTTGGCCTCGATCCGATATACCAGCTGGAAAGACTGAGTGGCAGATATTCCGAAATTGACCGCGAACAGACAGAAGCCCGGACGGTGCATTCATTGACCACAGAACTGCCGATCGATGTCTGGAAGGTGGCCCGTCGATTTCCGCGACTGGCGCCCGGTATCGACGCTTATTACGGAAGTGCGACTTATGTACCGATGGCCGACGGCGCACGCTACGACGTCAGCCTGTCGCGCGACGCGCTTATTGCCCGTCCTGCAAACGAAATTGCCCAAAAAGCCGTAGGCGACTGGTGACAGGGATGCGTCGGCCTCCTCATTATGTTCAACGCCGGGTAGTTGCTGTCGGAAGCAGAGCTATACTGGGCTATCGCCAATTGCCGGACAAGGCAGGCGAAATAACCATAAGAAAGATGGCGTCATTATGCCTATAACGCTGGAGCGAGATCAGGGTTTGCGAGCCCAGACCAACGAGCAGTTGGGGCTGGAATGCCCGTATTGCGGTGTCTTCGCACACATGACCGCGCAGTCCGTTCCAGATGTTGACCTGGTCATGAAGAACCGTCCCAAGCACGTTGGTCTTGTTTACCAGTGCGACGCATGCAACGCGCCGATCTTTCTACGCTTTGCGGTCAAGCAATACAGCGATGACAAAGTCGAGCTGTATCAGAATTTCATCGAGCTGGAGCGACCCAAGGAGCGTTTCCCCTTCTCCTATTTGCCCAAGCAAACGGAAATTCTGTTCCGCGAGGCGCTGGCCTGCTACTCGGGCAACAATTTCAATGCGTTTGCATCCATGTGCCGGCGCGCTGCGGCCAGCGCCTATAACGCCATGGGAGACGGTGGCAAGCTGCGTGCCTTTGATGAAGTCATGGTGGCCCAGGACATTGCAGAGATCGATGACAACAATTTCGAGCCGGTCAAGAAAGTCCTGTTCGAGAGTGGTGACGATTCCATCCCATCGCTGAACCGCGCCCAGGCCGGCGTACTCCTGGAAGTGCTCAAGGACATGTTCTATCAATGTTTCGTGCGTCGTGGAAAGCTGTCGCGAGCCATAAAAGTGCGGCGCTTTTTCGTGCAGGAAAGCAACGGCAGCAGCTCCGCCGCATAGTATCAGCCGATCGCAACTCTGGCGTTTCGGAACATTCTCATCCACGGTCCCGCAGCACCCCAATCCGCAGGGTGCCAGGAATTCTGCAGCGTCATGGCGACGCGCTCCGGATGCGGCATCATGATTGTGACGCGCCCGTCGTCGCTGGCCAGACCGCAGACACCGTCCTCCGATCCGTTCGGATTGGCAGGATGCCTGCGCGCAACAGCACCGTGGTTGTCGACGTAGCGAAGTGCGATCGCTGCTGCATTTCGGTCCCGATCCGAGGCAAAGTGTGCCCTGCCCTCACCATGCGAAGTCGCGATCGGCAATACCGAACCGTTCATGCCGGACAGAAATATCGATGGGCTGTCAGTAATTTCCACGAGACTCAATCTTGCTTCGAATTGCTCCGAGCGATTGCGAAGGAAACGAGGCCAGTGCGCTGCCCCCGGAATCAATTCGCGCAGCTGCGACATCATCTGGCAGCCATTGCAGACACCGAGGGAAAAGGTGTCGCTGCGAGCAAAAAACTCGGCAAACTGATCGCGCAGTATTGATTGATACAGGATGGACTTCGCCCAGCCGCCGCCGGCGCCGAGGACATCGCCGAAAGAGAATCCGCCGCAGGCAATCAGGCCCTGGTAGTTCGCCAGCTTGTCGCGCCCGTCGAATAGATCGCTCATGTGCACGTCCACCGGCTCAAAACCGGCGCGCATGAAAGCAGCAGCCATTTCGTACTGGCTGTTGACCCCCTGCTCCCGAAGAATCGCAATGCGCGGTTTCGAGCGGCCGCAAAGCGCGGCCGCGATGTCATTGGAGGGATCGAATGTCAGCCTGACGTTGAGGCCGGGATCGCTGTCGTCGAGTATACGATCGAATTCTTCCTGCGCTGTTTCCGGGTTGTCGCGAAGTGCCTGAATGCGATAGCTGGTTTCGGACCAGCGTCGCTGCATTTCGGCGCGCCCCAGTCTGAGAATCACCTCGTCGTCATTGACGATCACGAGTTCTTCGGCGTCGTTGACCTCTGCAAGCTCCACCCACCCGGTATCGTATTCCTGCAGCACTTCAAGCACTTCCGGAAGCTGACTGTCCGCCACCTGTATTACAGCACCGGGTTCCTCGTTGAATAACTGCGCCAAAATGTCTTCATCGGAGCCCGCGAGCTTGACTGTTACTCCCAGACGCCCGGCAAACATCATCTCGGCAATCGCTGCGAACATCCCGCCATCGGAACGGTCGTGGTATGCAAGCAGCAATCGTTTTCTGTTCAGCGCCTGGATTGCGGCGAAAAAATTGCTTAATCGATTCGGCTGATCGACATCCGGCGTTCGCCCGCCATGGAGATTGAAGGCTTGCGCAAGGCACGAACCTCCCAGTCGGTTGGCGCCCTCAGACAAGTCGATCAGCAACAGCCGGCTGGGTCCGGAGATTTTCTGCAGTTGCGGTGTCAGGTGACGTCGTACGTCAGTAACCGGCGCGAAGGCCGTAACGATGAGCGACACCGGCGCAACGACATGGTGCTCGCCGTTTTCATCCTCCCATCGGGCTCGCATCGACAGGGAGTCCTTGCCGACCGGAATCGCAATCCCCAGGGCGCGGCACAGTTCACTGCCAACGGCCTTGACGGTATCGAACAACTTCGCGTCTTCGCCCGGATGACCGGCCGCGGCCATCCAGTTCGCGGACAGGCGAATATCGCCGATGTCCCCGATTGCCGCGGCAGCAATATTAGTAACCGCTTCCGCTACAGCCATTCGACCAGAGGCCGGCGCGTTCAGAACGGCAAGCGGCGTGCGCTCCCCCATCGACATCGCTTCGCCTGTCGAACTCTCGAATCCACTCGCGGTTATTGCCACATCGCTGACCGGCACCTGCCATGGGCCGATCAGCTGATCGCGAACCGACAGGCCACCGACCGTTCGATCGCCTATGTGGATCAGAAACGACTTGTCCGCAACGGCAGGAAAGCCCAGTACGCGCATCGCGGCATCTTCAAGTTCAATTCCGGAAAGGTCGAGCGTGGACGGTTCGGATTGTATGCGCGAGACCACTCGCGTCATTTTCGGCGGCTTGCCAAGCAGCATTGCCATTGGCATATCGATGACCCGGTTGCCGAAATCACGATCGCTGACGACAAGGCGTTGATCGTTGGTCAATGAGCCGATAATCGCGTGCGGACATCGTTCGCGCTCGCAGATTGTGGCAAATTCAGCACAACGTTCGGCGGCAATGATCAGCACATAGCGCTCCTGCGCTTCATTGCACCAGATCGCCATAGGCGACATGCCGGGCTCGACATTCGGCACCTCACGTAACTCGATTCGCGCACCGTGCTTGCTGTGATCGACTGCCTCGGGAACGGCGTTCGACAAGCCGCCCGCACCGACGTCGTGAATCAGCAGTATCGGGTTATCGCCACCCATTGCCCAGCAGCGGTCGATCACCTCCTGCGCGCGACGTTCAATCTCGGGATTGCCGCGCTGCACGGAAGCGAAGTCCAGATCCTCGCTACTCGTACCACTCGCGAGACTCGATGCCGCGCCACCACCGAGTCCGATCTGCATCGCGGGTCCGCCAAGAACGATAATACTCGCCCCCACCGGCACGTCGATTTTCCTGGCGTGCTCTGCGCGCACGTTGCCAACGCCGCCTGCGATCATAATCGGTTTGTGATATCCGCGAATTTCATTGGCCGGCAATCCGGGCACGGCCGATTCGAAAGTTCGAAAGTATCCCAACAGATTCGGCCTGCCGAATTCGTTGTTGAAAGCGGCTCCGCCCAGCGGCCCTTCCAGCATGATCTGCAATGGCGTCGCCATGCGCGACGGATGACCGAAAGGAGATTCCCAGGGTTGTTCGAATCCCGGAATTCGCAGATGCGACACCGTGAACCCCGTCAGACCGGCTTTCGGTTTCGCGCCGAGCCCGGTGGCACCCTCGTCACGGATTTCACCGCCGGCGCCGGTTGCCGCACCGGGAAACGGGGATATCGCGGTCGGGTGATTGTGCGTTTCTACCTTCATCAGGATATGAATCGGCTCATCGATGTATTGGTAAGCCCGGCTTTCCGCTGCTGGCATCAATCGCCGTCCGCTCCAGCCATCGATAACTGCTGCATTGTCGGAATACGCGGAGATCACACCATCGGGTGCCGCCTCCGTAGTACTTCGAATCATGTCGAAGAGCTTGTCCGGCAGCGCTTCACCGTCAATGATCCAGTCGGCACGAAATATCTTGTGCCTGCAATGCTCCGAATTCGCCTGAGCAAACATCATCAGTTCGGCGTCGGTCGGATTGCGCTGAAGTCTCAGGTAGTTTTCAAGCAGATAGTCGATTTCGTCGTCAGACAGTGCCAGGCCGAGGCTGCGATCCGCGTCCAGCAATGCCGCCTTGCCTGCAACCAGCACATCGACGATGGTCAACGATTCGGCACGATGAGGTTCGAACATCGCGGATGCGTCGTCATCCCACATGACGCTTTCCGTCATGCGATCGACAATGATGGCAGCAAGTCCTGCAAGTTCCTCCGCGGTTAACGGCTCTTCGGACGAGATGGCGTACTGTATTCCGCGCTCGAGCCGCCGGATCGTTTCAAGACCGCAGGCATGCGCAATATCCGTCGCTTTGCTGGACCATGGCGATATCGTGCCGGCGCGGGGAACGACGCAAAAAGCGTCGAATCCGGCTGGCGACTCCTGGACCGGCTCGCCTGACAGCAGCAACGCATGAAGATGCTCGCGTTCATCACGCGACATCGCGCCGCGCAGGTCGGCGAAATACCGGAAGCGCGCAGTCACACTGGATATCGACGGTTTCGACTGACGCAGTAACTGCTGCAGTCTTTTCAGGCGGAACGGCGACAGCGCGGATTGCCCCGCAATGGTCAAATGGGTCGCATTCGACGAATCCAGCGTACAACCGGCGGATGTGAGATCAGTCGCAGGTTTGGACAAGCTGCGGAAACCTTTTGCTAGGGCCAGTCAACGGGGAGTGCCGCATGATACCGGAGCGCACCGCGGGCAGCCAGCCACAAGCAGGATCAGCTCTTTCCCGGCGTACCGCCCGGTGTATAGACCGGCACTGGAAACTGGGCGACATTGGCGCCCTCGAGTTTCGATACCTTGCTCTTGCCCTGTTTGTCCACCTCGTCGATGCGGATGATTGAATGCATGGGCAAATAGGTTCGCTTGACGTGCTCGAATTCGGTTTTGATTTTTTCTTCGGACGGATCCACGACGACGGAGCTGCGTTCGCCAAAAACCAGTTTTTCAACCTCGACGAAGCCGAACAACGCTCCATGGGCTACGCTGCGGGCGTAGATTTCGTATACCTGCCCCTGGCTCATGAATACGATTTTGTAAAGGTTCTTGCTGCTCATCTTTTGATTTCGGTGAGAAAAAGGGTTGCCAATCGTTGAGTTTCCGGACCTGCAAGGCCAGCGAGACAGGCAGAACTCGTCGCTCGCTTGCCTGCCTCGCCCGATCCGCGCGCTAGTGTACCGAAAACGGCCGCAACGCGCCGGGCCGCCGGATACGACCAGACAGCGCCGTATCTGGGCCAGATCGCCCTGATTCACACCGATCGCCAGGACCGGCAAGTGGATTTATGTGAACTGCTTGGCAGCCTAAGCCATTGCTTCTAAGCCATATTTGCCGGTACCCCCGGCGCAGGATGGTGTGACACCGGGCAGCTGACCGGGAATTGGAATAAACCATGCCCTTACAATTGGAAATCACGAGCGAACACAAGGATATCCTTGGCGACGATCACATGCGTCTGTTCCGCGAGGATGGCGGCACCATAGGCCGCGCTCTCGAGAATGACTGGATTCTGCCCGATCCTGACAAATTCATTTCAGGTCGCCATGCAACGGTCGATTACCAGAGCGGTGCATACTACCTCGCAGACGTCAGTACCAACGGCGTGTACGTCAATGACGAAGACGAGCCGCTGGGCAAAGGCAATCCGCGCCGCCTGTTCAACGGAGACCGGTTGCGCATGGGTGATTTCGAATTCATCGTGCACCTCGACGAGGGTGAAGACCTGGATTTGCCGCCCCCGCCGCCGATGACAGTCGTTCCCGACAACGTCGGACAACTGGTTCCTGAGCTGACATTGCGCACCGGCATGCAATTGCTCGACGAGGAAGAAATCACCGGTGACGAGGAATTTCAGGACGCGCTGTTCGGCTCTTCACTGAACGGCCAGGGCGGCAAAAACGGCAAGCGATCGCGACGGAACGACCCTATGGTCAGCCAGCCGGTGAATCCGTTTCGGCCGCCAGCGGAACCCGGCCCGCTCACCGCGAACGATTTGCTTGAGGCGTTTCTCGAAGGCGCCGGTGTCGAACGTTCGGAACTGCATCCGCAGACCGATCCTGTCGAAGTGATGCAAAATGCCGGCAGAGTTCTGCAGGAGTTTGTGAATGGCATAACGGAATTGCTGGTCAGCCGCGCCAGCATGAAGAGCATGTTCCGCCTCGACCAGACCACCGTATTGCCACGGCATAACAATCCGCTCAAGCTTTCTGCAAACAAGAGAGACTCGATGAAGCAAATGCTGGTCGGCAGGGAAGGCGAATACCTGGGGCCACTGGACAGCGTCAAGGAAGTCTGCCGGGACCTCAAGTTTCATCAGGATGCGATGCTGGAGGGAATGACCGAGGCATTCCACGAGTTCTCCGACCGCTTCGATCCGGATGAGCTGCAACAGAACTTCGAAAGAACTCTGAACGGCAAGCCGCTATTCAAGATAATGAATCAGCTCAAATACTGGGAGCTGTACAAGGATCTTTATCCGATCATGACGCAACCCGGGAGCGGAAAGTTTCCACAACATTTCGGTGAGGATTTCGTCCGCGCATACGAACGGAATATCGCCGAGTACAAACGCCTGGATCGAATCGACCCCGACGAGTGAGATTGCTTCGCTTCGCTCGCAATGACGGGCCACACTCGCAATGACGGGCCACACTCGCAATGACGGGCTTCGCTCGCAATGACGGGCTTCGCTCGCAATGACGGGCTTCGCTCGCAATGACGGGCCACACTCGCAATGACGCCAACCGTCATTGCGAGGAACGGAGTGACGAAGCAATCTCCTACCACACCGCAACGTCCTGCCGCACGGCGTCCTGCCCTGCTAGCGATTCATCCGGCTATCAATCAGGTTCTTCACCACGCCGGGATCCGCCAGGGTCGAAGTATCGCCTAGATTCCCGAAGTCATTCTCCGCAACCTTGCGGAGAATTCGACGCATGATCTTTCCTGAACGGGTTTTTGGCAAGCCGGGCGCCCATTGAATCAGATCGGGCGTTGCGATGGGTCCGATCTCCTTGCGTACCCATTGCTTGAGTTCCTTCAGTAATTCGTCACTGGCGGCTACGCCTTCCATCAAGGTTACGTAGGCGTAGATACCCTGCCCCTTGATCTCGTGCGGGTAGCCTACAACGGCAGCCTCGGCGACGTCTTTGTGTGCGACCAGCGCACTTTCCACTTCCGCAGTACCCATGCGATGGCCGGATACATTCAGAACGTCATCTACACGCCCCGTAATCCAGTAATAGCCGTCTTCGTCACGCCGCACGCCGTCGCCGGTGAAATACTTGCCTTCGAAGGTCGAGAAATAAGTGTCCACGAATCGCTGATGGTCGCCATAGACCGTGCGCATCTGGCCCGGCCAGCTGTCGGTGATGACCAGGTTGCCCACCGCCGCACCTTCGCGCACGTCGCCTTCGCTACCGACGATTTCAAGCTGAATGCCGAACAACGGCTTCGTTGCCGATCCCGGTTTGAGAGCCGTTGCTCCAGGTAACGGGCTGATCAGAATGCCGCCGGTTTCCGTCTGCCACCAGGTATCGACAATCGGACATCGTCCTTCACCAACGACATGGTAATACCACTCCCAGGCCTCGGGATTGATCGGCTCGCCGACCGACCCCAGCAGGCGAAGACTCTTTCGCGACGTTCGTTTCACCGGCTCGTCGCCTTCCCGCATCAGCGCGCGAATGGCTGTCGGCGCCGTATAGCAGATATTCACCTGGTGTTTGTCGCACACTTCCCAGAATCGAGACGCCGTCGGGTAATTCGGCACGCCTTCAAACATGAGCGTGGTGGCACCGTTCGCGAGCGGTCCGTAGACGATGTAGCTGTGCCCTGTAACCCAACCGACGTCCGCTGTGCACCAGTAGACTTCACCGGGCTTGTAATCGAAAACGTATTCGTGAGTCAGTGACACGAAAACGAGGTAACCACCGGTTGTGTGCAAGACACCCTTGGGCTTGCCGGTGGATCCGGACGTATACAAAATGAACAGCGGGTCTTCAGCGGACATCTCTTCGCAGGGACAATCGTCATCGACCTGCGACTCCAGTTCGTGCAGCCAGGCATCGCGCTTCGGCTCCCAGGCGATATCGCCACCGGTATTGCGAACCACCAGGACTTTCTTCAAGGTCTTGACGCCGGGACGCTGCGCCGCGGCATCGACGTTGGCTTTCAATGGAACGATTTTTGAGCCGCGCACGCCCTCGTCCGCGGTTATTACGATATTCGACTGGCAATCCTCGATTCTGCCTGCCAATGCATCCGGTGAAAAACCGCCGAAAACGACCGAGTGCACAGCACCAATACGGGCACATGCAAGCATCGCAACGGCCGCTTCCGGAATCATCGGCATGTAAATCGTGATGCGATCGCCTTTCTTCGCCCCGAGCATCTTGAGTGAATTGGCAAAACGGCAGACTTTGCCATGAAGCTCGCGATAGGTGATTTTCTGGTCGCGAGATGGGTCGTCACCCTCCCAGATTATCGCGATATCGTCACCCTTTGCTGCCAGGTGCCGGTCAATGCAGTTGTAGCTGACGTTCAATGTGCCGTCGTAAAACCAGCGAATATGCAAATCGTCCTTCGCGAACGAGACGTCTTTCACTTTCGTGAACCGCTTGATCCAGTCGACACGACCGGCCTGCTCGGACCAAAAACCCTCATTATCTTCGATCGATCGGCGATAGAGCTCGGAATACCGTTCGCTGTCGATCCATGCTGCCTTTGCAATTTTTTTGGGAACTTTGTAGATTTTTTCCATTGCTCTTTCCTGTCCTCAATGATCGTTACCGGGCCGCCAGCTGCAGAATTCGTCTCGCTTGCAACAGGTGCGGCCTGTCGAGCATCTGCCCATCGAGACCCAGCGTGCCTGCATGGGGGCTGGCTTCGAACAGCTCCACTATTTTTCTTGCTCGTTCAATCTCGTGTTCATCGGGCATGAACGCGTTGTTGATGGTCGCGACCTGTGCCGGATGAATCGCCAGCATGCCGCGAAAACCGTCCCTTCGCGAATTGCCCGCATAAAGCTCAAGCCCTTGGTCGTCACGGTAGTCGGTGTAAACCGTATCGATCGCTGCTACACCGGCGGCCGATGCTGCGATCAGGCATAGCGAGCGCGCCAATTGATAGGTCGGAAGCCAGTTTCCGTTTTCATCCCGATTGGCCGATGCGCCGAGCGCCGTGGCCAGGTCTTCCGCACCCCAGGCCATCGCCATGAGCCTCGGTGTCGAGCCGGCATATTCCTGCAGCCGAAACAGTGCCCCCGGACGCTCGGTCGCAATGGGCATGATCGCCGTTGCGCCTGATTCGACAGCGTTCTCTTGCTCGAGCACGTCGAGCAACTTGCCGAGCCGCACGACATCGGCAGCCGACGAAGGCTTCGGCAGGACTATGCCGGCGGGCTTGCCCGGCATGGTGTCACGAAGGTCGTCCAGCGCCTCTCGACTGTCCAGTGGATTGATACGTACCCAACGTTCCACGGCCGAATCCGCTGACAGAAACTCGCTCACAAGCCGTCTTGCCTTCTTCAATTCCGTCCTGGCAACCGAATCTTCCAGGTCCACAATAAGCGCGTCCGCACCGCTGTCGAGCGCTTTCGCGAGTTTTCGTTCGCTGTCGCCCGGTACAAACAGGTAACTCCTGCTCATGCGGGTTTGCGTAACATTAACGCGGATCGCCTGCACTCCCCGACCAGCACGTCATGCTGATTGAAAGCCCGGTGTGCAAAAACGACGATGCCGTTCTTTGGTCGCGAGCGGCTGTCCCGCAATTCAAGCACTTCGGTCTCGATGTGAATTGTATCGCCGTGAAACAACGGCTCCGGAAACCGCACTTCGTCCCAGCCGAGATTGGCAACGGTCGTGCCGACAGTCGTGTCGCCAACCGAAATGCCAACCATGAATGCCAGCGTCAGGCAGCTGTTGACCAGCGGCTTGCCGAACTCGGTGGTCTTGCAATACTCGGCGTCGATATGCAGCGGTGCCGGGTTGTGTGTCAGGGCGCTGAACCATACGTTGTCCGCCTCGGTAATCGTCCGGCGAATCGTATGCTGGAAAACCTGACCGACGGAGAACTCTTCGAAGTAGAGGCCGGGCATTTTTCTTACCTTGTTGCTGGGTGAGTTGGTGCACGGCCATCGATGTCACGCTATCACGAAGAGCGACTCGGCCGTCAGTTGAATTACGTGAGAGCAATAATAGTCTTTGAACGGAAAATTAGAAACACAAGCGCGGTGAACCGGGTTGCCACATTGAATTTCTTGGAAAATGCTGTGTCCGAAAGGTAAGCTTTCTGCACAGCATACCGACAATACCCGGAGATTCAGACATGCCCGTATCAAGACGAGAATTCACCCGCGCAGGACTCGCCATGGCGGCGTTGAGCGCAGGCGGCGTGCCATCGTTTGCACTGGCCAAGACCAAACTGATTGCCAGAGCTATTCCTTCCTCCGGAGAACGCATTCCAATCATAGGCGTCGGCACCAATCGCTATGGCGTCGGTGACGACCTCGAGTTGCGCCAGCCACTTCGCGAGGCACTACGCAAATTTCACGAACTGGGCGGTACGGTTATCGATACCGCACCGCAGTACCGAAGCTCGGAGGCCGTGCTCGGCGAGCTGATCGATGAGCTCGGTATTGGCGACGACATATTCATGGCAACCAAAATCGACCAGGAGACACGCGGCGGCAATGAGGCCAGACTGCAACGGTCGATCTCGCTGCTGGAGTTCCCGTCCATCGACTTGATGCAATGCCACAACCTGATCGGCTGGAAAACGGCAATCCCCCAGATGCATGATTGGAAAACCGCGAAGCGCATCCGTTACGTCGGTATAACAACCTCGCGACAGAACCAGTACGAACTGATGGAAACTATCATGAAGTCGCACGAACTCGATTTCGTGCAAATCAATTATTCGCTGGCCGATCAACGCGAGTCCGCAGAACGCTTGTTGCCGCTGGCGGCAGATCGGGGCATGGCGGTTCTGATCAATCGGCCTTTCGGCGGTGGAAACGTTTTTGCGAAGCTCGCGAAAACACCATTGCCGGAGTGGGCGGCAGAATTCGACTGCGCGAGCTGGGGACAGTTCCTGCTGAAATACGCACTGTCGCACCCGGCCGCAACCTGTGCGATTCCAGGCATGACCAAAGTCAGGCACGTAGAGGACAACATGACGGCAGCAACCGGCCGTATGCCGGACAAGGACCTGCGCCGCCGCCAGGAAAAATTCTTCGACGCACTCTGATCAGATAAGCAGCGGCATCGCCAACGCCGCCATACTTAACACCAGGAAGAAGCCGACCATATCGGTAATCGTTGTCAGAATCGGCCCTGATGCGACGGCCGGATCTGTACCGAAAAACTTGAGCAGCAAAGGGACGCATCCGCCTATCGAAACAGCAACAACCGTATTCATCGCAAGCGCGGCACCGACCACCATGCCGAGGTAGGGGTTACCCTTCCACATCCAGGCGGCCGTTCCGAGCAACAACCCCAGCGCCAAGCCGTTAATGACACCAACGCCCGCTTCCTTTCGCCAGACACGCAGGAACTCGTTCGGTTTGATTACGCCGAGTGTCAACTCACGCATACTGACGGCGACTGCCTGATTGCCGGAACAGCCGCTCATGTCGGAGACGATTGGCAAAAAAACAGCCAGTGCGATAACCGCTGACAAGGTATCTTCGTACATCGCGATGACGCTTGCCGCCATGATGTTGAGCAGAATATTCACGCTGAGCCACGACAGCCGCCGTTTCGACCGAACGCCGAGTGGCATTGAACGGAGTTCGTCCTCGACGATGCCTTGTCGTTTCAATTGCTCGATGTCGGCGCGATCACGCAGTTCGTCGGCCAGGGTCGCCCGCGATATCGCCCCGATGAGGAGGCCATCGTCATCGACGACCGGAAGCCCGAGAAATTCCTCTTCGTCGAAAATGTCTTCGACCTGATCGATCGTCGCGGACGCCTTGACGCTTATCGGCGCGGTCATTATTTCCGTCAGTTGCCGATTTCTCGCCGACAACAGGAGGTTTCGCAATGAAATGACACCGACCAGCCGGCCCCTCGGATCTACGACGTAGGGATGGTGTCCGCGGTAGCGCTCGAAATCCTCCGCGCCGGAAACGAATTGATCCAATACGTCGGAAACACGCGATTCAGTTGAAAAATGGAAAACGTGCGGGTGCATCAGGCCGCCGGCCGTATCCGCATCGTATTTGGCCAGAGCCCGCGCATCGGCGGCGACGTGCGGTTCCATATTCGCCAAAATGGCGTCGACATCATCCTCGTCGATTTCCTGCAGAAAATCTGCCTGCACATCGCTTTCGACTTCGCCAAGAATCGAGGCAGCTTCATTGGCGGACAACGATTCGATGAGGTCAATGGCCGGCTGCTCCGGATACTCCTCGATCAGATCGGCTGCGTCCTCGGGCTTCAGGGCAACCAGGATGTCTTTTTGTTCTGCCTGATCGAGATGCAACAGCGCCTGGGTCGCCTCGGCGGTAGGCAGGTCGGCAACGACGGCACGAAGTTGTTGCTCGTCCCCGGACTCAAGGGTCTCTCGAAGTAGCTCCCAAGTCGTCAATTCTTCGCTATTCATTCGCCCGTCTCCGTAGTTTAGCCGGCGGAAAGGAAAATTTTGATTCGGCCTGCTTGATTAGGGATCGATATGGCAGACTGCCCGGTATCACGATACGCTTCGCCTATTAGGCCCGCCAGTGGATTCGCATTCCTTAATTTGCTACGCGGGCGATCGTTACGTTGCGATTCGGCGAATCCGGGACGCGATCAGGCTCGATCGGCTGTAGCGACTCGACTCTCACGCCAGGGAAATGCCAGGAAATGCCAGGAAAAAATATTGTTGTTGGTGGCGTTGAAATCAGGGCCGGCAAAACGGATACCGTCGATCTGCCTATTGCCAACCTGTATACGCATACAAGTCTCAACATGCCGGTTCACGTGGTCAACGGGCGGCATGACGGCCCGACGATGTTCATAACCTCCGCCCTGCACGGTGACGAATTGAACGGTGTCGAGATCATCAAGCGCCTGTTGAAGCGCGTAACGCCGAAAAAGCTGCGCGGCTGTGTACTGGCCATTCCTATCGTCAACGTATTCGGCTTTCTCAACCAGTCCCGCTACCTGCCAGACCGCCGCGATCTGAATCGTTCTTTCCCGGGACGCGAAACCGGCTCTATTGCCGCGCGCATTGCGAATCTCGTGTCGACGGAAATCATAGGACAGTCGGACTTCGGAATAGATCTGCACACCGCTGCAGTGAATCGCACCAACTTGCCGCAAATTCGAGCCAATCTGTCGGACCCGGTGGTGAGAAAGATGGCAGACGCATTTGGCGCACCCGTAGCTATAGACGCTGCCGTTCGCGACGGAACGCTGCGTCAGTACGCCTCCCGGGAAGGCAAACCGACTCTGCTCTATGAGTGTGGCGAGGCCCTTCGATTTGACGAACTTTCGATCAAAGCCGGCGTTCGCGGTATACTGCGGGTGCTCCGCGTGCTGGAAATGCTGCCGGCGGCACCTCCCGAAAAAATCGTCGTTGAACCGACTTATGCAAATTCAACGACCTGGGTTCGTGCGCCGATAAGCGGTTTGGTAACGGCGAAGTGTCGCCTTGGTCAGCGGGTCAAGTCCGGGCAGACTCTGGCAAGAATCAACGATCCGTTCGGTGAGATCGAAGTCGATGTCCCCGCCTCGGTACCCGGTATTGTCATTGGACGCAGTACATCGCCCCTGACACACGAAGGTGATGCACTCGTGCACCTCGCACGATTTGACGATTCACAGGAAGCAAAAGCGACGGTGGATGACTTCTACGAAGCCCATGGTCAGGACACCAATTGGGGCTAGCAGTGAAGAATGACAATGCGGATCTGGTTGCAGTCGGATGGCGCGAATGGGTGCGACTGCCCGCCCTCGGAATC
>Ga0224500_10000117_pt1 | contig 59069 bp, 60 predicted proteins | sample SF_Oct11_sed_USG_FD_168126 | JGI IMG/M metagenome (GOLD analysis project Ga0224500, IMG submission 168126) | Sediment microbial communities from San Francisco Bay, California, United States - SF_Oct11_sed_USGS_4_1 | ecosystem: Environmental > Aquatic > Marine > Sediment | place: USA: California...
CGGGACAGGGGGGCGAGGGGCCGCTCATTCGGCCTCGTCGATCCAGGTCATCTGGATCGCCTCGAGGATCTTCTCGCTGCTCTTCTGCGGATCGTCGGAGAAGCCGGGCAGCTCGCAGACCCAGCGGTGGAGGTCGGTGAAGCGCACGTACTGCGGGTCGACGTCCGGATGCGCCTCGAGGAGCGCGATCGCGACGTCGCGGGTGTCGGTCCACTTCATCGTTCGTCTCCTCCGCCCGCCGCCGGGGACTTCGTCTCGCGGGCGTAGTTGATCGTGTACTTCGGGATCTCGACGGTGAGCGGCGCATCGCCCACGATCGCCTGGCACGACAGGCGCGACACGCTCGTCAGCCCCCACGCGCGGTCGAGCAGGTCGTCCTCCTCCTCCGAGGACTCCGCCAGCGAGTCGAAGCCCTCGCGGACGATGACGTGGCAGGTCGTGCACGCGCAAGACTTCTCGCAGGCGTGCTCGACGTCCACGCCGTGGTCGAGCAGGTTGTCGAGGAGCGAGCGGCCCGCGTCGCCCTCGAACGTCCTGCCGTCGGGACAGAGCTCGGCGTGGGGCAGCACGGTGATCGTGGGCATCGTCACTCGCCGACCAGCGTGTCGACGCTGCGGCCCGCGAGGGCCTGCGACACCGTCCGGTCCATCCGTCGCGCGGCAAAGCCCTCGCTGGCGCGGTTGAGCGCCTCGGCCGACGCGCGCAGCGCGCCGGCGTCGTCGCCGCGCCGCCGCAGCGCGACCTCCGCGAGCGCCGCCTCGATCGCCGCGCGCTCGCGCTCATCCAGCAGGTCGCCGTCGGCCGCGACCGCGTTGCGCACCTGCTCGGCGAGCTGGTCGGCCTCGACCGCGGCCTCCGCGAAGGCGCGCGCGGCCATGTCCTCGGCGGCGTGCGCGTACGAGTCCTGCAGCATGCGCGCGACCTCGTCGTCGGTGAGCCCGTACGAGGGCTTGACGACCACCGACGACTCGATCCCCGTGGCCTGCTCGCGCGCCGAGACCGAGAGCAGGCCGTCGGCGTCGACCTGGAACGTGACGCGGATGCGCGCGGCCCCCGCCGCCATCGGCGGAATGCCGCGCAGCTCGAAGCGGGCGAGCGAACGGCAGTCGGCGACGCGCTCGCGCTCGCCCTGCACGACGTGGATCGCCATGGCCGACTGGCCGTCGCGATAGGTCGTGAACTCCTGCGCGCGCGAGACCGGAATCGTCGAATTGCGCGGCACGATCTTCTCGGCGAGGCCGCCCATCGTCTCCAGGCCCAGCGACAGCGGGATCACGTCGAGCAGCAGCCAGTCGTCGCCGCGCTCGCGGTTGCCGACCAGCGCGTTGGCCTGGATCGCGGCGCCCAGCGCGACCACCTCGTCCGGGTTCAGGTTGATGAGCGGCGGCTGGCCGAAGAACTCGGCGACCGCGCGGCGGATGCGCGGCATGCGCGTCGCGCCGCCGACCAGCACCACGCCCTTGACGTCGGCGACGCCGAGCTTCGCGTCGCGCAGCGCGCGGCGCACCGGCTGCAGCGTCTTCTGCACGAGCTGCTGCGAGATGCCGGCGAACGTCTCCGCGGTCAGCGAGAGGTTGACGTCGTCGCCCGTGGACAGCCGCGCGACGATCGGCGCCGCCTGGTGCCCGGTGAGCATCTCCTTCGCCTCGCGCGACTTGACCAGCAGCAGCCGAGCGTCGGAGGGTGCCAAAGGCGGCAGCTTGCCGGCCTCCAGCGCCCAGCAGAACACGCGGTGGTCGAAGTCGTCGCCGCCGAGCGCGGAGTCCCCACTCGTCGCGAGCACCTCGAACACGCCGCGCGTCAGCCGCAGGATCGAGATGTCGAACGTGCCGCCGCCGAGGTCGTAGACCGCGTAGACGCCCTCGGCCGCGTTGTCGAGGCCGTAGGCGATCGCCGCGGCCGTCGGCTCGTTCAGCAGCCGCAGCACCGGGAGTCCCGCGAGCTTCGCCGCGTCCTTCGTCGCCTGCCGCTGCGCGTCGTCGAAGTACGCGGGCACCGTGACCACCGCGCCCTCGACCGGCCCGCCGAGCTGCGTCTCGGCGCGCAACCGCAGGTGGCGGAGGATGTCGGCGGAGACCTCGACGGGGCTCTTCACGCCGTGGCGCGTGCCGATCTGCACCATGCCCGGCGCATCGACGAAGCGGTACGGGAAGCGGCGATCGTCGGCGAGGTCGGCGAGCCCGCGGCCCATGAAGCGCTTGACCGACACCACGGTGTTCTGCGGATCGAGCGACTGGTGCGCCATCGCCGCGTAGCCGACTTCCACGCCGTCCGGCGCGTAGCGAACGATCGACGGGACGAGCGGCCGGCCTTCCTCGTCGGGCAGCACCACGGGGATGCCGTTGCGCACCGTCGCAACCAGCGAGTTCGTCGTGCCGAGATCGATGCCGATCGCGCGCTTCGGCTCGCGTGCGGGCGGCGAGGCCTCGGGCTCGGCGATCTGGAAGAGCGTCACGATTCCATCGCCTCGAGCATCGCGCCGACGTCCTCGGCGACCTTGGCGAGAAACTTGAGCTCGCGCACCGCCACGCGCGCCGGCTCGGGGTCGCCCGTCCCGTCGAGCAGCGCCGCGAGTTCGCCCTGCCTGGCGCTCTGCTCGGCGCGGATGGCCGCGACGATCGCGTCGAGCGCGGCGACGTCCTCGCTCTCGGCGGCGCTCGCCGCACGCTCGCGGCGCTCGAGTTGCGCTTCCAGAAAAGCCAGCGACAGCTTCGTGTCGCGCTGGTCCATCGCGTCGACGCCGCGCAGCCCGAGCAGGTAGCGCGCGCGCTCGACCGGGTCCTTGAGCGTCCGGTAGGCCTCGTTGACGCGTGCCGAGGACTGGTGCGCGACGCGCCGCTCGGCGTCGCTGCCGCCGCCGAAGCGGTCCGGGTGCACCTCGGCCTGCAGTCCGCGATAGGCCGAGTCGAGCGCGCCCTCGTCGATGGCGTAGCGCTGCGGCAGGCCGAACAGCTCGAAGTGGTTGCAGGAGAAGTCGATCATCGCTCGCCCCCTTCGCACGGGGGGCTCGGGCGCAGGAAGCGCCGCGGGCAGGGCCGCGACGCCCGGGTCACACGTTGAACGACTCGCCGCAGCCGCAGGCGTTCTTGACGTTCGGGTTGTTGAACTTGAAGCCCTCGTTCAGCCCCTCGCGCGCGAAGTCGAGCTCCATGCCCTCGAGGTAGGGCAGGCTCTTCGGGTCGACCAGCACCTTGACGCCGTAGAACTCGTAGGTGAGGTCCTCGGGCTTCACCTCGTCGGCGAACTCGATCTTGTACGCCAGCCCGGAGCAGCCCGAGGTGCGCACGCCGAGCCGCAGCCCCACGCCGCGCCCGCGCCGGCCGAGCTGCGCCGCCACGTGCTTCGCTGCGCTTTCGGTGAGCGTGATCGCCATCGTCGCTGTCCCTCTAGTCTGCCGCGCGCGGCTGCGGCGCGCAGGCGTCGACCTCGGCCTCGCCCGCCTCCCCCGCGTGCTTCGCCTTGTAGTCGGCCACCGCGGCCTTGATCGCATCCTCGGCCAGGATCGAGCAGTGGATCTTGACCGGCGGCAAGGCCAGCTCGCTCGCGATGTGGGTGTTCTTGATGGCGAGCGCCTCGTCGAGCGTCTTGCCCTTCACCCACTCGGTCACCAGCGACGACGACGCGATCGCCGAGCCGCAGCCGTAGGTCTTGAACTTCGCGTCCTCGATGACGCCGTCCGCCCCCACCTTGATCTGCAGCTTCATCACGTCGCCGCACGCGGGCGCGCCGACCATGCCGGTGCCCACGCCCGCGTCGTCCTTCGGCAGCGAGCCGACGTTGCGCGGGTTCTCGTAGTGGTCGATGACTTTTTCGCTGTACGCCATGCCGCTCTCCTCAATGACCGCCCCGATCCTTCTCAACACCGTGATCGAAGCGCTCGTCGTTTCGTGCCCTTTTCCGTCGGAAGGCGCCGGGCCGCCCCAAGCCTTCCGACCTGTTCCTGTACTACCCGGCGAAATTTCGCGCGCTCCTGGCGCGAAATTTCGTCGTCAGTGTGCCGCCCACTGCACGGTGCTGAGGTCCACGCCCTCCTTGTGCATCTCCCACAGCGGCGAGAGCTCGCGCAGCTTCGCGATCTTGCGCTGCAGCAGGTCGACCGCGTAGTCGATCTCCTCGGCCGTGGTAAAGCGCCCGACGGTGAAGCGGATCGAGCTGTGCGCGAGCTCGTCGCTGCGGCCGAGCGCGCGCAACACGTACGAGGGCTCGAGCGAGGCCGACGTGCACGCCGAGCCCGAAGACACGGCGACGTCCTTGATCGCCATGATCAGGCTCTCGCCCTCGACGAAGTTGAAGCTGACGTTGAGGTTGTGCGGCACCCGGCGCTCCATGTCGCCGTTGACGTACACCTCCTCGATCTTCGACAGCCCCTGCCACAGCCGGTCGCGCAGGCCCCGGATGCGCTCGTTCTCCTGCGCCATCTCCAGCCGCGCGAGGCGGAACGCCTCGCCCATGCCGACGATCTGGTGCGTGGGCAGCGTGCCCGAGCGCATGCCGCGCTCGTGGCCGCCGCCGTGCATCTGCGCCTCGATGCGCACGCGCGGCTTGCGGCGCACGTACAGGGCGCCCACGCCCTTCGGCCCGTAGGTCTTGTGCGCCGAGAAGCTCATCAGGTCGACCTTGAGCCTGCCGAGGTCGATCGGCACCTTGCCGGTCGCCTGCGCGGCGTCGACGTGGAAGACGATGCCGCGCTTGCGGCACATCTCGCCGATCGCAGCGACGTCCTGGATCACGCCGATCTCGTTGTTCACCAGCATCACGGACACGAGGATCGTGCCGGGCCGCAGCGTGCGCTCGACCATGTCCAGGTCGAGCAGCCCGTCGGGCCGGACGTCGAGGTAGGTCGCCTCGAAGCCCTCGCGCTCGAGCTCGCGCACCGTGTCGAGCGTGGCCTTGTGCTCGGTCTTGACGGTGACGACGTGGCGCCCCTTGTCCTTGTAGAAGTGCGCCGCGCCCTTGAGCGCGAGGTTGATCGACTCGGTCGCGCCCGAGGTCCAGACGATCTCCTTCGGGTCACAGCCGACCAGCGCGGCCACCTCGGCGCGCGCCTGCTCCACCGCCGCCTCGGCATCCCAGCCGAACGCGTGCGAGCGCGAGGCCGGATTGCCGAAGTTCTGCGTCAGCCAGGGAATCATCTTCTCGGCGACGCGCGGGTCGACGGGCGTCGTGGCCGAGTAGTCGAGGTAGATCGGTAGCTTCATGGCTTTGCGGGGCTGGCTCAGGCGACGTTCACGGGCTGGCTCTCGCGCGCCGGCGGGCCGCGGCGATCCTCGAGCACGGCCACCTCGCGCTGCTTCTCGTGCTGCTGGGCGACCAGGTCGGCCAGCGTCGCCGAGCGCAGGAACGCGAAGATGTGCGCGTTGAGCCCGGCCCACAGCTCGTGCGTCATGCAGCGCCGGTCCCCCTCGCGGCAGTTCTCGCGTCCGCCGCACTGAGTGGCGTCGATCGGCTCGTCCACCGCCAGGATCACGTCCGCGACGGACACCTCCGCCGCCGCCCGCGCCAGATTGTAGCCGCCGCCCGGCCCGCGCACGCTCTCCACGAGCCCGGCGCGGCGCAGCTTGCCGAAAAGCTGTTCCAGGTAGGACAGCGAAATCTTCTGACGATCCGCCACAGCTGCCAGCGTCACCGGACCGCCGGTGCCGTACAGCGCGACGTCGATCATGGCGGTTACGGCGAATCGACCCTTCGTGGTCAGGCGCATGCGTGCCCCCAGTTGTTGCGCCCGCGGGCTCTCCCCGGGCTGGTTGTCTCGATCAGCAGGAATGATGACATTCCCGACCGATTTAGTCAACCAAAAGCCCGATTAGTTCACTCGGACTCTACTCGAGCAGCTTGTTGATCGGCGCCGGGTCGAAGCGCTCGGCGGTCGCCTTCGCGTCGCCCATCTCGAGCCCGTCGCGCTGCAGCTGGGCGACGAGGCGCTCGATCCTCTCGTCGGTAGCGGCTGCGTGGTCGAGCAGCTTGTGGATCGCCTGGACGACCGGGTCGTTCATATCCGCCGAGATCGCGTAGGCGGAGAAGCCGATGCGGCTCGCCTGCTGCTCGCGCCGCTCCTCGTCCTCGGGCGTGACCACGCGCGCGGGAATGCCGACGGCGGTCGAGCCCGGAGGGACGTCGCGGACCACGACCGCGTTGGAGCCGATCTTCGCGCCTTCCCCGATCTCGATCGGCCCGAGGATCTTGGCGCCCGCCCCGATCACCACCCCGCGGCCGAGCGTGGGGTGGCGCTTGCCCTTCTTCCACGACGTCCCGCCGAGCGTCACGCCGTGGTACAGCGTGCAGTCGTCGCCGACGACCGCGGTCTCGCCGATCACGATCCCCATGCCGTGGTCGATGAACACGCGCCGGCCGATTGCGGCGCCGGGGTGGATCTCGATGCCGGTGAGAAACCGGCCCAGGTGCGACGCCAGCCGCCCGAGCCAGCGCAGGCCGTGGCGCCACAGGCGGTTCGCCACCCACCGGTGCCAGACGAGCGCGTGCAGCCCCGGGTAGCACGTGAGCACTTCCCATGCGCCGCGGGCGGCCGGGTCGCGGTCGAAGACGACCGCGATGTCTTCGCGCAGTCGATCGAACATGCGCGCATTTTCGCATTTTCCGACTCCGATGCTCAACTATTGAACGCGATCGGAATCGCAGGGCGTGAAGGGGGCTGTTTTGCTACACTCGCCCGACCCGACGGAGCGCGCTCCTCGCTGCGCAGTCTGCGCACGAACGACGCCCCGCACCCTGGAGGATCCATGCTGCACATCCGTTCGCTCGCCGCCGCGGCGCTCGCGCTGCTCGCCGCGCTCCCTGCCGCGGCGCAGGAAGTCACCCTGAAGGTCGCGCACTTCTGGCCGCCCGGCGCGATGCCGCCGTCGACGCTGCTCGCGCCGTGGTGCGACAGGATCGCGAAGGACTCCGGCGGGCGGCTCAAGTGCCAGATGTACCCGGCGATGCAGCTCGGCGGCACGCCGCCGCAGCTCGTCGACCAGGTGAAGGACGGTGTGGCCGACGTCGTGTGGACCCTGCCCGGCTACACCGCGGGGCGCTTCCCGCTGATGGAGGTCTTCGAGCTGCCGTTCATGTCCTCCTCCGCCGAGGCGACGTCGCAGGCGGCCTGGGAGTACTACGAGAAGTTCGCGCAGAAGGAGTTTCCCGGCGTGAAGATGCTCGCGGTCAACGTGCACGACAACGGCTTCGTGCACGGCCGCGAGAAGCAGGTGAAGACGCTGGCCGACTTCAAGGGCCTCAAGTTCCGCGCGCCCACGCGGCAGACGAACAAGATGCTCGGCGCGCTCGGCGCCACGCCGGTCGGCATGCCGCTGCCCGCGCTGTCCGACGCGCTGTCGAAGGGCGTGATCGACGGCTACCTGCTGCCCTGGGAGGTGATCCCGTCGATCAAGGCGCACGAGCTCACGAAGTTCCACAGCGAGACCGACCCCAAGGCGCGCGCGCTCTACACGGCCGTGTTCACGCTGCAGATGAACCAGGCGAAGTACGACGGCCTCCCGGCGGACCTGAAGAAAGTGATCGATGCCAACAGCGGCGCGGCGCTGTCGCGCAGCTTCGGGCGCGGGTGGGACGCCTCCGCCCCGGCGGCGCGGAAGCTCGCGGTCGAGCGCGGCAACACGTTCTACACGATCCCGGCCTCCGAGCTCGTCAACTGGGAGAAGGCCACGGCCAACCTGGACGACGACTGGGTGAAGGACGTCACCGCGAAGGGGCACGACGGCAAGGCGCTGCTGCAGTTCGCGCGCGACGCGATCAAGAAGCACGAAGGCGCCAAGTGACGGCCTGACCGCGCAACGGTGAAGGGCGCGGATCTCCCGCGCCCTCTTTTTTTCCACCCTCGCACGAAGCGATGGACGCCCCGCTCTCCCGGCGCCCGCCCGCGGACCCGCTCGGCCGGGCGCTGTTCGGACTCTCGCGCGCCTTCGCGCTGGCGGGCGGCGTGATCGTCGTCGCGATGACGCTGATGACGCTGGTCTCCATCGCCGGCCGGGCGCTCCTCTCGATGCCGCTGCAGGGCGACTACGAGCTGATCCAGCTCGGCACGGCGGTCGCCGTGGCGGCCTTCCTGCCGATGACGCAGCTGCGTGGCGGTCACGTCATCGTCGACTTCTTCACCGCGCGCTCGCCGGCCTCCTTGCGCGCGCGGTTTGACGCGCTCGGCGCGCTGCTCGTCGGGCTGGCCGGCGCCGTGCTGGCGTGGCGCATGACGGTCGGGGCGATCGGCCTGCAGCAGGCCAACGACCAGACGACGATCCTCGGCTTCCCGACGTGGATCGCCGTGGCGCTGATGGTGCCCTCGTTCGCGCTCCTCGGCGCGGCGGGGCTCTACACCGCCGGCCTGCACTTCGCGCGGCGCGGCGGCGAAGAAGCATGACGGGGGTCGAGTTCGGCTTCCTGATGTTCGGCGTCATGCTGGCGCTGCTCGCCATCCGCGTGCCCATCGGCATCGCGATGCTCGCCACCGGCGTGGCCGGCTACGTGACGATGACCGGCTGGGCGCCGCTGCTCAGCTACCTCAAGACGGTCGCCTACGGGCGCTACTCGGTCTACGACCTGTCGGTCGTGCCGATGTTCCTGCTGATGGGCCAATTCGCCAGCCGCGGCGGGCTGTCGAAGTCGCTGTTCGACGCCGCGAACGCGCTGATCGGCCACTGGCGCGGAGGCGTCGCGATGGCCGCGATCGGCGCGTGCGCCGCGTTCGGCGCGATCTGCGGCAGCTCGCTCGCGACCGCCGCGACGATGGGACAGGTCGCGCTGCCGGAGCTGCGCCGCCTCCGCTACGAGCCTGCGCTCGCCACCGGCACGCTCGCCGCCGGCGGCACGCTGGGCATCCTGATCCCGCCCTCGGTCGTGCTGGTGATCTACGCGATCCTCGCCGAGCAGAACATCGCCAAGCTGTTCATGGCGGCGTTCGTGCCCGGCATCCTCGCCGCGTTCGGCTACCTCGTCGCCATCGCCGTCTACGTTCGCGTGAAGCCCGGGTCGGGCCCGAGCGGCGAGAACGCGTCGTGGCCGGCGCGCCTCAAGGCGCTGCGCGACGTGTGGCCGGTGCTGCTGCTCTTCCTCGCCGTGATCGGCGGCATCTACGGCGGCGTGTTCACGCCGACGGAGGCTGCCGCGATCGGCACCGTCGGCTCGCTGTTCTTCGCCGTGTGGCTGGGCGGCATGCGCTGGAGCGGCTTCGTCGAGTGCCTCTACGGCACCGCCGAGGCGACCGGCATGATCTTCCTCATCCTGCTCGGCGCCGACGTGCTCAACGTGTTCCTCGCGCTGACGCAGATGCCCGTCGAGCTCGCGAAGTGGGTCGGCGGCACCGGGCTGCCGCCGCTCGTCGTGCTGCTCGTCATCATCGGCATCTACCTGATCCTCGGCTGCCTGATGGACAGCCTGTCGATGATCCTGCTCACCGTGCCGATCTTCCTGCCGATCGTCATGGGCTTCGACTACTTCGGGCTCAACCCGACCGACAAGGCGATCTGGTTCGGGATCATCGCGCTGATGGTCGTCGAGATCGGGCTGATCACCCCGCCGGTCGGCATGAACGTCTACATCATCAACAGCCTCGCGCGCGACGTGCCGATGGCCGAGACGTTCCGGGGCGTCGTGCCGTTCCTCGTCTCCGACGCGGTGCGGGTGACGCTGCTGGTGTTCTTCCCGATCCTCTCGCTGTGGCTGGTGCGGATGCTCGGCTGAGCCGGGCTGCTTTCCCGCCTCTCAGCGTCCGCCTTCGCGAGGCTGCGCGCGGAACACCCCGCGCACGAGCCGCAGCTCGCCCGCCTCGAGGCCCAGCCGCGCGTTCGCCGCCTTGCGGCCGAGGTCGTCGACGTACGCGGCGAGGCTCAGCTGCCCGGGCGGCGCCGGCGTCGCATTGGCGGCGGTCCTGGCAAGGTGCTCTTCGCTGGTGTCCTCGAGGCGCTCCTCGACGAGCCCGCACGCGCGCAGCAGCTGCCGCATGTCGTCGACCGACACGAGGAAGCTGTCGGCCGGGTGCGTGGCCCAGGGCAGCGGAAAGCGGCACACGGGCGCGTTGCCCGCGGCCATCTCCTGGAACGCGAACACGCCGCCCGGCGCGAGCACGCGGCGGATCTCGCCGTAGAGCCGGCGCTTGTCCGCGATGTTCATCCCGACGTTCTGCATCCAGACGACGTCGAACGACGCGTCCGCGAACGGCAGGTTGAGCGCGCTGCCCTCGTGCACTTCGACGCGGTCGTCGAGGCCCGTCAACCGGTTGAGCAGCGCCGCGGCCGCGCAGTAGTCGGCCGACATGTCGAGGCACGCGACCCGGCAGCCCGATCCCGACGCGAGCAGCCGCGCGGGGCCGCCCAGGCCCGCGCCGATGTCGAGGACCCGGTCGCTGGCGCGCACCGGCACGAGTTCCAGCAGCTCCCGCGAAGCGCGCAGCCCCCCGGTGTGAAAGTGATCGAGCGCGCCGAGCGCCTCGGGCGACAGCCGCCGCGAAGGATCGAGTCCCGCCGTGCGCAGCGCCGCGAGGATCCGCGTCTCGATGTCCTGCGCCGAATAGTGCTCTTCCAGCCCGGCCATGTGTCTCCAGTTCCCGCGATCGGCGGCGCTCGCCGGCGCCGCGCACGCGGATTAGACGCCTCGCGACCGACCGTGGCAAGCGTCGGCCGCTTCCGCTCACCGCAGGAGCACTGCCGTGAGCAACAACCCGACCATCACGAACGCGAACAACACGAAGTAGGTGATCGCGACGACCCAGGACCGCGCGAGCAGCGCGACCCAGTGCCCGCCGTAGACGACGCGCAACGACCACAGCGCGTAGGCGAGACACCACAGCGCCAGCGCGCCGCGCAGCGGCGCCCACGGCACGACGACCATCAACGTGACGGCGAGAAAGAGGAACGCGTGGTTGTGCGCGGCGAAGACGAGGTGCTCGGCGTACAGGCGCGGCCGCTGCGGCGCGCGGCGCGAACGCCGGTGAACGACCATCAGCAGGAACGCGAACGCGGGCAGCAGCGCGAACATCGCGTACGGGCCGTAGCGCAGCACGCCGAGCACCGTCTGCTCGAGGCGTTCCTGTCGCGGCAGGGCGTTGAAGCGCGCGATGCGTTCCTCCAGCGCCTTCGCCACTGCGCCGGCACCATCCACGTGCAGTTCCCCCTTGTCGTCAAAGTGCAACGTGACCCCCGGCAGCAGGACCGGGCCCGCCGTGTCCGTCCTGGTCGTGGTCCTGGACTCCGCCTGCAAGGCCGCCTGGTCGCGAGGCACCGCGTCCTTCTCCGACTTGGGCGGGGCGGAGGCCCTGTCGACGGTGATGGCGCCGTCGAGCCGCGGCAGGTCGACGACCAAACGAATCGTGGCGAACACGAGCAGCGACAGCACGAGGAAGAGACGCGCCGGCCGCACGTAGCGCCGCCGCCTGCCGGCGAGATACTCGAGCGTCAGGAAGCCGGGGCGGAAGAAGAGCGCGAAGAGCGTGCGCCACAGCCGCCCGTCGAGCGCGACGTAGCGACCCGCGGCATCCTTGAGGAACTGCCTCGCCGGGGGCAGCGCGGCGGTCTCCTGGCCGCAGCGGGGGCAGTAGGCGTCGCCGGCCGGCGCGCCGCAGTTGCGGCACGACGCCGCAGCCGGCTCAAGGGCGGCGTCCGCCACCGGCGATCTCGTCGATGCGCGCGAGGATGCCGCGCAGGATGTTGACCTCCTCGCGCTCGAAACCGGCGCGCGCGAACATTCGCCGCAGCCGCGGCAGCAGGCGGCGCGGCAGCTTCGGGTCGAGGAAGCGCACGTCGGTGAGCGTGCGGGTCGCGTGCGCGTACAGCCCCTCGATCTCGTCGTGGGTGGCGGCCGCGAAGCGCGGCGCGCGCCACACTTCGCCGCCCGTCGCCGCCACGCGCAGCTCGTAGGCCGCGACCTGCACGGCCGCGGCGAGGTTGAGCGACGAGTAGCCGGGGTTGGCGGGGATCGTCGCCACGACGCCGCAGCGCGACAGCTCGTCGTTGGACAGCCCCGACATCTCGGTGCCGAACACGAACGCGACGTCGTCGCGCTGCGCGCGCCCGATCGCCTGCTGCGCCGCGTCGCGCACGTCGAGCACGCGCCCGGCGAACTCGCGCGGCCGCGCCGACAGCCCGACGGTGAGCGCGGCGCCGGCAAGCGCCTCGTCCAGCGTCCCGACGACGACGGCGTCGCGCAGCACCGCAGTGGCGCCGGAGGCGCGCGCATCGGCTTCCGGGTCCGGGAATCGGCGCGGCGCGACGAGCACCAGGCGCGCGAGGCCCATCGTGAGCATCGCGCGCGCCGCGGCGCCGACGTTGCCCGGGTGGCTCGTGGCCACGAGCACGATGCGCACGCGGGCGAGCGCGGCTTCGGCAGGCGGGCGGTCGGGAGAAGTGCGCATGGTGCGCGTAGAATAGCGAGTTTCCCCGCGCACTTGCGCGATCGGCAAGCGAAGACATGCACCCGATGCTCACGACGGCCGTCAAGGCGGCCCGCCGCGCCGGCACGATCATCAACCGCGGCGCGCGCGACCTCGACCTCCTCACCGTCAGCGCGAAGGGGCCGAAGGACTTCGTGAGCGAGGTCGACCACGCGGCAGAGGCCGCGATCGTCGAGACGCTGCACGCGACCTACCCCGACCACGCGATCCTCGCCGAGGAAGGCACGGCGAGGGACAAGAACGCGCAGGCCGAGTTCGTCTGGATCATCGACCCGCTCGACGGCACCACGAACTTCCTGCACGGCTTCCCGCAGTACTGCGTGTCGATCGCGCTCGCGCACCGCGGCGTGGTCACGCAGGGCGTCATCTACGACCCGGTGCGCAACGACCTCTTCACAGCGTCGCGCGGCCGCGGTGCGTTCCTCAACGACCGCCGCATCCGCGTGTCGAAGCGCCAGCACCTGCGCGAATGCCTGATCGGCACCGGCTTCCCGTTCCGCGACGGCAGCTACCTCGAGACCTACCTCGCGATGATGCGGCGGATGATCCAGAACACCGCCGGCATCCGCCGCCCGGGGGCGGCGGCGCTCGACCTCGCCTACGTCGCCGCCGGCTTCTACGACGGCTTCTGGGAGGTCGGCCTCAACCCGTGGGACGTCGCCGCCGGCAGCCTGCTGGTGCTCGAGGCCGGGGGTCTCGTCGGCAACCTCACCGGCGACGGCGACTACCTCTGGTCGGGCCAGGTGATCGCGGCCAATCCGAAGATCTTCGCCCAGATCGTGAAGGAACTCGGCCCGTTCCACGGCGATCTCTCCCGCGACCTCGCTGCCAAGGCGCAGGAGGCCAAGGAGTAGACGGCCCCCCCAGCCCGGCGCTGGCGGAATTGGTACCCGAATTGCTTTCCTGGCGGGGATTCGGCGCGTTTTCCGCCGCCGCGAGGAGTTTCCCCATGTTCCGAGCCCCGACCGCGCATCGCAGCGCCGCGGCCCAGCGCCGACTCAAACCCGTGCTCGCGGCCGCGCTGGCGGCCCTGTTCATGCCATGGGCGGCCTCGGCCGCCCCCCTTGCCGGCAGCGAGCAGGCGCCGACGCTGCGCGTCATGCTAAACCCTGCCACGGCACTCCCCGGCAGCCTGCCGGAGGACGCGAAGGCGCGCCTGGAGGCGCTGGCCGGCGGCCCGCTCGTCCTCGAGGCGACCACCCGGACGGGTGCGTTCGAGTTCTCGGCGGGCGACGGCGCGGACCTCGCCGTCATGGCCGGCCGCTTGCGTGGCGACCGCAGCGTACTGTGGGCGGAGGCGGCGCCGCGGCAAGCACGCGCGAAGTCGACGCGCTCCTCGCTCGCCGACGCGGCGCCCGCCCGCAAGCTCCTCGTGCGCCTGCACGACGACGCCGACCCCGTCGCGGCGGCAGCGCGACTCGGCGCCTTGGCCGGCGCCCCGGTCGCGCTCGAGCGCACGATCGGCAACGTGCGCGTGATGGCGCTCGCGGAGTCGCGCACCGCGGGCGAGATGGAAGACCTCGCGCGCGCTTTCGAGGCGGACGTTGCGGTGCGCTACGCGGACCCGGTTCGCCGCGTCATGGCGCACGCCGGCCCCGTTCCCAACGACCCGTTCTACGCGCAGCAATGGGCGCTCGCGAACATCCGCGCCTCCGACGCGTGGGCGCTGGGCACCGGCAGCGCCGCGATGACGGTCGCCGTCGTCGACACGGGCATGCTCGCGCACCCGGACCTCGCCGGTCGCGTGCTGCCCGGCTACGACTTCATCTCGGATCCCGACACGGCGCGCGACGGCAACGGGCGCGACCCCGACGCGCGCGACGAGGGCGACTGGCTCGCCGACGGTGACTGCGGCGGCCAGCGCGCGCAGGACTCGTTCTTCCACGGGCTCTTCGTCGCCGGCCTGATCGCCGCGAACGGCAACAACGGCACGGGCATGGCGGGCGTGGACTGGGCGGCGAAGATCCTCCCGGTGCGCACGCTGGGCAAGTGCGGCGGCACGTTCGAGGACGTGCTCGCCGGCGTGCACTGGGCGGCGGGCCTGCCGATCGCCGGCGTGCCGGCGAACCCGCACCCGGCGAAGGTCATCAATCTCAGCCTCGGCGGCCCCGGCGCGTGCATCGCCGCGATCCAGGAGGCGATCGACGACGCGCTGGCGCAGGGCACGGTGATCGTCGCCAGCGCCGGCAACGAGAGCGAGGAGGCGGCGAACTTCTCGCCGGGCAACTGCAGCGGCGTGATCAACGTCGCGGCGCTGGCGCGCAGCGGCGAGCGGGCGAGCTACTCGAACTACGGCTCCCGCGTCGATCTCGCCGCACCGGGAGGCGACTTCGACGCCGGCGGCGGCATCCTGTCGACGCACGACAGCGGCAGGACGACTCCTGCGGGCCCGAGCTACGCGCTTGCGATGGGCACGAGCTTCTCCGCGCCGCTGGTGTCGGGCACGGTGTCGCTCATGCTCGCGCGCAACCCCAACCTCACCGCGGGGCGCGTGCTGTCGATCCTGCAGGGCACGTCCGCCGAGTTACCCCCCGGCTCGACGTGCTCGTACGGTTTCTGCGGTGCCGGCGCGCTCGACGCCGGTTCCGCGATCGCGAGCACCGTCCCGGCATCGGTCAACCTGCCTCCGGGCGCGGTGGCGGTCGTCGAGTTCTACGACGCCGCGGCCGACCACTACTTCGTCAGCGCCGACGCCGACGAGATCGCGCAGTACGACGCCAGCGGCCGCTGGCAGCGCACCGGCCACGTGTTCTACGGCTGGGGCCACCCCGCTTTCGCACCCCCAGGCGTCGATCCGCGCAACGTCTGCCGCTTCTACGCGGGGCCGGAAGTGCAGGTCGACTCGCACTACCTCACCGCCGACCCGGCGATCTGCGCGTTCGTGATCGCGAACGACCAGGGCATGTGGACGCTGCAGACGCACGAGGCGTTCTGGATCGAGGTGCCCGACGCGGCCGGCGGCTGCCGCAGCGGCACGGTGCCGGTCTACGCGTTCTTCAACAACCGCCGCGACGCGAACCAGCGCTTCACGATCGACGGCTCGGTGAAGCGCGCGATGCGCAACCGCGTGTGGGTGCCGGACGGCACCGTGCGCGACGGCGTCGCGTTCTGCTCGCTGATCTGACGCCCCGGGCGGCGGGTCAGGCCCCGCCGGCCGCCGCCGTCGGCTTCGCGGCCTGCCAGCGGTCGAGCGTCGCGCGCGCACCGTTCGTCGCGGGATCCATCGCCCTCGCGTGTTCCGGGGTCTTCGCGGTCAGCTCGATCACGTAGCCGTTCGGGTCGCGGAAGTAGATAGAGCGGATGAACCCGTGGTCGGCGATGCCGCGGCTCTCGATGCCGAGCGCCCTGCCCTTCGCCAGCATCGCGTCGAGCACCGGCGGCTCGACCTCGAGCGCGATGTGCAGGTCGTAGTCGTGCTGCGTCTTCCACTCGAACGGCGTGCCCGGCACCTCGAAGAACGCGAGATAGGAGCCGTCGCCCAGGCGATAGAAGGTGTGCAGCGCCGCGGTCTCGCGGCCGGTCTTCGTCGCGCGGATCTCGAGGCTGCCCGACAGCGGCAGCCCGAGGAAGTCCTCGTAGAAGCGCCGCGTCTCCTCCGAGTCGCGGCACCGGTACGCGTTGTGGTGCAGTCCCTTGATCACAGCCCGCCCTCCGTGGCCGCGGCGCGGCGGCGACGCCTCACAGCGTCGCGAACGCCTTGCCCTTGTTCGGCTCGACGACGTACCTGTAGAACGCCTCGTTGACCTTCGCCCAGTGGCGCAGCGCCCTCATGTTGTCCAGCCAGCGCGAGACGTTCGGATACGCGGCGAGACTCTCGCCGATCGACTCGCCGCCGACGGCCATGATCGCGCCCAGGTAGTCGGCGATGGTGATCTCGTCGCCGCAGAGGTACGCGTTGCGCGGCCCGATCAGGCTCTCGTCGAGCACCTTGAGCCAGTGGAGCGCCCGCTCGCGGCCCCACGCGATCGTCGCGGCCTGCACGGCGTCGTCGGGGCGGCGCATGAACGGAAAGATCTGCGGATAGAGGAAGCCGTACGCGAAGTCGCGATAGAAGCCGGTGTTGAACCAGTCCATGCGCTCGTTGACGCGCGCGCGCCGGCGCAAGTCCGCCGGGTACGCCGGCGAACCCACCTTGTCGGCGAGATACTTGAGAATCGCCGAGCTCTCCGTCAGGCGGAAGTCGCCGTCCTCGAGCACCGGCACCTGCCGGCTCGGGTTGATCGACGCGTATTCGGGCCGGTACTGCTCGCCGGTGAAGAGGTCGACAACCTGGAAGTCGAGCGCGATGCCGGCCTCGGCGGCGAACAGCACGACGGGCCGGCTCGTGGTGGACACCGGGTGGTGGTAGAGCTTCATCGAATGACTCCCCAAGGGACGAAGGATACGACGCGAAAGCGCGGCGCCAGCACCGCGGATCGGCCCGCGATGGCACGCTGCGATGCTACTCGGAACTGCGCCGCGACAGCGCGGCGCCGGAGACCGTCGACCACTCGTTGGCCAGCGCGTAGCCGAGCGCCAGCAGCACGGGGCCGATGAACACGCCGATGAGGCCGAACGCGGCGATGCCGCCGAGCACGCCGAGCAGCACCAGGATGAACGGCAGGTGGCTGCCTTGGCTGATGATGAGCGGCTTCAGCACGTTGTCGATCGTCGACACGACGAAGAAGCCCCAGGCGAGCACGAACAGTCCCCAGCCCACGCTGCCCCTCTGGATCAGCCAGATGCCCGCGCTCGCCCACACGATCGGCGGGCCGATCGGCACGGGGGAGAGCACCAGCGTCGCGAAGCCGAGCATCAGCCAGCCGGGGACGCTGGCGAGCCAGAAGCCGAACGCGGCGAGCGAGCCCTGCGCCAGCGCGGTGCCGAGGATGCCCAGGACGACGCCGCGCACAGTCAGCGTTGCCGTGGTCAGCAGCCGGCGGCCGCGCTCGGCGGCGAGCCGGGTCATGCCGACGTCGATGTGCCGCGCGATCGCCGCGCCGTCGCGGAACAGGAAGTAGGCGATCAGGATCGACATGGACAGTTGCACCAGCGCGCCGACGACGTTCACGCCGCTGGCGATCGCCAGGCGCTGCAGCGGCTCGACGAAGCGGCCGATCTCGCGCATCAGCGCGGCCGTGTCGTGCGCCACGGACTTCCAGTAGGCGGAAGCCTGCTCGCCCACGAGCGGAATCGCCGCCACCCAAGCCGGCGGGTCGGGGACGTTGTCGAGCGCCCGCCGCAGCCACACCATCGCGCGCGGGCCGTTCGCCGCGACCTGCTCCGTGACGATTGCGAATGGCACCAGGACGAGCAGCGAGATCAGCGTGACCATGACGAGCGCCGCCAGGCCCGGCTTCACCCGGCGGCGCAGCGCGTGGTTCATCGGCCACAGCGTGACCACGAGGATCACCGCCCATAGCAGACCGGTGAGGAACGGCCGCAGGACCAGATAGCAGCCGACGATGATCAGGGCGAGCCCGGCGAGCGCGAGCGTCTGGTCTATGCGTTCGGAGGGCTGCATGCGGACCCGGGAAGATGGGGTGGCGCAGTCTAGCATCGGCCGCCGCCCGGAGCAGCGCCGGCGTCCGGGCGGCGGCCGGGGCTCAGGGCTTGGCAGCGACGGCGTCGGGTCGCGTGCCGGCCAGCAGCAACTCTACCGCGACGCGCAGGTCGGCCATCTCGTTGCGATGCGAGGCCCGCAGTTCGGCGATCTCGCGCGTCAACGCCTCGGTGCTCGATCGAAGCGCCGCGATCTCGGCGTCCTTCGCGTTGACTTCCGCTCGCAGCGTCGCCTCGCGCTCCTCCAGCTTCGCGTTCAGCCCCTGGATGGCTGCAAGCGCCACGCCGTCGGCGTCCACGGTGCCGATGCCCTTGTCGCCGTCGCCCAGCCCGAACGCAGCCTTGAAGTCCTGCGCCGTCGGACCGATGTGCTCCACCCCCGGACCATCCTGGCGGTAGTGCCAGCGCGCGATGGGCAGCGCGACCACGGCGTCGAGCACCGATCGCGCGTCGATCGGCTCGAACCCCGCCTTCAGCGACCGGTCCGAGGCGTTCGTCCACACGCCTGCGTTGGAGAGAAACGCCCCCGTCCACGTGGCGATCGTCTGGCCGGCGGAGAGATCGCCCACGTACACCCAGCGCGTGCCGCCGCCGTCGGCGCGCCGGCTGAAGTAGTCGACGGCAAGGCCGTGGTCCAGGATGAAGCGGGCGATGTGCGGCGTGCCCAGGCAGGACCCGCTGCCATCGTCGGACCAGTTGACGAACGTGAAGCATCCATCCTGATCGGCTTGGCTTCTCGCTCCTGCCGCGAAGCTGCGGGCCCCCGTGGCAGTGTTGTGGTTCCCACCGGCGACGGTGCTAAATGTCCCGCTCGCGGCGTTGCTGTCCCCGCCGGCCACGGTGCTCCCACTGCCGCTCGCCACGTTGAACGTCCCCCCGGCGACCGTGCTGTCGCCGCCGCTCGCGGTGTTGCTGCCCCCGCCGCCGACGGTCCCGTAGTAACCGCTCGCCGTGTTGGTGTCTCCCCCGGCAACGGTGCCGAACGTGCCGCTCGCGGTGTTGAACGCGCCGCCGGCGACGGTCGCGAATGCCCTGTCGCCGGCGGATCCGGCGGCATCGCCCGCCTGATTGCGATAGCCGCCGCCCACCGTTCCGTAGTGATCGGTCACCAGGTTGGGCCCCTCACCGCCGAAGTCCGGATCGTCCTCGCCGCTGGCCACCCCGCCGCCGCCGATCGTCGCGCCGCGCACTCCCGTCGCCACGCTGTTCGCGGCACTCCCGCCGATCAAATTGGGGCTGATCGCGTTCGGTTCGTAGCGCATCGCACGCACCGCGTTGACCCTCACGTCCAGCGCATTGCCGTCGGTGGTGCCGAGCACAGCGGTGTTGTTCTGGAGGGATCCGAACGCGTTGCCGCCCTCGGCAAACACGGTGTCCACACCCAGGCGACTCATGAACGCGGCCATCTGCTTGCGTGTCACCAGGCCATCCGGACAGTAGAGACGGTTGTTCGCGTCGATGATCTGGCAGCCTGTCGTAACTCCGGTTGCCGCCATCCACGTGATGTAGCCGCAGAAGGAATCGCTGGCGGGAACGTCGGTGAAGACGTAGGGCGCGACACCGGGACAGAACTGCGCCCGGGCGTGGCCGGACAGCGTAGCGACGACGGCAACTGCGGCAAGCAGCAACGCTCTGCGCATGGCGATCTCCCGTGATACGGCGGTCCTGGCGTGGCCCGATGCCCCTTCCGGCGACAGGCATGGCATCGTTGCCTCGGTGGCGCGGTTTTCCTTGGAGGTCCCGCACACCGGCAGCTCGACCACCGCCCCCGGCGCCTGCTCGACGCCAGCACGTTGCGAGCGCTTCCCGGGTTCTGCTGCCCGAAGCCCGGAAGCGCCCGCGCGGCGGGCTGCAGCGCAAGCAGGGTTCCCGTCCGCCCCGTCGGCCCGTCGCGCCGCAGCCGTCGGAGTCCGAGCATTCCAAGCCCTTGCTCCCTGAACCCGATTGATTGCGGTCAAGTTTGCAGCGCCAACTCCTCCGGCGCAGCCGGCTTCGCAGGCGCGTCCAAGGGAGCGCACGGCAAGTAGAAAGCCCCGCGTCGCGCGGGGCCCTGTGTGCCTTCCTCGCCTGCGGAACAGGGCGGAAGGGCTCGAACTGGCGGAGAGAGAGGGATTCGAACCCCCGTTACCTTGCGGTAAACCTGATTTCGAGTCAGGCGCCTTCGACCACTCGGCCATCTCTCCGGAGCGGCGGATTATAGCGCCCCGGAGCCGTTCCCCGCCGCTGCGCGTGCGCGGACCGGAAACGACGAAGGGCGGGTTGCCCCGCCCTTCGATCCAACTGCTTCGTGCCGACCGGCTACTTCTTCGCGGGCGCCGCAGGCGCAGCCTTCGCCGGTGCGGCAGCGGCGGTCTTCGCCGCCGCGGCTGCCTGCGCCGCGGGCGTGGCGGGCCCCATCTGCGGCGTGGGCACCGGCTTGCCGGCGGCCTTCAGCTCCGCCTGGTAGCGAGCGACGGCGCGATCCTCCGCGCGCGCCTGCGCGGCCTTCGCGGCCTCGGCGGCGACGGCGTCCTTGGCCTTCTTCTCCTCGGCGGCCTGCTTCTGGGCTTCGGTCAACGGCGGCGGCGGCGGCAGCTTCGCCACCGCGACGCCGAATGTCGCGACGACGAGCCCGGCGGCGACGAGTGCGCGGACGTTCTTCATGGTGCCCTTCCTCTCCTCCCGATGTCTCTGCGTGCCGCCCTTCAGGCGGGGCGGTGCTGGACGCCCGCCGGCGCCGGCGGCTCGCTGCCGCGCGGCACCTTGCCGGCCATCACGTCGTTGTACCAGTACTCGTGGTGCTCCTTCGCCCACTGCTCGTCGACGTAGCCGTAGCGCATGGCCTCGAGGGCGCCCTGCATGCCGACCGTGCCGAGATAGATGTGGAAGCACGCCATCGCGGTCGCGATGAGCCCCACGATCATGTGGATCAGGTTCATCGTCTGCATCGTGGCGCGCGTCTGGTCGAAGTTCGGGAAGTTGAGGACCAGCCCCGTGACGACCAGCACGATCGACAGCACGACCACCAGGATCCAGAACAGCGCCTTTTCGCCGGCGTTGAACTTGCCCGACGCCACGTGCGTCTTGCCCGAGCGATCGAGCATGCCGCCGAACTTGGCGAGCCACTGCGCGTCGTGGCCGCGCGGGATGTTGTCCTTGATGAAGAGGACGATGAACACCAGCAGCGCGACCGCGAACACGGGGCCGAGGAAGTTGTGCAGGCTCTTGCTCAGCGTGGCGAGCCACGAGAAGAGCGTGTAGCCGATGAGCGGCAGCAGAATCGACTTGCCGAACGTGACGACGAGCCCGGTGACGCCCAGCACCGCGAACGAGATGCCCATCGCCCAGTGCGCCATCCGCTTGGCAGGCGTGAAGCGCTCGATCTGCCGTCCGGTCGGCGTGCCGTGCAGCCCGATCGGCCCGCGCCAGGCGTAGTAGCCCATCAGCGCCAGCAGGACGAGCGCGAGCAGCGCGCCGCCCGCCGTGGCGATCGGCACGCGCAGCGCGCGCCAGGTCTGCCCCTCGGGCTGGATCAGGACGTTCGTCTCGCGCCCGGGCAGGCTGGTCGTCTGCGGGACGCCGGAGCGCACCTCCTTCCAGACAGGCGAGTTGTTGCCCGGTTGCGCCAGCTGGCGCTGCTGCTGCTCCTTCGCGAGGTCGGCCGGGGCGGGCGCCGTGGAGGGCTGCGCGAGGGCCGGCAGGGCCACGCAGGCCGCGAGCGCGATGGCGCCGGCGGCCCGGAGGATGGTGCTGCGCATGGAGGTTCCTTCGCGGGTCAGGAGGCGCGCTTGTACTCGTTCTGCGACTGCATGCGCGTGCGGATCGCCTGCTCCCACTGCTCCTTGTTGCCGTTGTACGGCGGGTTCGACCAGGGCTGCGTGTCGGGCTTGCCCTGATACGTCCCCTGCTTGTAGGTAACGACCTGCGGGCGCTCGCCGCAGGCCGCAAGGCCGGCGACGAAGGCGACCGCGAGGGATGCCGCGAGGAGCTTCCTCATGACTTCTGGCCTCCCGGTTGCTGCGCCGGAGCGGCCGGCGCCTGGCCCTTGCCGGGCGCGGGCCCGTAGGCCGTCGCCCAGCCCCACACTTCGCCGCCGCGGCCGCGGACGGTGACGCGCTCGCGATAGATGTCGGCGAGGACGTCGCCGTCGCCGCCGAGCAGCGCCTTCGTCGCGCACATCTCCGCGCAGGCCGGCAGCTTGCCCTCCGCAAGGCGGTTGCGTCCGTACTTCTTGAACTCGGCCTCCGAGCGGTCGGCTTCCGGCCCGCCGGCGCAGAACGTGCACTTGTCCATCTTGCCGCGCTGGCCGAACGCGCCGGCCTGCGGGAACTGCGGCGCGCCGAACGGGCACGCGTAGAAGCAGTAGCCGCAGCCGATGCACAGGTCCTTGTCGTGCAGGACCACGCCGTCCTCGGTCTTGTAGAAGCAGTCGACCGGGCAGACCGCCGCGCAAGGCGCGTCGGAGCAGTGCATGCACGCGACCGAGATCGAGCGCTCGCCGGGCACGCCGTCGTTGATGGTGACCACCCGGCGGCGGTTCACGCCCCACGGGATCTCGTGCTCCTGCTTGCACGCGGTGACGCAGCCGTTGCACTCGATGCAACGTTCGGCGTCGCACAGGAACTTCATTCGTGCCATGGTCTTCTCCTCCCTGTGCCTACGCCGTGACCCTGGCGACCTGGCAGACGGTCGTCTTGGTCTCCTGCATCATCGTGACCGAGTCGTACCCGTACGTCGTGGCCGTGTTGGCCGCCTCGCCGCGCACGATCGGCGCCGAGCCCTGCGGGTAGAACTCGAGCATGTCCTTGCCCTGCCACCAGCCGGAGAAGTGGTAGGGCATGAACGTCGTGCCCGAACCGACGCGCTCCGTGACCATCGCCTTGACCTTGAGCTGCGCGCCCGTCGGCGTCTTCACCCACACCATCTCGCCGTCGCGGATGCCGCGGTCGTTGGCGTCGCGCGGGTTGATCTCGACGAACATGTTCTGCTGCAGCTCGGCGAGCCACGGGTTGCTGCGCGTCTCCTCGCCGCCGCCCTCGTACTCGACCAGCCGGCCGGAGGTCAGGATCAGGGGGAACTCCTTGACCACGTCCTTGTTCTTGTCCTGCACCGTCTTGTAGAGCGTGGGCAGGCGCCAGAACGCCATCTTGTCCGCGTGCGTCGGGTACTTCGCGACCATGTCCGGCCGCGTCGAATACAGCGGCTCGCGGTGCTGCGGGATCGGGTCGGGGAAGTTCCACACGACCGCGCGCGCCTTGGCGTTGCCGAACGGGTGGTTGCCGTGGTTCTTCATGAACACCCGCATCATCCCGCCGGAGAGGTCGGTCTTCCAGTTCTTGCCCTCGGCGGCCTTCTTCTCGGCTTCGGTCAGCTCGTCCCACCAGCCCAGCTTCTTGAGCAGCACGTGGTCGAGCTCGGGGTAGCCGCCGGTGAGATCGCCGCCCTTCGGGAAGCTGCCGTCTCCGGCCAGCAGGCTGGCGCCGTCGCGCTCGACGCCGAAGTTGGCGCGGAAGCAGCCGCCGCCCTGCATCACCGGCACCGACGGGTCGTAGAGGTTCGGCGAGCCCGGGTGCTTGAGCTCGGCGGTGCCGTAGCACGGCCACGGCAGGCCGAAGTAGTCGCCGTCGGCCGGTCCGCCCTTCGCGCGCAGCGTCTTCACGTCGAAGGTGTTCATGTGCTTCATGTGCAGCTTGAGCCGCTCGGGCGACTGGCCGGTGTAGCCGATCGTCCACACGCCGCGGTTGATCTCGCGCAGCACGTCCTCGGGCACCGGCTCGTCGAACTTGTTCGCGTCGGGCTTCTGCGTCTTGACGCTGCCGAGGAACTCCTTCTCGAAGCCGAGCTTGCGGGCGAAGGCGAGCATGATCGCGTGGTCGGTCTGCGACTCGAACAGCGGGCTGATCACGCGCTCGCGCCACTGGATCGAGCGGTTCGACGCCGTGGCCGATCCGGAGGTCTCGAACTGCGTGGCCGCGGGCAGCAGGTACATGCCGTCCTTGCGGACCATCGCGCCCATCGCCGCCGTCGCCGACGGGTACGGGTCGATGACCACGAGCAGGTCGAGCTTCTTCATCGCCTCGACCATCTCCTTGCCGCGCGTCTGGCTGTTCGGCGCGTGGCCCCAGTACACGACCGCCCGCAGGTTGCTGTCCTGGTCGATCAGCTCGTTCTTCTCGAGCACGCCGTCGATCCAGCGCGACAGCGTCATGCCGGGCTTCTCCATCATCGCCTGGGACGCGAACTGCTTCTTCAGCCACTCGTAGTCGACGCCCCAGACCGTGGCGAAGTGGCGCCACGAGCCGGCCGCGATGCCGTAGTAGCCGGGCAGCGAGTCGGGGTTCGGGCCGACGTCGGTGGCGCCCTGCACGTTGTCGTGGCCGCGGAAGATGTTCGCGCCGCCGCCCGAGCGGCCGATGTTGCCCAGCGCCAGCTGCAGGATGCAGGAGGCGCGCACCATCGCGTTGCCGATCGTGTGCTGCGTCTGGCCCATGCACCAGACGATCGTCGACGGCTTGTTCTTCGCCATCATCTCGGCGACCTTGGCCATCTGCGCCTCGGGCACGCCGCAGGCTTCCTCCACCGCCGCCGGCGTCCACTTCGCGAGGACCTCCTCGCGCACCTTCTCCATGCCGTAGACGCGGTCGTTGATGTACTGCTTGTCTTCCCAACCGTTCTTGAAGATGTGGTGCAGGACGCCGAACAGGAACGGGATGTCGGACCCGGAGCGGATGCGCACGTACTCGTCGGCCTTCGCCGCGGTGCGCGTGAACCGCGGGTCGACGACGATCATCTTCGCGCCGGTCTCCTTGGCATGCAGCATGTGCAGCATCGACACCGGGTGCGCCTCGGCGGCGTTCGACCCGATGTAGAGCGCGCACTTCGCGTTCTGCATGTCGTTGTAGGAGTTCGTCATCGCGCCGTAGCCCCAGGTGTTGGCTACGCCGGCGACGGTCGTCGAGTGGCAGATGCGCGCCTGGTGGTCCATGTTGTTCGTGCCGAACATCGACACGAACTTGCGCAGCAGGTACGCCTGCTCGTTGTTGTGCTTGGAGCTGCCGAGCCAGAACGTCGCGTCGGGCCCCGACTCCTTGCGGATCGCGGCGAGCTTGTCGCCGACCTCGCCGATCGCCTGCTCCCACGAGATCTTCGTCCACTTGCCGCCGACCAGCTTCATCGGCGACTTCAGGCGGTGCTCGCCGTGGCCGTGCTCGCGGACCGACGCGCCCTTGGCGCAGTGCGCGCCGAGGTTGAGCGGCGAGTCGAACACCGGCTCCTGGCGCACCCACACGCCGTTCTGCACGACCGCGTCGATCGCGCAGCCTACCGAGCAGTGCGTGCACACGGTGCGCGCGACCGTCTGCGGGCCGTCGGCCGCGCCTTCCTTGGCCGCCTCGGCCTTGCCGATCGTGCCGTAGGGCAGCTGCGTGGCGATGGCGCCCGCGCCGGCGACGAGTCCCGAGCGCTTGAGGAACGTGCGACGGTCGATCGCGGAGGGCGTGCCCGCGCGGCGCGCGAGGCGCGCACGGGAGGGAGTGACTTCGGCTTTGCGCGTCAGCATGGTGCCTCCGGTCAGATGCGCGTCGACGCGTAGTAGGTGCGGACGTGGTCCGTCGCGTGGTAGCCACGCTTCGCGTCGTCCGCCTGCGGTGCGGCGGCCTGGGCGAGCGGCGCGGCGACGGCCTGCGTTGCAGCGGCGGCGCCCGCGGCGGAACCCGCGCCGAGCGCCAGCAGGAAGCGGCGTCGCTTCGGGTCCGCATGCTGGGAAGGGCTGGCCGACGGCGCTGTCGGCAGGTGAGCGTCACGCTGCGACGTTGGGCGCATGCGATCCTCCGAAAATGTAGCAGTTCGTGACGTTTCGGCTACATGGCGAGCGAGTCACGTTCGACCGCCATAAATGTGTGGGTGAATTGTGCTACCCGCAGGTAGAAGTTGGCAAGCGGAGACGCCGTTATTGCGTTGCAGCAATCGTCGATCCACGGCGCGAGATTCCTCTCGAAAAACCCTGCTTGCGTCGCGAGATCCTTCGGCGGGCCGTGCTCGCCCCCTTCGATCAGCGCCCGCATGGCCTCGAACAGGGCCGCGGCGTGGTCCTCCAGCAGCGTGCTGCGGGGCTGCCGGCCCAGCCCCAGCCCGGCCAGCTCGTCGCGCAGCGCCACCAGCGGCTTTTCCATCATGAAGCCGGACAGCCAGTGGGACGCGTGCAGGTTGACCTCGCTGCGCCCGGTGCCGACGAAGAGGTCGACGTACTCCTGCCGTGCCGCCTCGGCGTCCATCGCCTGGCAGGCGGCGAGGAGCGTATTCCACGCTGCTGGAAGCGTGCCCGACTCCGCTTCGGGGAGCGGCTCCGCCGCGGCGATCGCTCGCAGGAGCGCGGGATCGGGCGCGTCGGCGTAGAGCGCCGCCAGCACGGCGTAGAAATTGGCGCGCGCCCGGTCCTCGGGATCGACGCGGTGGACGACGCGGATCGGGGCCGGCTCCATCGGCGTCACAACTCGCGGATGTCGGCCTGCTTGCCGTGCCAGAGGTCGACGACCCGGCAGTCGGCGCACATCTTGAGGCGCTCGAGCGCCCCCGGCTCGGCGAACATCGGGTGGCCGGCCAGCCTTGCGAGCATCGTGTTCACCATCTGCTCGGTGCCGAGCGGCTTGCCGCACTTCACGCAGGCGAAGATGCGCGCCTCGTTCAGGAGGCGCGCCTGGCGCGCGGCGGGCGTCAGGTCGAGCCGCGGCTCGAGCGCGATCGCCGACTCGGGGCAGGTCTTCGCGCAGATGCCGCACTGCACGCACTTCGACTCGACGAAGCGCAGCTGCGGCGACTCGGGATTGTCGAGGAAAGCCCCTTCCGGGCAGCTGCCCACGCAGGCCATGCACATCGTGCACTTCGCGGCGTCCACGGCGACGGCGCCGAACGGCGCCCCGGCGGGCAGGGCGATGCGCTGCTGCGGGACCGGCGCGTGCTGCGCGAGGTGGTCGATGGCGAGATACAGCGTCGTCCGCTTCTCGTCCGTGGCGGCGAACGTCGCGGCCGCGCGCACCCCGAGCGGAGCGTGGCCGCCCCACAGCGCGCGCTCGAGCGCGACCGGGTCGTCGAACGGCGCGGCGCGGAAGTGCGTGCCCTGGTAGCCGAGAGCTCCGGCAATCGTGTCGCCGAGGCGCATCTGGAAGCCCAGCGTCGCGTCGTAGCGGGCAAGGTCGTCGGCGGCGACCAGCGTCAGCACCTCGACGGCGCCCCACGCGAGGGCGGCGAGCCACAAGTCGAGCCCGACGGCATCGACGCTGTGGACGTCCACGGGAATCGCCCGCGCCGGCAACCCGCGACCGCGGCGCGCGTGGCGGGCGAGCGCCTCGCCGCCCCTCTCGTCGTGGAACACGAGGCAGGCGTCGCGCCCTCCCGACTTCGCGTACGTGCGAAGCAGCGTGCGCAGCCGCGTCCCGAGGTAGCCCGGCGTCGGATACGCGTACGTCATCGCGCCGGAGGGGCACACCGCGGCGCAGGTGCCGCAGCCCATGCACAGCGAAGGCTCGACGCGCACGTGGTCGCCGTCGGCGCGGATCGCGACGGTGTCGCAGGCGTCGATGCACCTGCTGCAGCCTTCCTTCTGCGAGCGGCTGTGCGCGCAGATCGACGCCTTGTAGCGGAAGTAGCGCGGCTTCTCGAACTCGCCGGTCATCGCGACCAGCTCGGTCACCGCCTTCGCCTGCGCGATCGGGTCGGCGCCCGGCGCGCGATAGCCCTGCGGCGGCTTGCGCATGCGAAGGTGCGGCTCGCGGCCGAGGTCGAGCACGAGGTCGAAGCGCTCGCTGCGCGCGCGGTCGGCGCGCGTGAAGTCGATCGCACCGACGTCGCCGCACGCGGCAACGCACGCGCGGTGCGAGCGGCAGCGCTCGAGGTCGACCTGGTAGGCGTAGTCGATCGCCTGCTCCGGGCACGCCCTGACGCAGGCATTGCAGCGGGTGCACAGGTCGAGGTCGATCGGGTTGTCCTGCCGCCACCCGACCGTGAATGCCCCCAGCCAGCCGTCGACGCGCTCCAGCGTGCCGCTGTAGACGGGGTAGTCGCGCTCGACCGGCAGCTCGGCGCCCTGCGCGCGCCCGGTCGCGAGCACCGTCACGGCGAGCCGGTCCTTGAGCGCCTGGGCCCAGAACAGCGACGCTTCCAGCGGGCCGGCGATCAGCAGCTGCCCTTCCGAGCGGTAGGACACGCTCGGCACCGGCTCGGGGTCGGGCAACGCGGCGGCGGCGAGCAGCGCGGCGAGCTTGGGCGTGGCGTCGCGCGCCTGGGGCGACCAGCCGCCGGCCTCGCGCAGGTTGACGAAGCGCACCGCCTGCGCGCGCGCGCCCTCGTCGGCGATCTCGGCGAACAGCCGCGCCTCCTGCGTGCACGCGACGATCACGTCGCCGCGCGCGCCGTCGGCGAATGCCGGGAGCTGCTTCTGGCAGAGCGCCGTGTGCACGACGGGGGCGCCCGGCAGGCCGAGCGCCGCCGCCAGCGCCGGCGCGTCGACCGGCGCGGTGCCGTTGCAGGAGCAGAGGAAGAGTTGCCGGTCGAAGCTCATCGCTTGGCGTCGGTGAGGGACGCCTCGGGCGCCTGCGCGGCGTCGGCAGGCGCATGCGGCGCCTGACCGGCCGCCGGAAGCGGGACCGGTTCCGCCGCAGACTCCGGCGCGCCCTCGCCTTCCGCCTGCGCCGGCTCGACGACGTCCTCGACGACGTCCTCGACGTTGCCCTGCTCGTTCACGCGCGTCTTCGGCGGTTCGAGCACGTAGCGCGCGTGCCGCAGCTGCTTCAGCACCTCGGGCGTGATCGGCTCGAACTTCGAGTAGTCGTCGATGTAGACGTCGAGCCCGTCCATCGTGTTGAAGTGCGGGTCGGCGAACAGCTTGCGCAGCGCCGCGCGGCGCGTTCCTTCGTCGACCTCCGGCGCCAGGAACGGCTTGAAGTCGGACTCGATCGTGAGCGACGCCACGTCGGGCAGCTCCGGCTTCGCCGCAGGCGGCGCGGGCTCGGCCGCGACCGCCGGCCGGGAAGGCTGGGGAACCGCGACGGCTGCCGATGAAGCCGCCGGCGAGGCCGCGACGGGCGGAGTTGCCTCGGCTTCGCGCGCCGCGGCCAGCTTGCGCTGCGACCAGCGGCGCAGGAAGTTGCGCTCCGGCGGGTCGGAGGGATCGCCCATCGTCAGCGCCCGCGTGGAGGACGCCCCGCGTCCTCCGCGAACGGGTCGTTGCGCCGGACCTTGCGGCGCGGCTCCGGCTTGTAGTGCTCGGCGACGAACGGCTGCATCCACGCGAGCACGGGCGGCGGGAGCGCCACGGGTTCCACTTGCTCGCCGGCGTCCATCATGCGCGCGGCCTCGTGGTAGCTGACGGTCACGACGACGGGGACCACCGCGGGCGGCTGCGCCTGCTCGGCGGTTCGCCACATGACGAACACGCAGGGCCGCGGCGACGAGAGGTTGAGGAAGTAGCCTTCGCCTTCGCTGCGGTGGAGTTCGATCGCGTGGCCGGGAAAGCGCCACTGCGCGCCTTCGGGGCCGTCGTGCATCAGCTCCGGCTGCGCGGACGCGGCTTCCGGTTCGGCCGACGGCTCGCCCGCGGGCACGACGGCGGACGGCTGCCACTTCGCGTCGGCCCAGCGGCTCGCGAGCGGCACGCGCTCCATGATCACGTCGACTGGAAACCTCAACACCGGCATGGCTTTGATGCGCGCGATGCGCGCCGACGAACGCCCGCGCGCATGGTACACCGGCACCAGACCCCTCTGATAACATTCGCGACCTGTGGCGCTACGAGCATGAGCAAGGTCATCCCGCTCGCCGATCGACGTCCCGCCTCCGGCGCGGACGACGCGCGCCTCGCGTTCGTGCGCGAGGCTGCCTTCGGCGCGGCGCCGCCGGCCGCCGCGCCCGCCGACGGCCTCGGCCGCCTGCTGCACGACCTGCGCATCTCGGTCACCGACCGCTGCAACTTCCGCTGCGTCTACTGCATGCCGAAGGACGTCTTCGGCCGCGACTACCCGTTCCTTCCGCACGCCGACCTGCTCACGTTCGAGGAGATCGCGCGCGTGGCCGCGCGCTTCGTCGAGCTGGGCGTGCGCAAGATCCGCTTGACCGGCGGCGAGCCGCTCCTGCGGCGCAACGTCGAGCGGCTGGTCGAGCTTCTCGCGGGGATCGCCCCGGACCTCGACATCACTTTGACCACGAACGGCTCGCTGCTCGCCCGCAAGGCGCGCGACCTCGCCGCCGCGGGGCTGAAGCGCGTCACGGTGAGCCTCGACTCGCTCGACGACGCGACGTTCCGCGCCATCAACGACGCCGACTTCCCGGTCGCGAAGGTGCTCGAGGGCATCGACGCCGCCGCCGCGGCCGGGCTCGCGCCGGTCAAGGTCAACGCGGTGATCAAGCGCGGCGTCAACGAGTCGTCGATCGTGCCGCTCGCGCGCCGTTTCCGCGGCACCGGCCACATCGTGCGCTTCATCGAGTACATGGACGTCGGCGCGACCAACGGCTGGCGCATGGACGACGTCGTGCCGGCGGCCGAGATCGTGGCCACGCTCGGCCGCGAGTTTCCCGCCGCGCCTGTCGAGAAGAACTACCAGGGCGAAGTCGCCGAGCGCTGGCGCTACCTCGACGGCGGCGGCGAGTTCGGCGTGATCGCTTCGGTGACGCAGGCGTTCTGCCGCGACTGCACGCGTGCGCGGCTGTCCACCGACGGCAAGGTCTACACCTGCCTGTTCGCCACCGACGGCTGGGACCTGCGCACGCTGCTGCGCGAGGGCGCGAGCGACGGCCAGTTGCGCAGCGCGATCGCCGCAATCTGGCGGCAGCGCTCCGACCGCTATTCCGAGATCCGCACCGCGGAGACGGCGAAGGAGCGGAAGGTGGAGATGTCGTTCATCGGCGGCTAGCGCCGTGGAGGGGATGCAGTGATCCGAGGCACAGCGCCTGGGACACCTCCACCCCACAAGCGTCTCGACGCCGCGTTCACTTTCCTCTGCCGTCTGTCTCCTGTTCCCTGTTCCCTGTTCCCTGGTGCCCGACCTCACCCACGCCTCCCGCCCCGCCACCGTCACCGTCGAGGCGCTCGACGAGCACGGCGCGCGGCGCGAAGTCGCGATCGCGGGCGAGCACGCGCTGACGGTCTACGTCGACAAGCAGGAGCTGCTCACGCTGATGACGCTCGGCGGCGCGCCGGAAGCGCTGGCCATCGGCTACCTGCGCAACCAGCGGCTGGTCGAGTCGATCGACGACATCGTCTCGGTGCACGTCGACTGGGAGGTGAGTGCCGTCGCCGTCAAGACGAGGGCGGGCCTGGTCGATCTCGAGGGCCGGACGGCCCGGCGCACGAAGACCACCGGCTGCGGGCAAGGCACCGTGTTCGGCGACCTCATGGAGGACGTCGAGCGCATCCGGCTGCCCCGCGGGGCCACGCTCGCCCGTTCGACGCTCTACGACCTGCTCGACCGCGTGCGCACGCACGACACGATCTACAAGCAGTCGGGCGCGATCCACGGCTGCGCGCTCGCGACGAATGCGCCGGGCCGCTCGGAAATCCTGTACTTCGTCGAGGACGTCGGCCGCCACAACGCGGTGGACGCGATCGCCGGCATGATGTGGCTCGACGGCGTGGACGGCTCCGACAAGATCTTCTACACGACGGGCCGGCTCACCTCGGAGATGGTGATCAAGGCGGCGCAGATGAGCGTGCCGTTCCTGGTGTCGCGCTCGGGGCTGACGCAGATGGGCCACGACATCGCCGACAAGGTCGACATGACGATGATCGGGCGCGCGTCGAACAGGCACTACCTGCTCTTCACCGGCGGGCACCGCTTCCGCCCGGACGAATGACATGACGACCCCCACGCAGGCATCGGGACGCTGCCACTGCGGCGCGGTGCGCTTCGTCGCGCGCTTCCCTTCGCGCTTCGTGGCGCACTGCCACTGCGCCAGCTGCCGGCGCGCGCACGGCGCCGCGTTCGTCACCTGGGCCGGGTTCAAGTCCGATCAGGTCGCAGTGACCGCCGGCGCCGAGCACCTCGCCGCGCACGAGTCGTCGCCGCAGACCTTCCGCCGCTTCTGCCGGCAGTGCGGCACGAAGCTCTTCTTCGAGTCGGCAAGGTGGCCCGGCGAGACGCACGTCGTGCTCGCCGCGTTCGACGAGCCCGTCGACCGCGCGCCGCAGGGCCACGCGTTCGCTGCGGAGCACGTCGACTGGCTGCCGTTCGAGCTGCCGAAGTCATGAGGCGCGAGGACGTCTCCGGGATCGTGCTCGCCGGCGGCCAGGGCCGGCGCATGGGCGGCATCGACAAGGGGCTCGTGCCGCTCGACGGGCGCGCGATGATCGAGCACGTGCTCGCGCGGCTCGCGCCGCAGGTCGGCGCGATCCTCGTCAACGCGAACCAGAACGGCGAGCGCTACGCCGCGTTCGGCCACCCGGTGATCGCGGACGCGGTGGGCGGCTTCGCCGGCCCGCTCGCGGGCCTGCACGCGGGCATGACGGCGGCGACGACGCCGTACGTCGTCACCGTGCCCTGCGATTCGCCGTTCCTCCCCGCCGACCTCGTCGCGCGGCTCGCCGCCGGCCTCGAAGGCGCGAACGCGCAGGTCGCGGTGGCGCGCACCTCCGGCCAGCCGCACCCCGTCTTCGCGCTCGTGCGCCGCGACGTGCTGCCGCACCTCGCCGCGTTCCTGCGCGACGGCGGGCGCAAGATCGACCTGTGGTACGCGAGCCTCGCCGTCGTCGAGGTGCCTTTCGACGACTGCGCGGAGGCGTTTCGCAACATCAACACGCGAGACGAGCTCGCCGCCGCCGCCTCGAAATGAGCGTCAGGCTCGCATTTCGCCATGCTTCGCGCGAAATGCGAGCCTGACCCTCATTTCGTGACCCTCACTTCGAGCACGCGCAGTATCGACGCTCCCGCCGGACCGCGATCGCCATGACCCAAGCCAAGACGCTGACCGAGGCCTCCTGCGCCGACGACTACGACCCGAATTCGATGCCGGTCGAGGGTGCGCGCGCGCTGATCCGCCGCTTCCTCGCGCCGCTCACCGCGACCGAACGGGTCGGCGTGCGCGAGGCGCTGGGCCGCGTGCTGGCGGCCGACCTCGTGTCGCCGATCGACGTGCCCGGGCACGACAACTCGGCGATGGACGGCTGGGCGGTGCGCTTCGCCGACCTCGCCCCTGCTGCCGCGACGAAGCTCGCGCGCGTCGGCGAGTCGTTCGCCGGCAAGCCGTTCGCCGGCACGGTCGGCGCGGGGCAGGCCGTGCGCATCTTCACCGGTGCGGTGATGCCGGCGGGCGCCGACACCGTCGTGATGCAGGAGCGCGCGCGCGAAGTTCCGGGCGGCGTCGAGATCGCCGCGGGCGCGGTGGGCAAGGCCGGGCAGAACCGCCGCTTCGCCGGCGAGGACGTGAGGCGCGGCAACACGGTGTTCCGCGCCGGACAGGCGCTGCGCCCCGCCGAGGTCGGCATGATCGCCTCGCTCGGCGTCGCCGAGGTCGACGTCTTCCGGCGCCTGCGCGTCGCGTTCTTCTCGACGGGCGACGAGCTGGTGCCGATCGGCAGGCCGCTCGGCGCCGGCCAGGTCCACGACAGCAACCGCTACACGATCCACGGCATGCTCGCGCGGCTGGGCTGCGAGGTCGTGGACATGGGCGTGGTCCCCGACGTCCCGGAGCTGCTCGAGCGCGCCTTCGCGACGGCCGCGGCCAACGCGGACGTCGTCATCACCTCGGGCGGCGTGTCGGTGGGCGAGGCCGACTACGTGAAGCAGCTGCTCGACCGCCTCGGCGAAGTCGTGTTCTGGAAGATCGCGATGAAGCCGGGCCGCCCGCTCGCCTATGGCCGCATCGGCAATGCGCACTTCTTCGGCCTGCCCGGCAACCCGGTGTCGGTGATGGTGACGTTCTACCAGTTCGTGCGCGAGGCGCTGATGGTGCTGCAGGGACGGCGCGACGCCGGCCCGGTGCCGACGTTCAAGGCGAAGCTCGCCGCGCCGATCCGCAAGGCACCCGGCCGCACCGAGTTCCAGCGCGGCATCCTCGCGCAGGCCGACGACGGCGGCTGGACGGTGCGCACCACCGGCGACCAGGGCTCGGGCATCCTCTCGTCGATGTCGCAGGCCAACTGCTTCATCGTGCTGCCGACGGCGACGGGCGACGTCGCCGCCGGCGAGCTGGTCGATGTCCAGCTGCTCGAGGGCTTGATCTGACGCGCGCGAAAGCATAGTCTTGCGCGGGGCCTTCGCAGACGCCCCGCCGCATCGACGCTCCCGTCCAAGGACTGCGCCTTTACCACCGGGCTCCCGCCCGCAGGAGGCGTTCAACGTGGATGCGGCCATCTCCCCTGTCATGCTGCGCGACGCGCTCGACTCGCGCGCAGCGCTCACCCTCGTCGACGTGCGCCGCGCAGCAGACTTCGCCGCCGATCCCGGCATGATTCCCGGCGCGCTGCGGCGCCTGCCCGACGATCCGCTCGCGTGGGGCGCGGCGCTGCCCGCCTGGCGGCCGGTCGCCGTCTATTGCGTGTACGGCCACGAGGTCAGCAGAGACACGGCGCGGACGTTGCGCGCGTTCGGCCTCGACGCACGGCACCTCGCCGGCGGGCTGGACGCGTGGCGCGCGGAGGGCGGCAGCGTCGTGCCGCACGCCCCGCCGACGCGCTGGGTGACGCGCGAGCGGCCGAAGATCGACCGCCTTGCCTGCCCGTGGTTCGTGCGCCGGTTCATCGACGCCGATGCCGTGTTCGACTACGTGCCGCCGCAGCGAGTGCTCGCGCACGCCCGTGCGACGGGCGCGACGCCGTTCGACGTGCCCGACGTCGAATACACGCACGACGGCGAGCGCTGCAGCTTCGACGCCTTCGTCGCCCGGCACGCGCCCGACGACCCGGCGCTCGCCGCGCTGGCGGACATCGTGCGCGCGGCGGACACCGACCGCCTCGGCGACTCGCCGCAAGCCGCCGGTCTGCTCGCGGTCTCGCTGGGGATGGGCCGGCTGATCGGCGACGACGGCGCACTGCTGCGCCACGCGCTTCTCGTCTACGACGCCCTGTACGCGTGGTGCCGCGCAGCGCGGGATGAGCGCCACGGCTGGGACGCGACCGCGCTGCGGCGCAGCGCCGCGTGACCGCGGAGGCGACCGCGGCGCGTCCGCCGCTGCCGTCGTTTCGCGAGGCGCTGCGCTTCTGGGCGTGGCTGGGCTGCGTGAGCTTCGGCGGGCCGGCCGGCCAGATCGCGATCATGCACCGCGAGCTGGTCGAGCGCCGCCGGTGGATCTCCGAGCGGCGCTTCCTGCACGCGCTCAACTACTGCATGGTCCTGCCGGGCCCCGAGGCGCAGCAGCTCGCCACCTATCTCGGCTGGCTGATGCACCGCACGTGGGGCGGCGTCGTCGCCGGCGCGCTGTTCGTGCTGCCCTCGCTCGTCGTGCTGATCGCGCTGTCGTGGGCCTACGTCGCGCACGACAGCGTGCCGCTGGTCGCGGCGGTGTTCGCCGGCGTCAAGCCGGTCGTCGTGGCCATCGTCGCGCACGCGGCGTGGCGCATCGGCGCGCGCGCGTTGCGCCACCCGCTCCACTGGGCGCTCGCCGTCGCGGCGTTCGTCGCCCTCTACGCGTTCGCCGTGCCGTTCCCGGCGATCGTGCTGGCGGCGGCCGCGATCGGCGCCGCGGGCGGCCGCCTCGTTCCCTCGGCATTCGGCCCGGCGGGACACGCCGGCAGCGACGCGCAGCCGCACGCGGCCGCCGCGATCGACGACGACACGGCGCCGCCGCCCCACGCACGGCACTCGTGGGCGCACGCAGCGCGCGTGATCGGCGCCTGTGCGGCGCTGTGGCTCGCGGGCTACGCCGTCGCGACGCGGCTCGACGGCGGCGGCGACACGCTGCAGAGCATGGCGCGGTTCTTCACGCAGGCCGCCTTCGTCACGTTCGGCGGCGCCTACGCGGTGCTGCCCTACGTGCACCAGGCCGCGGTCGAGGCGCACGGCTGGCTCACCTCGTCGCAGATGATCGACGGGCTCGCCCTCGGCGAGACCACGCCGGGCCCGCTGATCATGATCGTCGCGTTCGTAGGCTACGTCGGGGCGTGGACGAAGGCGGCGCTCGGCCCCGATGCGCTCGCGCTCGCGGGCGTCGCGGGCGCGTGCGTGGCGACGTTCTTCACGTTCCTGCCATCGTTCCTGTTCATCCTCGTCGGCGGCCCGCTGGTCGAGTCGACGCGCGGCAGCCTGCGCTGGACCGCACCGCTGTCCGGGGTCACCGCCGCAGTGGTCGGCGTGATCGCCAACCTCGCGCTGTTCTTCGCGCTGCACGTCCTCGTTCCTGCGGGGAGCGTGAACGCGCAAGCGCTGCTCATCGCGCTGGGCGCGGCCGCCGCGCTGTTCGGCGGCAAGGTCGGCGTGATCTCCGTCATCGCGGCGGGCGCGGCGACCGGGATCGGCGCGGCGGCGGTGCGGGGCCTGCTCTAGTGGACTGTAACGGTCAAATCGGTAGTGAAGATGTGCGCGACATCGATGATTGGCAAGGCCTCCCCTGGCGAGGCGATTCGCGTCGAGCGCTAGGCGCCGGGGCGCAGCAAGGGTAGGTCCCCTTGCAAGACCCGGCAACAACGCGATCGGCGCGAAGCGCCCGCCAGGCACTATCGATTTGGCCGTTACAGTCCACTAGGCGCCCGTCAGCCGATCTGCCACTCGTGCGCGCAGCCGCGGCAGCGCACGCGCACGCTGCGGCCGGTGAGCGACTCCGGCGCGTCGTGCCCCTGCACGACGTCGAAACGGCCGTAGCTGCGGCACCGGCCGCAGACCGCCTGCTCGGCGAGCTGCTCGGCGCGCCCGAGCAGCAGGTGGAAGCGCCGGACCGCGAACGCCACGAGCGCGAGGCCTGCGACGACGATCGCCGCCAGCGCGAGCACGCCGGCTCGCGAGCCGCGGAAGTCGAGCACCTCGAGCGCGATCGCCACCATGATCAGCGCGAGGAACGCGGTCACCAGCCACACGTGGCCTTCGATCAGCTGGCGCTCGTACCAGCGGCGGAATCCGCCCTGGCGCAGGGCATCGTCGAGGTGCATGCATGCCGCTCGCGGATCGCGCGACGATACGCCGAGGCGCCTCGCGCGAACAGCCCCCGGACTGCGCCATGGAAACGCCGAAGGGCGTCGCGAGGACGCCCTTCGGCGAGGAAAGAAGCCCGACGCTGGCGCCGTTCGCGTGGAGGAGGAGTCGCGAGCGACCGCGTCGACGGCGCCGGGGAGGAGGTCCGGCGATCCGTGCGTCGTCCCGGCGAGGGACGGCGCGGCGTAGCCCTTCGGTCGGGCGCCCGATCAGCCCGGCAGGAATCCTTGCGGGGCGCGCTCCAGCTTGAGCAGGCGCTGCTCGAGGTCGACGATGTCCACGGCCTGCGCGAGGTACGCGTCGCGCCGCTTCTGCTCGAGGCTCCAGAACCAGCGGTCGATCCGGTCCATCAGCCCGAGCCTGGGCGCCTGCGCGATGGGGGGACGCGACACCGCGATCGTCCCGGCATAGCCCGCAGTGGGCTGGAACCCCACCCTCGCCTGCGTGGTTCCCGCGTGCGTCCTGATCCAGTGCATCAGCATTTTCGTCGCTTCCTGGCGCAGCCCGGATTCCTGGTCCGATGCCCGCCGATTTCGCGGCCCCCGATCGGGACCGCCACGATTGGCAAGATACGGCCCGCGCCGGCACGAATCCAATCGTATGTTCGGATCGTCCCGATAAGCGCCGCTGATCGCTGCCAAGTGCCTGAGCCGCTGCGGTTTTCCGGCCGATGGCGTAGAATCCGAAAGGACCTCGCCGCACCCATGGAGCTCTACCAACTTCGCAGCTTCGCCGCCGTCGCGGAACTCGGCAATCTGACCCGGGCCGCCGAGGGACTGCACCTCTCGCAGCCAGCCGTTTCCGCGCACATCAAGGCCCTCGAGGAGGAGCTCGAAGTCGTGCTCTTCGAGCGCGGCCCCGGCGGCATGACGCTCACCGCCGCCGGCCGCCTGCTGCTGCACGAGGCAGAGACCGTCATGGCGGCGGCCCAGCAGCTGCGCAGCCGCGCGCTGGCGCTGCGCGGCCAGGTCGTCGGCCACATCCGGCTGGGCACGCTGACCGACCCCGAGTTCATCCGCCTCGGCGACCTGCTGGCCCGCGCATTCGAGCGCTCGCCGCTGGTGACCATCGAGCTGCACCACGAAGTGACCGGCACCGCGTTCGACAAGGTGCGCGACGGCGGACTCGACGCGTCGTTCTACTACGGCGAGCGGACGCACCCCGCCGTCGCTGCGCTGCCGCTTCGCGAGATCGCCTTCCGCGTCGCGGCGCCCGCGCAGTGGCGCGAGCGTGTCGAGCACGCCGACTGGGAGGCGCTCGCCGCGCTGCCGTGGATCATGACGCCGCAGTTCAGCTCGCACTACGCGCTGGCCACGGCGCTGTTCCGCGCGCACGGCGTCGAGCCGGCCACGCAGGTCGAGGCCGACAACGAGAGCGTGATCCGTTCGCTGGTCGCCTCGGGGCTGGGCCTTGCGCTGGTGCGCGAGGACCTGGGCCTTGCCGACAGCGCCGCGGGCACCATCTGCCTCTGGGGCGACGTGCGGCTCGCCACGACGGTGTCGTTCATCTATCCCAGGGAGCGCGAGCGCGAGCCCGCGCTGGCCGCGCTGGTCGCGCTGGTGGCCGACCTGTGGAACCTCCCGGCGCCCGCTGCTTCCGAAGCGCCCGGGCGCGCCGGCGCGCGGGTGTAAGCGGCAGCTGCGCGGCGCGACTCATCATCACCGACAACTCTGCGGAGAGCACGCCCATGCAACGCCGCGACTTCCTGACGCTGGGCCTGATCGCACCGCTGCTCGCCTCGCCGGCGGTCCGCGCGCAGAAGCGCACGCCGCTGCAGATGCAGGCCGAGTGGCGCAGCTTCCTGCCGCCGAATGCCCAGGTGCCCTCCGCCGACCCGCCGCTCAAGCTCCCGGCGGACGAGTGGCGGAAGCGCCTCTCCAAGGCGGCGTACGAGGTGCTGCGCGAGGAAGGCACCGAGCCGGCGGGGTCGAGCCCCCTCGACAGGGAGAAGCGCCGCGGCGTCTTCGCGTGCGCCGGCTGCGGGCTGCCGCTGTTCACCTCCGAGATGAAGTACGACAGCGGCACGGGCTGGCCGTCGTTCTTCACGACGATTCCCGGCGCGTTCAGGACGAAGACCGACTACAAGATCCTCTACCCGCGCACCGAGTACCACTGCGCGCGCTGCGGCGGCCACCACGGGCACGTGTTCGACGACGGTCCGCCGCCGACCGGGCAGCGCTGGTGCAACAACGGCGTCGCGCTGACCTTCCTGCCCGCGGGGGCCTAGCGCTTTCCGCTCGCCCCCGGCCCCTCCCCGCTGACGCGGGGCGAGGGGAGAACGGCCCGCCCACCTCTTCCGTCGCACGGGAGCGCCGCGTGCTCCCCTCTCCCGCCGCCAGGCGGGAGAGGGGGCGGGGGTGAGGGGAGTCAGCGCCGCCCTGCCGACAGCACGCCCGGCACCTCGGCCACGAGCCCGAGCGTGCGCCGAAGTTCCGCGACGCTGCGCACCTCGATGGTGAACGCCATGCGCGCGAGGTGCTGCTTCGTCAGCGTATTCACGGACGTCACGTTGATCTTCTCGCGCGAGAACACCTCCGAGAGGTCGCGCAGCAGCCCCGGGCGGTCGCCCGCCTCGACGATGATGTCGACGGGGAACACCTCGTCGCGCGGCGCACCCCAGTTCGCGTCGATGAGCCGCTCGGGCTGCTGGGCGCGGGCGCGCGCGAGGTTCGCGCAGCCGGCGCGGTGGATCGTGATGCCCTTGCCGCGCGTGACGAACCCGACGATCGCATCCGGCGGCGCCGGCTTGCAGCAGCGCGCGAGCCCCGTCATCAGCCGGTCGACGCCGACGATCAGGATGCCGCTGCCCGAGCCCGAAGCGCGGCTGGCACGGGTCGCGACCTCGTCGTCGGTCGCGGCCTGCGCAGGCTCCGCGGCGGGGGTCGCCACCGCGCGGATCGCCATCTGGATCTGGCGCAGGTTGAGCTCGTCGCGCGTGGCCGCGGCGAAGAACTCGTCGAGCTTCGCGTAGCCGGCCTTGGCCGCGACGGCCTCGAGGCTCACCGACGTCGCCCCCGCGCGCGAGACCTCGCGTTCGACCACCGCCCGGCCCGCGGCGATCGTCTCCTCGAGCTGCTGCTGCTTGAACCACTGGCGAACTTTCGCGCGCGCGCGGTGGCTCGCGACGTAGCCCAGGTCGGGATTGAGCCAGTCGCGCGACGGCCCGCCCTGCTTGACGGTGATCACCTCGACGCGCTGGCCGTTGGAGAGCCGGAAGTTGAGCGGCACCATCTGGCCGTCGATGCGCGCACCGCGGCAGCGGTGGCCGAGGTTCGTGTGCACCGCGTACGCGAAGTCGACCGGCGTGGCGCCCCTCGGCAGGTCGACGACCCTGCCCTGCGGCGTCAGCACGTAGATGGTGTCGGTGAACAGGCTGTCCTTGAACTCGGTCAGCCACTCGCCCGCGTCGGCGACCGCGTCCTTCCAGTCGAGCACCTGCCGCAGCCACGCGATCTTCTCGTCGAAGCCGGGATCGCGCGAGGCCCGCGCGTCGCCCTCCTTGTAGCGCCAGTGCGCCGCGACGCCCCACTCGGAGTGCTGGTGCATCTCGCGCGTGCGGATCTGCACCTCCAGCGGCTTGCCCTCGGGCCCGATCACCGCGGTGTGCAGCGAGCGGTAGTCGTTGGCCTTCGGCTTCGCGATGTAGTCGTCGAACTCGCCGGGCAGCGGGGTCCACAGGTGGTGGACGACGCCGAGCGCCGCGTAGCAGTCCTTGACGTCGGCGACGAGGATGCGCACCGCGCGGATGTCGTAGAGCTCGTCGATGCCGACGTCCTTGCGCCGCATCTTGTTCCAGATGCTGGTGATGTGCTTCGGGCGGCCCGTGACCTCGGCGTCGATGCCGGCCTCGCGCAGTTCCGCCCTGAGCCCGGCGATCACGTCGGCGATGTAGCGCTGGCGGTCGAGCCGCCGCTCGTCGAGCGCCTTCGCGATGCGCTTGTAGACGGCGGGCTCGAGCGAGCGCAGGCTCAGGTCCTCGAGTTCCCACTTGAGCTGCCACACGCCCAGCCGGTTGGCGAGCGGCGCGAACAGGTCCGTGACTTCGCGCGCCGCCTGCCGGCAGCGCTCCTCGTCGGTGCCGATCAGGAAGCGCAGCGCCTGCGTGCGCTCGGCGAGCTTGATCAGCACGACGCGCACGTCTTCGACCATCGCCAGCAGCATCTTGCGCAGGCTCTCGGCCTGCGCGGCACGCTCGGCAGGCGAGTGGCCGCCGGGCAGCGCGCGGATGCCGCCCATGCGCGCCACGCCCGCGACGAGCGCCGCAACCTCCGCGCCGTGGCGGGAGGCGAGCGCCTCCGCGTCGTAGCCGGGCAGCGATGGCAGCGGCATCAGCAGCGCCGCGCGGATCGACGCCGGATCGAGGTTCAGGGACGCGAGGATCGACGCCGTGCCCAGCGCACGGTCGACGTGCGGCTCGCCGTCGTCGTTGCGCGCGTCGCCCGCGGCGGCGCGCAGCGCGTCCCAGGCCTCCGCGAACGCGCGCACGCGATCGTCCCCGTAGGTGGGACGCAGGCTCTCGAGCCAGGCGTCGACCGCCTGCGGCGCGGCGCTGCCGGGGGTGGCGTGCAGCACGGCGACCATCGAACGATTATACGGGCGGCCCTAGTGTCCCGTACCGGAAGTTCCTCGCACAAGGACGAGCGAGAAATGACGCGCTGCATTGTTGCCGGTCTTGCGGGTATTCGCGATACCCGCTGCGCCCGGCGTCGCGCAGCGCGCCATTTTCGTCGTCCTTGCACGAGCGGAGGTGGTTCCTGCCCTGCGATGCGGCAAGGAACTTCCGGTACGGGACACTAGCCCCCGAAATGAGGGTCAGGCGCCCGTTTCAGTAGGCGCCGCTCGCCATCGCCTGCGCGCGCAGCGCGAGTTCGCAGACCTTGTAGGCGTGCGCCTGCGGCATCGCGGTCTCGGTCCGTTCGGCGATGTCGCGCCGCAGGTTCGCGTAGTACGGCAGCCCCGCGTCGCTGCAGTCGACGTGCCGCATCCCCTGCCCGTCGACGAGGAACAGGTGGTCCTTGCCGGGGCGGCCGGCCACGTCGACGTACTTGCGCAGCTCGATCGTGCCCTTCGTCCCGTAGACGAACAGGCGACCGTCGCCCCAGGTAGGCAACCCGTCCGGCGTGAACCAATCCACGCGGATGTAGCCGCTCGCGCTGCCGGACGCGAGCGCGATCTCGCCGAAGTCCTCGTACGCGGGATCGCCCGGATGCGCGACGTTCAGCGCCCGGGCAAGCGTGATCTCGGCGTCGGTCGCGCCGGCGAACATCAGGAACTGGTCGATCTGGTGCGACGCGATGTCGACGAGGATGCCGCCGTACTTCGACTTGTCGTAGAACCAGGGGTCGCGCAAGCTCCGGTTCTCGCGGTGCGGCCCGAGGCCGACGGTCTGCACGACCTGGCCGATCGCGCCGTCGCGCGCGAGCTCCAGCGCGCGCGTCACCGCGCGCACCTCGAAGCGCTCGGTGAAGTTGACCGTCCAGATGCGCCCCGTCGCCTGCTGCGCGGCGCGAACGGCGTCAAGCTGCCCGAACGTCGTCGCGCCAGGCTTGTCGGACATGAAGTCCTTGCCCGCGCGCATCGCCTCGATCGCGTGCCCCGCGCGGTCCCAGGGAATCGCAGCGCAGGTGACCAGCTCGATCGAGCGGTCGTCGTAGAAGCGGCGGCGGTCGTCGACGCGCGGTATCGACGGGAAGCGCTTCGCGAAGCCCTCCAGCGTCTTCGGCGAGCCTTCCGTCCAGTAGCCGACGCACTCGGCGCCGACGTCCAGCAGGCTCTGCACCTGGTCGTAGATGTGGCGGTGGTCGAGGCCCACCGCCGCGAACTTGAGGGGCGGCAGCGCGCTCATAGCCGCTGTCCCGCCGCGCGCGCGATCGTCTGCGCGATCGCCTCGGCGTGCGAGTCGGCCAGCTCGCGGTCGCGCGCCTCGACCATCACGCGCAGCACGGGCTCGGTGCCGGAGGGGCGCAGCAGCACGCGTCCGCGCTCGCCTAGCGCGCCGATCGCGTCGGTTTGCGCGCGCCGCACGTCCTCGCTGGCCTGCCAGTCCCAGCCGCGGCGGATCGGGACGTTGATGAGGCGCTGCGGGAACATGCGGAGGTCCTGCGTCGCGGCCGCAAGCGTCTGTCCCCGTTCGATGAGCGCGCGCAGCACCGCGAGCGCGGCGACGATCGCGTCGCCCGTCGTGTGCTTGTCGAGGCAGATGAGGTGCCCCGAGTTCTCCCCGCCGAGCAGCCAGCCGCGCTCGGCGAGCTTCTCCATCACGTAACGGTCGCCGACGCGCGCGCGTTCGAGGGGGACGCCGGCGCGCGAGAGCGCCTGCTCGAAGCCGAGGTTGCTCATCTGCGTCCCGACCACGCCGCCGAGCGCCACGCCGCGTCGCCGGTAGTCGCCGGCAATCACGTAGAGGAGCTCGTCGCCGTCGTAGACGCGGCCGGAGGCATCCGCCATCAGCAGGCGGTCGCCGTCGCCGTCGAGCGCGATGCCGACGTTCGCGCCGTGCTCGACGACCTTCACCGCGAGGTGGCGCGGATGCGTGGCGCCCACGCCCTGGTTGATGTTGGTGCCGTCGGGCTCGGCGCCAACCGCAATCACCTCCGCGCCCAGCTCGTGGAACACGGCCGGCGCGGCCACGTAGCCCGCACCGTGCGCGCAGTCGACCACGATGCGCATCCCGCGCAGGTCCAGCTCGTTCGGAAACGTGCTCTTGCAGAACTCGACGTAGCGGCCGGCCGCGTCATCGACGCGGCGGGCCTTGCCGAGCTGCGCGGAAGGCACGCAGGCGAGCGGCTCGGCCATCTGGCGCTCGATCGCCGCCTCGACGGCGTCGGGCAACTTCGTTCCGGACGCCGAGAAGAACTTGATGCCGTTGTCGTCGAACGGGTTGTGCGAGGCGCTGATCACCACGCCGGCGGACAGCCGCAGCGCGCGTGTCAGGTACGCGATGGCCGGCGTGGGCAGCGGACCGGTGAGGTCGACGTCCACGCCCGCCGAGGAGAAGCCCGCCTCGAGCGCGGCCTCGAGCAGGTAGCCGGAGATGCGCGTGTCCTTGCCGATCAGCACGCGCGGCGCCCCGCCCGTGCGCGCGCCCTCGCCCGTGGCGAGCACGCGGCCCGCGGCGTAGCCCAGCTTCAGCACGAGTTCGGGGGTGATCGGCGGCTCGCCGACGCGCCCGCGGACGCCGTCGGTGCCGAAATACTGTCGCGTGCTCAACTCATGCGCCCGCAGGTGGTCCGAATACGCGAATTGTACGACCGGGCAGGGATGCGCTCAGCCGCCCCCGCCCGGCGGGCCCGCGGCGCCCCACACCTTGAGCGCGTCGACCGTCTCCCGCACGTCGTGCACGCGCACGATCGCGGCGCCGCGCGCGACGCACGCGAGCGCCGCGGCGAGGCTCGCGGCGAGCCGGTCGTGCACCCCGCGCCCGGTCACCGCGCCCAGCGAGGACTTGCGCGACCAGCCGACCAGCACCGGGTAGCCGAGCGCCACGATGGCGGCGAGCCCGCGCAGCAGCGCAAAGTTGTGCTCGACGGTCTTGCCGAAGCCGAAGCCCGGATCGACGACGATGCGCTCGCGCGCGATCCCTGCCGCCTCGCAGGCGCGCGCGCGCACGGAGAGGAATGCGCGCACCTCGCCCACCACGTCGGCATAGTGCGGGCCCTGCTGCATCGTGCGCGGCTCGCCGCGCATGTGCATCAGGCACACGGCGGCTTGCGAAGCGGCGGCGGCCTCGAGCGCGCCCGGCGCCTGCAGCGCGCGGACGTCGTTGATCATCGCCGCGCCGGCCGCAACTGCCGCGCGCATCACGCCCGGCTTCGTCGTGTCGACGGAGACGAGCGCGCCGTCGCGCGCAAGCGCCTCGACCAGCGGCAGGACGCGGTCGAGTTCCTCGGCCTCGCCCACCGGCTCGGCGCCGGGTCGCGTCGACTCGCCGCCGACGTCGACTATGTCCGCGCCATCGTCGAGCAGCCGGCGCGCGTGCGCGAGCGCCCTCGCCGGGTCGACGAATCGCCCGCCGTCGGAGAACGAGTCGGCCGTGACGTTGACGATGCCCATGACGCGCGGGCGCGCGAGGTCGAGCGCGCGCGAGGCGCAGAGCAGCGCACGGGCCTGGCCGATGGCAATCGTTGCGCCCATCCCGTCATGCTACCCGCGCGCGGCGGGCCGCGGACACGCCGCCGATCCCCTACTCCGCAGCGCCCCGCGCGAGCACCCAGTGCGCCGCGACCGAGTAGGCGCTGCCCGCAGGCAGGCCGAGCTGCGCGCAGACCACGCTCGGCAGCGGGCTCATGCTGCCGGTCAGGTAGCCCGCGAGATCCATGCTCGCCGCGCGGTTGCCGGCATCGAGCGCGGCGAGGAAGCGGTCGCGCAGCGCGGCGTCGTTCACGATTCGCCCGTTTCCAGCGCGGCCTCGGCGCGCGAACGCTCGTCGCGTTCCGCATAGCGCGCCTTCGCGAACTCCGTCACGCGCCCGACCTCCACGCCGCGCTCCCACATGCCCCAGAGCAGCTTCTCCAGCGCCCACCAGCGCGCCTCGTCGTCGGGGAGCCCTTCGACGGCGTCCCAGCAGTCCACCTTCCACTGCGGGTGACGGGACACGACGACCTTGCCTTCGTCGTCGACGTAGCGGCGTTCGATGATCACTGCGGTCTGCTTGCCCATGGCGGGGAATCCTCTGTCGTGCGCGAAGGACCCGGCCGGCGATGGCGCGGGCCGAGGCGCGCAAGTGTCCTGAGCAGCGCTGCTCGGCCCGATGGGGTGCGGATGCCGGAAATTCCGGCGATCTCGTGTCCCGCCCGGGAGGCGGAAGCTTCGCATTGTACAGGCCCGGCGCCCCTCTCCGGGTCTCGCAACGCCTCAGCGCGCCGCGAGGCGCCACAGCGACGTGACTTCCGCGGCGCGTGCCGCGTGCAGCGGATCGCTCGCTTCGGACGCGCGCGGATGGCTCGGACGGGCGTCGGCACGCTCCACCACGCGCAGTCCCGCGGCGTCGATCGTCGCGAGCAGTTCGTCGCGCGACCGCAGGCCGAGGTGCTCGGCGAGATCGGAGAGCACGAGCCAGCCCTCGCCGCCCGGCTCGAGGTGCGCGGGCAAGCCGGCGAGGAAGGCGCGCAGCATGCGGCTCTCGGGGTCGTAGATGCCGTGCTCGATCGGCGCGCTCGGCCGCGCGGGAACCCAGGGCGGGTTGCAGACGACGAGCGCGGCGCGCCCGTCCGGAAACAGGTCCGCCTCGACGACCTCGACCTGCTGCGCAAGACCGAGTCGCGCGACGTTCTCCCTCGCGCACGCGAGCGCCCGCGGGTCCTTGTCGGTGGCGATCACGCGCTTCACGCCGCGCCGCGCCAGCACGGCGGCGAGCACGCCGGTGCCGGTGCCCACGTCGAAGGCCGTCCCTCCTGCGCTCAACGCGGCCGGCAGCGGCGCCTGCGCGACGAGGTCCACGTACTCGCTGCGAATCGGCGCGAACACGCCGTAGTGCGGGTGGATGCGGCCGCCGACGGCCGCGACCTCGATGCCCTTGCTGCGCCACTCGTGCGCGCCGATCAACCCCAGCAGTTCGCGCAGCGAGACGACGGACGGGCCCTCCGCCGGACCCCACGCCTCGGTGCAGGCCTGCCGCAGGTCGGGCTCGCGGCGCAGCGCGGTGCCGTAGCGCTCGTCGAGCCGGATCAGCAGCATGCCCAGCGTGCGCGCGCGCTGCGACTGCGCCTGACGGTGGAGGTTGAACGCCTCGACGGGCGAAGGCGCCGGCGCACCCGCCGCCGGCACCTTCGCCTTGCGCCGCGGCCGGTCGACGCGGCTGCCGAGCGCGATCAGCAACTGCCGCGCATTCTGGAAGTCGCCGCGCCACAGCAGGCCCGTGCCCTGGCAGGCGAGGCCGTACGCGCGATCGGCGCTCATGTGATCGTCGGCGACGACGATGCGCTGCGGTGGCGGCGCGCCGCGCTCCGAGCGCCAGCGGGCGACGCGCTCCTCGCCGCGTTCGGTCCAGCGCACGACGGGAGCGTCGGTCACGTCAGAGTTCCGTGTACTTCCTGGCGTTCCCGCGCGCCTTGTCGACCGGGTACTTGCGCGCGTTCTCGGCGAGCTTGCGCTCAGCCGCTGCGAGCGGGTCGACGCCGAGCTCGTCGCACAACCGCACGAGGTAGAGCAGGACGTCCGCGATCTCCTCTTCCGCGGCCGCGCGCGCCGCCGGAGCCAGGCCGCGGCTCTCCTCCTCGGTGAGCCACTGGAACACCTCGAGCAGCTCGCCTGCCTCCGCCGACAGCGCCATCGCGAGATTCTTGGGCGAGTGGAACCGGCCCCACTCGCGCGCGTCGGCGAACTCGCGAAGGCGCTCCTGCAGGCTGCCAAGCTCCGTCACGGTCGTCTTCCTTTCAGAACTTCTCGCCGCGGCGCAGGTAGCGCCACTTGCCCACCGGCAGCGCGCCCAGCGGCACGCCGCCGCTGCGCACGCGCCGCAGGCCCGTCACGACGAGACCCACCGCCTCGCACATGCGGCGGATCTGCCGCTTGCGCCCCTCGCGCAGCACGAAGCGCAGCTGGTCCTCGTTCTGCCACGACACGCGCGCCGGCTTGAGCTTGACGCCGTCGAGCTCGAGGCCGTGCCGCAGCAGCCGCAGGCCCTGCTCGGAGAGCTTGCCCTCGACGCGCACCAGGTATTCCTTCTCGACCGCCGAGTCGCTGCCGATCAGCTGCTTCGCGATGCGGCCGTCCTGAGTGAACACGAGCAGGCCCGTCGAGTCGATGTCGAGGCGCCCGGCGGGCGCGAGCCCGCGCAGGTGCGACGGCTGGAAGCGCATCGGCGACGGGTCGCCGGACCAGCGGTTCTCCGGCCTGATCAGCACCATCGCCGGCTCGTGGCCGTCCTCCGGCTGACCGGAGACGTAGCCGACCGGCTTGTTGAGCAGGATCGTCACCTGCTCGCTCTGGTGACGCGCCGCGGCCGGGTCGACCTCGATGCGCGCCTGCGGCGACACGCGGGTGCCGAGCGTCGCCACGGTCACACCGTCCACCTTCACCCAGCCGTTGACGATCCACTCGTCCGCTTCGCGGCGCGAGCACAGCCCCAGTTCGCTCATGCGCTTGGACAGGCGCGGCTCGTCGGACTTCGGGGGACGCGGAGGCGCCGCTGCGGCAGGTGCCGGCGATGGCCGCACCGGCGGCGCCGGTTTCGCGGGACGCGGCGTCGCGCGCTTGGCGCGAGGGGGCGACGATCGCCGCTCGCCCTTTGCGGGCGCCGCCTTGCCGTCGAGCGCACGCTTGGCCGGCGGCGGCTTCCCGCGGCGGGACTTCCCCGCTGCAGGCGCCGCGCGACTCGCCTCTGCCGGAGCCGGCGCGGAAGGCGCGGCAGTTGCCGCCCGGGCAAGCGCCTTGCCGTGCACGCGCCACGCGCGCGAAGTAGGCGGCTTCGCCGGCTTCTCGCGGTCGACGGGCTTGGTCAGCTTGAGCGTGGTCCGGGGCATCGGTGAATCGGGCAGCGCGCGTCGTGGCCGCCGAGCCGCATCATAGCGGGCCGCGCAAACGACGAGGGCGCGCATCGCTGCGCGCCCCCGGCTGTCGTTGCCGCGGCGGGATCAGGCGGGCTTGGCGCTGGGCTCCCCGCCCGGCGTGTCGTCCGACGCGCCCGGCGGCGGCACCGGCTGCGAGGTCGCCTTCGGCGGCCGCGGGGCCTTGCCTGCCATGATGTCGTCGATCTGGTCGGCGTCGATCGTCTCGAGCTCGAGCAGCGCGGCGGCCATCGCCTCGACCTTGTCGCGGTTGTCCTCGAGCAGCTTGCGCGCGACCGCGTACTGCTGGTCGATGATCTTGCGGATCTCGCCGTCGGCCTTGCGCATCGTCTCCTCGGAGACGTGCACGGTGCGCGTGATCGAGCGGCCGAGGAACACCTCGCCCTCGTTCTCGGCGTAGACCATCGGGCCCATCAGGTCGCTCATGCCGTAGCGCATCACCATGTCGCGCGCGAGCTGCGTGGCGCGCTCGAAGTCGTTGGAGGCGCCCGTCGTCATCTGGTTCATGAACAGCTCTTCCGCGATGCGCCCGCCGAACAGCACGGAGATCATGGAGAGCATGCGCTCCTTGTCCATCGAGTAGCGGTCCGACTCCGGCAGCTGCATCGTCACGCCGAGCGCGCGGCCGCGCGGGATGATCGTCACCTTGTGCACCGGGTCGGTCTTCGGCTGCAGCTTGGCGACGATCGCGTGGCCGGACTCGTGGAAGGCCGTGTTGCGGCGCTCCTCCTCGGGCATCACGATCGAGCGCCGCTCGGCGCCCATGATGATCTTGTCCTTGGCGCGCTCGAAGTCGTCCATGTCCACGAGGCGCTTGCTGCCGCGCGCGGCGAACAGCGCCGCCTCGTTGACGAGGTTGGCGAGGTCGGCGCCCGAGAAGCCGGGCGTGCCGCGCGCGATGATCTCGGCCTTGACGTCCGGCGCGATCGGGACCTTGCGCATGTGCACGAGCAGGATCTGCTCGCGGCCGCGAATGTCGGGCAGGGGAACGACCACCTGGCGGTCGAAGCGGCCCGGGCGCATCAGCGCCGGGTCGAGCACGTCGGGGCGGTTCGTGGCCGCGATCACGATGACGCCCGAGTTGCCCTCGAAGCCGTCCATCTCGACCAGCAGCTGGTTGAGCGTCTGCTCGCGCTCGTCGTTGCCGCCGCCCAGGCCCGCGCCGCGCTGCCGGCCGACGGCGTCGATCTCGTCGATGAACACGATGCACGGCGCGCTCTTCTTCGCCTGCTCGAACATGTCGCGCACGCGCGCGGCGCCCACGCCGACGAACATCTCGACGAAGTCGGAGCCGGAGATCGAGAAGAACGGCACCTTCGCCTCGCCGGCGATCGCCTTGGCGAGCAGCGTCTTGCCGGTGCCCGGCGAGCCGACCATCAGCACGCCGCGCGGGATGCGCCCGCCCAGCTTCTGGAACTTGGACGGGTCGCGCAGGAACTCGACGAGCTCGGAGACTTCCTCCTTCGCCTCGTCGCAGCCGGCCACGTCGGCGAAGGTGACGGTGTTGTTCGACTCGTCGAGCATGCGCGCCTTGCTCTTGCCGAAGCTGAACGCGCCGCCCCGCCCGCCGCCCTGCATCTGGCGCATGAAGAAGATCCACACGCCGATGAGCAGCAGCATCGGGAACCACGAGATGAAGATCTGCGCGAGGAAGCTCTGCTCCTCCTCGGGCTTGGCCTCGACCTTGACGCCGTACTTCACGAGGTCGCCGACCATCCAGATGTCGCCGGGCGTATAGGTGACGTTCTTCTTCTTGTCGGCGCCCAGCCAGACGATCTTGCGGCCCTCGACGCTCGCGGCCTCGACCTGGCCCGCGCGCGCCTTGTCCATGAACTCGGAATACGGAACCGTGTCCCGGACCGACTGGCGCGTGTCGAACTGCTTGACCACGGTCAGGACGACCAGCCCGATGACCAGCCAGATGCCGATGTTCTTGAGGAGATTGTTCAACGCTCGCTCCTTGCCGCCCGCGCTGCGGGCGCGCCCGCGGGAATCCGGGGAACCGTCATTGTAGCCGCTGGCGCCTCCCGCCCCGGGGCCGGGCGCCGCCTTGTCGACCCGCGGGCGCCACCTGTCGCCCTTCGGAAGACCCTACGCCTGCTCGCGCAGGCCCTTGCCGACCACGAAGACCTCGCGGCTGCGGTCGCGCGAGGCCTCGGGCTTGCGGATATGCGTCCTGGTGAATAGGTGCTGCACCTCCCGAACGAACGCGTCGAATCCCTCGCCCTGGAACGCTTTGACGGCGAAATCGCCGCCGGGTTGCAGCCGGCGGGAAGCGAATTCGAGCGCCAGCTCGGCTAAGTGGATCGAACGCGCCTGGTCGGCGCTGTCGATGCCCGACAGGTTGGGGGCCATGTCCGAAACGACAAGGTCCACGCGCTTGCCGTCCAGGGCCTGCTCTACGGCGGCGAGCCCCTCGTCGGAGGCGAAGTCCGCCTGCAGGACGGTGACGCCGCGCACCGGGTCCATCGGCAGACGGTCGATCGCCACGATCGACGCTCCCGGACCCAGCTTCTCGGCGAGCACCTGGCTCCAGCTGCCCGGCGCGGCGCCGAGGTCGACCGCGCGGATCCCCGATCGAAAGAGCTTGTCCCTGGCACCGACCTCGAGCAGCTTGAACGCCGCACGCGAGCGGTACCCGCGCTTTCTCGCCTCCTGCACGAAGCGGTCGGTGACGTGCTCGTGCATCCACGCCTTGCCAAAGCGGTGCTTCTTGCCGAAGGGGTTGAGGGCCCTGCTCACCGCGTCGCTCCGTTCACGGGAGTCTGGCGACCTCGAGCAACCGCCACGTGCCGGGGACGCCCTTGAGCTCGACCGCGGCCCTGTCGCGGAAGACGATGCCCGAACCGATGACGAGGTCGGCGACCGTACCGGAAACCAGGACCTCCCCGCACTGCGCCGCGGCCATCACCCGCGCGGCGATGTGGACTCCGAGCCCGCCGATGTCGTGATCGCGGCGCTCGATCTCTCCCGTATGCAGCCCGGCGCGGATCTCCAGGCCCAGTTCCCGCACCGCGTCCCTGATCCGCACGGCGCAATGCACCGCCCTGGCGGGACCGTCGAAGGTCGCCAGGAACCCATCCCCCGTCGTGGCGACCTCGCGGCCGTGGAACGCGAGCAGGTTGCGTCGCACCACGTCGTTGTGCGCCGCGCGCAACTCGAGCCAGCGGGCGTCACCGAACCGGGCCGCGAGGTCCGTCGAGCCGACGACGTCGGTGAACAGCACGGTCGAAAGCTCGCGATCGCTGGGCGGCGACTCGCGCTCCCCGGTGAGGAACCCGTGGATCTCGTCGAGCACCCGATCGGACTCGGCCGTGTGGAACGGGAAGCAGTCGGCGCCCGGGAGCTCGACGTATAGGGCATCGGGTATGTGCTCGGCCAGGTAGCGGCCGTACTCGACGCGATAGTGCCGGTTCTCCGCGCGGTGGATCACGAGCGTCGGCGCGGAAATCGCCGGCAGCACCGAGCGAACGTCGAGCTGCGTCACCCAGCCGTACATCCTGGTGGATGCGCCCGGCGGCATCGCCAGCCGCTGGTAGCGGACGAACCACTCGCGCATCCGCGGGTCGTCGGCGATGGTGGGCGCGGTGAGCCCGAGCATGGCCGGGTCCTGGCCCCAGTGCTGCCCGTAGAGCGAGATCAGCTTCTCCGCCGTGTAGTCCGGCATGCCGATCGGATAGTCGGGCGCCCGCCGCCACCGGGCAAACGAGTTCACCAGGACGAGCGCGCTCACGCGCGACGGCCAGGTCGCCGCGAAGAGCATCGCCATCGGGCCGCCCTCGGTATCGCCCACGACTGCCGCCTGCCCCGAACCCGCCGCGTCGAGCACGACGCGCGCGTCGTCCATCCAGTCCTCGAGCGTCGGGAGCGAGGCGAGCGGCACCGGATCGGAGACGCCCGAGCCCCGCTTGTCGAAGCAGATCACCCGACCGGCGCGGGCGAGCCGGTGAAAGTAGTGGGCGAGCGACGGCTCGTCCCACATCGCGTCGAGGTTGCTGGCCCAATTGGCGACGAAAAGAATGTCGCGCGGACCCTCGCCAAACGTCTGGTACGCGACGTAGCCGGCGTGCGACCGCGCGTAGCGGGTGGGCGGACTGGCCATGGGCTCGAGAGCGCGTTCGAAGCGGGAACGCGCGATGATCCCGCCACTCTAGCAGGGAACCTGCATGCGGCCGGTCGTCGCCCGGGAAAGGCCAGGCCAGTCGCGCCACACTTCGTGCGCGGTACGCGGAACCGCGCGGCCCCTCACCTCTCCGACCCGCGGCGGCCGGATGGAGCGGAGGACCGCTACCTCGTCAACTCGCGCCAAGGCCCGATGCACCCCGCCATCGAGACGGTGCACATGATCGTCCGGATGTCGCACATCGCTTCCACGCATGCTTGCGGTAAAGGGCGGGGTGACGGCGCCGAGGTCGGCGCGAGGAACGCTGTCGGGGTTCACCGCCGATCAGGCCTTCGCGAAGGAACGTCACTTGTCCAGCGCGGTGACGAACCCCGCCACCGCGGACCAGAAGCCACCATCGGCAGTGAGGTCGTTGTGGCCGCGGCCATCGAGCGCCACCCAGCGCTTCGGCCCCGCCCAGGCGTCGTAGAGCGCCCGCGAGCGCGGCACGTGCACGATGCCGTCCGCGGCCGCGACGATCGCCAGCAAGGGAGCGCTCGCGCGCTTGGCGTAGGAAGCCGCGTCGAAGCGGTGGCGCAGCAGCCACGACACCGGCAGCCACGGGTAGTGCGCCTTGGCAACTTCGACCAGGCTGTCGTAGGGCGAGATCAGGATCGCGGCCGCGACCGGCCGCTCCACGGCAAGCCGCGCCGCGATGCCAGTGCCGAGGCTGCGGCCGACGACGACGATGCGCGCCGGGTCGACGTCGGGCCGCGCGGCGATCGCGTCGAAGGCGAGCTTCGCGTCGTCGACCAGCGGGGCCTCGCCCGGCGCGCCATCGCTTTGCCCGTAGCCGCGGTAATTGACGCCGGCGCGCGCGTAGCCCGCGGGCCAGCGCGGATCGGCGAGCGTCCACGAGATCTCCTCCGCGTTGCCGCCGAAGTAGAGCAGCACGGGCGCGCGCGGAGTACTTGCCGGCACGAAAAAGCCGGCGAGCTTCGTCCCGTCGGCGGCGCGCAGGTCGACAGCCTGTGTACCGGGGGGCAAGTGCGAAGTTCCCGCGAGCGGCTGCGGGAAAAAGATGAGCTTCTCCTGCCCGAACCAGGCCGCGGCGGGCACGGCGACGAGCACGGCCAGGATCAGCAGCCAGATTTCCACGCCGGACCGTCCTCTCGAGTGCCGTTGCATCGGGCGATTATAGGCAGCGCGGCGCGGTTAAACTGCGCGGATGGACGAGCTCACCCCCCAGCGGCGCCGCGAGCTGCGCGCCAAGGCGCACCACCTGCATCCGGTCGCCAGCATCGGCCAGCACGGGCTGACGCCGCGCGTGCTGAACGAGATCGACATCGCGCTCACGGCGCACGGCCTCATCAAGATACGCGTGCACTCCGACGATCGCGCAGCGCGCGAGGCGATGCTCGTGTCGATCGCGGAGCAATTGCACGCCGCGCCGGTGCAGCATCTCGGCAAGCTCCTGATCGTGTGGCGCGAGCGCGACGAGGAGGAGGCGCAGGCGCCGAAGGCCACGCGCAAGCCGGGCGCCAAGGCGAAGAAGTCCGGCACGGACCGCAAGACGGGACCGAAGGCGAAGAAGGCCGCCGCCTCGCGCCAGCACCAGGCGGAATCGACCAGCCCCGGCAATTGGCGCAAGCGGATGGCGACACCGAAGCGGCTGCCGGGCGCCGAGCGCGAAGCCCGCGGCGCGGCTGCGCCTGCAGACGCACGTCGCCGTCGGGCGGCGTCGGAGCCGAAGCCGGCGCCCGCGGCCCATCCGGGCCGGCCGCGCAAGCGCGCACCGCGCGGGGCCGTCAAAGTCGCACCGAGGGGCACATTCGACGACGGGATGCCGCGCGACGAACACGCGGCCGTGCCCGCGCGCACCGCAAGGCTCGGCGGCAAGCCACCGCGCGGCGCCGCGGGCGCCGCGCGATCCGGGAAGCCGGCGCTGCCGCGACGCCGCCGCAGCGGATAGTCGCGCCGCGGGTCAGCGCGCGGCAGTCAGGCGCTCGATCAACGCGCGGAGTTCCGCAATCTCGCGCGACTGGTCGGCGAGCCTTGCTTCGAGCTTTTCGTTCAGCCCCTTGATCGCGGCCAGCGCGACACCGTCGGCATCCACCGTCGCGATCGACTTGTCGTCGTGGCCCAGGCCGAATGCCGCCTGGAAAGCCTGCCCCGACGGTCCGATGTGCCGCACGCCGGGCTCGTTGCGATAGGCCCAAGTCTCGATCGGCAACTCGACCACGCGCGCCAGCACATCCTGTGCGTCCACAGCGGTGAAGTCGCGCTTCTGCCCGCGGTCGCTTGTGGACGTCACCAGCTGCGCGCGCAGGGTGCCGGTCACGGTCGACGTGCTCGCGCCGTTGGTCAGCGTCATCAGCATCGACCCGCCCGCGCCCGGGTCCAGCGCACTGTCGGAGTGCACCCCGTTCAGGTACCAACCGAAGTGATTGCCAGTGCGGAAGTACTGGGTACTGTCCTGCACGCCGATCGCCCACGTGGCGCCATAGAGGTTCAGCATCTGGCGGGCGACGCCGCCGAACTCGAGCTCCGCGTTCGGGTTGAAGCGTAGGGTTCGCGTCGGCGCTCCGGCGCCGTCGATCGCGGTGACGAAACGCACGCCGCCGGTGGCGCGCGCCGCGAACTCGCGGTGCGCGGCAGAGTTGAAGTCGAAGGACTGATTGTCAGCCCAAACGAATGCACCGTGATGAGGCGTCGGCGTGCCTCCGGAGGTCTGGGTCTTGGCTTGCGTGCCCGCTGCGAAGCTGGCAATGCCGCTGGCGAGGTTCGCCTCGCCGCCGGCAACGGTGCTCGCGGTGCCGCTCGCGACGTTGAATCGGCCTCCAAGTACGGCGTTGTCCTGCGAGCCCAGCGTCGAATTCTGGAGTCCCCCGCCGACAAAGCCTCTCTCGCTGCCCGCGGTGTTGTTCGCGCCTCCGCCCACGGTCGAACTGGGCGCACTGGCGACGTTGCCCTGCCCCCCGCCGACCGTCGCGGTTGCGCCGCCCGCATTGTTGCCGGATCCTCCTCCGACGGTGCTGTTGTTGCCATTCGCAAGGTTGAACTCCCCACCACCGACAGCGCTGCCATTGCCGCCCGCAGCGTTGATCATGCCCCCACCAATTGTGCTGCGGATGCCGCCTGCGGTGTTCTGGACCCCCCACCGACCGTGCTGGAAGGACCGCTTGCCGTGTTCGTGTCGCCACCTCCGATGGTGCTCTGACTGCCACTCGCGGTGTTTCCCTTTCCCCCGCCCACAGTGGCAAATGCACCGTCGATCGTTGCGCCGGCCGCATTGCCGGCCTGGTTCGCATAGCCTCCGGAGACTGTTCCGAATACGTCGGTGACCCGGTTCGGCGCTTCGCCGGCAAAGTCCGGGTCGGTGTCGCCGGCTGGCACGCCACCCCCGGCGATCGTCGCGCCGCGCACACCCGCGGTCACGCTGTTCGCCGGGTTGCCGGCGATGGCATTGGGACTGATCGCGTTGGACTCGTAACGCACCACACGGCTGTCGCTCACGCGAATGTCCAGCGAATTGCCGTCCGTCGTGCCGAGAATCGCCGTGTTGCCCGGCAGTGCACCGAACGCATTGCCGCCCTGCACGAACGCGTTGGCCGGCCCGCTCGTGTCCGCCTGGCACGTCACCGTCCCGTCCACCGCAATCACCCGGATGCTCGACCCCGCCGCGCACGTCCCCGTCACCCGCGCCTGGATCGCCGCCGTGTTCACCGCAATGCTCCCCGTCGCAGTGATCGGACTCGGTGTGAGCGTGATCCCGGTCCCGGCGGCGAGGCTCGTCACCGTCCCACCCGAGTTGGTGTCGTTGTCGTTCTGGCACGTCCACCCGCCCGCACCGTTGCTCTTCGCCACCTGCCCACTCGCGCACGACTGCGGCAACTGGTAGCCCAACGCCAGGTTGATAACCCCCGCCCCCACGATCGGGTTCGGACTCGCGGTGAGCCCCGTCCCCGCCGCCACGCTCGTCACCGTCCCCCCACCTCCGCCTCCGCCGAGGCTGTCGTCCGCGCACGTCCACGCCAGACCGTTCCACTTCATCACCTGCCCCGCCGCGCAGGTCAGCGGGAACAGCGCGTTGCCCAACCGGTTCATGAACGCCGCCATCTGCAGCCGCGTCACGTAATCGTCAGGACAGTACTCGCGCGTGTTCGGGTCGATGATCCGGCAACCCAGCGTCACGTTGTTCTGCGCCATCCACGTCACGTAGGTGCAGAACGCGTGGCTCGACGACACGTCCGCGAACACCCATGGCGCCACGCCCGGACAAAACTGCGCGTGCGCAGGCGCGACAGGCAGCAACACCAGTGCGAAAACGACGAGCAGCTTGCGCATCTCGGCCTCCCCCTATGAGCGAGGCCGGCGGCGCGACGTCGTCGGCCCCGACTTGCGGTCACCGGCCCGAAGACAGGCCGGTACATCACTGCGGCAAGGGTCTCCTCGCCGGGGACGGCCCTGGTTCGATCCCCACCAAATTGCTGCAGTGGCCGGAAATCATGCGCCGACGCACTCGCCACCGCAACGTGCGCGCGAGGCGCGACAACTCCAGCCACGCGCGTCGACACCGCAATTTCGGCAGAGTCAGGCAGCGTGACCCACGGGAGCCCGATTGCCGCGTCCGAGCAGCACCGCGAGCGCGATCACCGCGCCCACCGCCGCGAGGTTGTGCGCGACCGCCGGTGCGAGCGAAGCGCCCGCGAGCGCCATTGCCCCGCCCAGCAGCGACTGCACGGCGGCGAGCGCGACGAGCGCCCTCCCTGGCCCGCCGGCTCCCGCCCGCGCCGCGCGCGCACCCAGCCACGCGAGCAGAAGCAGCGCGGGCAGCGCGAGCCAGCGATGCGCGAGCACCAGCGCCTGCCGCGCGTCGCTCGCGCGCTCTGCAGCCGTCGCCGGCGGCGCCAGGCCGCGCAGCGGATCGAACGCCCCCGACACCTCGCCGGGCGGCCAGGCCCGGCCGTTGCATAACGGCAAGCCCTCGCAAGCGAACGACGCGTGCTACGCAGAGATCATCCCGCCGGCCGCGACCTGTACATGGCCGACCTGCCGCGGCAGTGGGCGAAGGAGCACCCGAACTTCCGCTTCGTGCCGGTGCTCTCCGAGCCCGGCTCCGAGGACGAGTGGACCGGCCGCACGGGGCTGGTCCACGAGGCGATCCTCGCCAACTTCCCCGACCTCTCCGGCTTTTCAATCTACGCCTGCGGCTCGATGAAGATGGTGGAAGCCGCCAGGCCCGCGTTCGTCGCGCAGGGGCTGGGCGAGGAGCAGTGCTTCTCCGACGCTTTCGTCCCCGCCGCCGCAGCGCCGCCTCGCGCGTAGGCGGCGCAGCGACCTGCCCGCCCCGGCCGACGCGCGCTCAATCGCGCGGGCCGACGAGGAACCACGTGGCCATCGGCCCCTTGCCCTTGACCTCGATCACGCCGCGCTCCTCGAAGCGGTACAGGTGGCCGATCGCCTCGACGACCGCGGCCGTGGCGTGGATGCGGCTCGGCTCGCCGTGCGACTCCATGCGGCTCGCCGTGTTCACCGCGTCGCCCCACAGGTCGTAGATGAACTTCCGGCGCCCGATGACGCCGGCGACGACGGGACCGGTGTTGATGCCGATGCGGATCTGCAGCGACTGCCCGGACGCGGCGTTGAACGCCGCGAGCTCGCGGACCATGTCGAGCGCCATCGCCGCCACCGCCGCGCAGTGGTCGGATCGCGTCTCGGGGACCCCACCGACCACCATGTAGCAGTCGCCGATCGTCTTGATCTTCTCGAGGCCGTACCTGTCGGTCAGCGCGTCGAAGCGCGAGAAGACCTGGTTCAGCATCTCGACGAGCGCGTCCGGGTCCATGCGCTGCGACAGGCGCGTGAAGCCGACGAGGTCGGCGAAGAGGATCGTGGCTTCGGAGTAGCGGTCGGCGATCGTCGTCTCGTGGTCCTTGAGGCGGCCGGCGATCGCCGGCGGCAGCACGTTGAGCAGCAGCTGCTCGGACTTGTCGCGCTCGATCTCGATCTCCCGCCGCGCGCGCTCGAGCAGCCGGTTCTTCTCGGTGAGCGCGGCCTCCGAGCGCCTCTTGATCCTGTAGCGCGACACCATCACCGCGGCGAGCACGGCGAGCAGCACGGCCAGCGCGAGCAACGCGTTGCGCAACAGCGCCTGGCGGCGCAGCTCGAGCGACTGGATCTCCCGGTCCCGCTGCAGGAGCTGGATCTCGCGCTCGCTGCGCTCGCTCTCGAAGCGCGCCTGCATCTCGGCCACGCGCGCCTGGCTCGACGAGTTCAGGAGCCTGTCGCGCAGCTCCATCGCCGCCGTCAGGTGGTCGATCGCCTCGGCGAGCCGCCCCGCGCCCCGCGACGCGAAGAACAGCCGCAGCCGCGCCTCGGCCTCCAGCTCGGGCACCTCCAGCCGGCGCGCCTCCGCGAGCGCCGCCTCCAGGAGCGGGATC
>Ga0224500_10000118_pt1 | contig 58889 bp, 54 predicted proteins | sample SF_Oct11_sed_USG_FD_168126 | JGI IMG/M metagenome (GOLD analysis project Ga0224500, IMG submission 168126) | Sediment microbial communities from San Francisco Bay, California, United States - SF_Oct11_sed_USGS_4_1 | ecosystem: Environmental > Aquatic > Marine > Sediment | place: USA: California...
CGCTGACTACCGATAACGATTTTGTTATTTCTTCAACAATACAAATGAATAGTTTCTGTTCAGGTACTGATTCACAATCAGAACCGTCTCTATTTTTTCTAATGAAAATTCAGGGGTACTGACTTTGAGAATGTCGGGGATTGATTGCTTCTTCAAAATACTTGCTCCAATCCAAAGCCCAAATGAAACGGCGGTACAATACTCGCCGCATAAATGTTTGAAGCGTATCTGAGGTGTTTGCTGGAGTACCGTTTTTTCCAAATGATGTAGTAAGTGGTCGTGTTCTATATTACCACTTGCCCCGCTTACCCACACGTCTATTTCTGAAAGTTTGATCTTGTTAACTTCCAGGAAAGAAGTCAGTGCGAGGTTAAACTCCCCTTCATGCTGGGGCGTATATACCATTTGCAGATCTTTAATGGCACACCACGTTGTGGCGGATGGGGCACCAGATACCATGAAGAACGCAGACCCTTCACCTTGAATAGTTCCCGTAGTTTGACTGTCAAAAAGTTTCAAATTGGGAATGTTTTCAACCTTATAGTATTGCGCACGCATGCCAATTGCATAGAGTACTTTCGCAGCTTCATCGGAACTCCCCACCAGGAAGTTGGATGTGCTATTTTCGGAGAGTTGCAACATCACATCGTGAAGCGCATTTTCAAAAGCGAACCCCTTGCTTACATAGGTGTTGTTGTACCCCAGGCATTTTGTGGATAGCGCAATCAATCCTGCCAGGGCATTGTATGTGCCTTGTATGAAATAGGTGGGTGTAAGTTGCTTCTCGTTCCGTTCCAGCATCTCGGTTAAGAACTTTTCAGTTTCCTCCAGAAAACCATATCCTGATGCTGTGATAATCCCATCGGGAACCTGAACATTTGCATCGCGAAGGCACATTGTTGCTGCAGTTAAACCAATGCGGTGCATGCGGCTTAATCTTCGAAGTTGGCCTGGACTAATATAGGTTTTGAAACTGGGAATTATGCAAGTGAGCACATTGCTTTCATAGGCACAAATTTCTTGCAAGAATTGATCATGCTCAAACGTTTTTTGTGGAGAAATTATCCCTATTCCATTGATGTAGTAGTGCTGCCTTTCATCCATAGTGTTATACCAATGAAAAGAGTAGGGAGGAGGTATTGCCTCCGAATCCGAATGAGTTTGATAAAATATTCTTCAATACTGTGTTTTGCATCATTTCTCTTACGGGTGAAATAGTAATTTCCTGCATTTGGCTGCTAAAATTGAGGTTTGGCCAGATAATTTGATGCTGAAGGGCCATCATGCAAAAGACGGCTTCAATGCTCCCTGCTGCTGCCAGTGTATGACCGGTATAAGGTTTTGTAGAGCTGAAGTAAGGAACCTGTTCTCGAAAAAGCCGCTGTATTCCCATACCTTCTGAAAGATCGTTATTTTCTGTAGCTGTACCATGCGCATTGATATAGTCAACATCTGCTGCTGAGAAGCCTGCAACGGATAAAGCTAAATTCATTGCATTAAAAGCGCCAGTACCTTCCGGTGACGATGCAGTCAGGTGAAATGAATCATTGGCATTACCATACCCTTTGAGTTCGGCAAGCGGCTTTCTTCGTTTTTGATTTACCAAAGCTTCTGATTCCAGCACGAGGTAAGCAGCACCCTCGCCCAGGTTAAGCCCTTTGCGCGTATTGTCAAAAGGTCTGCAATGCTCGGGATCCACGATCATGAGTGAATTAAAACCATTAACCGTGAATTTGGATAATGCTTCGGCACCTCCACAGATTACACGGTCAATTTTTTTCGCTTTTATTAATTGGGCCCCCTGCATTATCGCGTTCGCAGAAGAAGAGCATGCCGTGCTCACGGTTGCGATACATTGTCTTATACCAACATGATCTGCGATTCGCTCACAGTGTTCTCCCGGGTTTGCGGTATCAGTGAATTGATCAAAATCACCTTGCTGTTGAAGATCCGTTATCTGATAGAAAAACTTCTCAAATTCGCGAATTCCCCCCGTTGTTGTGGCTGAAATTAAGCCGGAGTTTCTAATGTCTGTAAGCGAAAGTCCTGCCGAATGGATGGCCTCCTGGAGTGCCAGTAATCCCAACAAGGCTGTGCGCGTATATCCTTTTTCTGTTTTTATTCCGGCTGCTTCACGCAGTTCCTGATCGTGAAGCTTAATTTCACAAGCAGGCAGGTCTTTTTGATGAATTGTGTCCAGTATGCTTAGCTCACCAAATCCACATCTTCGGAGTGTAAGCGATTGAAAATTCTCTTGTGTGTTTTTGCCTATGGAAGTGATGATGCCGTATCCCGTGATGAATACGCGTTGGCTCATGCTTGCGCTCTGTTATTGTGAATGTACTCTGCCATGGAACGGATGCTGTAAAAAACAGCGCGCCCTTCTTTCGGATCTTTCAGTTTGATGCCATAATTTCTATCCAGTAGTACCACCAGCTCAAGGGAGTCAATAGAGTCTAATCCCAGACCTTCACCAAACAGCGGTGTGTTTTCATCAAAAGATTCCGGAATGATATCCTCCAGATTTAGCTGTTCGATCAGTTGTTCACGTAATTCCGCAGTAAGCTCTTCTATTGATTGTTGCATGTCTTTATTTTTACAGTTCAATTACTCAACTGTTCTTGCATTGTTAACGATTATGCTTGCAGTTCCTGTTACCAGCGCAAAACCCACGAGTCTTAATAAATTTGGCAAAATGGTTTGGAATGATGCCTGTCGCAAAAATAGATCATTAAAGGATTCTAACCCCCAACTCATTGGAGAAAATTGGCTCAGGGTTTGGAGAATTTCCGGCATTACGTAAACTGGGACCCAGACACCTCCAATGGCAGAAAGAATGACGACGGATATGGATCCAAAGGAAAGGGCTTGTTGTGCTGTGCGGAAGTAAACCGCGATAAGGATACCATATCCCGTAGCGGCCATTGCTACACAGGAAGCGGTGATAAAAATAAGAACTACGTCTTCGCCCAGTACCAATTTACTAAGTCCGAGGAAGGGCATCACAAATATTCCTACCAGAATCATCATCAGAAATTGCACCAGGCAAACGATGAAATAGAATGCAAACTTGCCACTGATTATGGGAAATTGGGACCCCGAAATAAGGCGAAGCCGAAGCATGCTCCCTTCTTCACGCTCTTTAATGAAGTTCCCTGCCAGCGGGTAAAGAATAAAGAACATAGCGAACATCGTCCACGCGGGTACGTTATGTTGAACGGAATTAAGTACGAGTCCCTGATATTTATTCTCAGATGCGTACCGCTGGCTCACTTGTATGATTTGTGATAAATCAAAATCGATCTTCTTAGCCTCTGCATTACCTTCACTCAGCTGATTCTGGAGTTCTTCCAGAACCCATCCGGTTTGAACGGTGGCAATAATTTTTTCAATAGCGCCGGAAAGCGTTTGCTGAAAGTTGGCTTTTATGGCAGGATCAAGAAGAATTTCTAATGTAACGATGGGAAGTTCAGCGGAATCTGTTTGATCGGCTGCTAATCCAAAATTTGAAAAAATAGATGTGATTAGCTGTCGTGTGTTTTTCCGCAAGGTATTACTTGCGTCCTTGGGAATGATAATAGCCGCTTTGTATTTCCCTGAGCGCACTAATGCTGTGGCTTCCACGGTATCGCTCAAAATAATAAGGTTTACATTCCGGGAGGCATTGAAAGCTTCCTTCAGCTTGGCGCTCAATGAATCGGTGTCGTTGTCAATCAACAGTACATCGATTCTAAATTCCTGATAGTCACGAAAAGGAGCATCTTGAACTAGCGCCATAACGATGACCAGTGCCAGGGGCATGATAAAGATTAAGGCCATTCCACCAGGGTCGCGAATCAGCAATAAAAACTCTTTGTATATGGTAGCAAGAATTTTCAATCACGAATATTTTTACCGGTAAGTTTCAGGAACAGCTGTTCCAGGTTCTGGCAATCAGGATGTTTTCCCATTACGGCCGAAAGTGTACCGGCTGACATCAATTTTCCTTCATTGATAATACCTACATGCGAACAGAGCCTTTCAGCTTCCTCCAGGACATGGGAGGAATAGATGATGGTTGTTCCTTGCGATCTAAGATCACTGAGAAAGTCAAGTATCAAATTGCGCGATTGAACGTCCACACCTGCAGTTGGCTCGTCCAGGATGACCAGCTTAGGCTGATGAAGTAGCGCAGCAATAAGGTTAAGTCTTCTTTTCATTCCACCTGAGAAAGTATTTACCAGTTTTTTTGACTTTACAGCAAGGCCAAAAATATCAAGGTACTGCTCTATTTGCTTGCGGATAAAAGATGCGTTTAGCCCATACATTCGTCCGAAATAGAATAAGTTTTCGTAGGCGGTCAGGCTGGGGAACAGGGCAATTTCTTGCGGAGCAACGCCAATCTTCTTTCGAATAGCAGTGCCGTGTTCCAACATGTTTTTTTCCATAACGTAAACCTTGCCGGAATCAGGCCTCAGCAGACCACACAATATCATCACTGTTGTTGATTTGCCTGCGCCATTGGGTCCCAGTAAACCAAAAACGGCACCTTCAGGAATATCAATGGAAACATCTAAAACAGCGGGTGTGCTTGAATTGCTGTACTGTTTGGTAAGGTGCTCAAGGTGAACTACACTATAAGTCATTGGATTTGCTCACTTCGTATAACGCTGAAAATATGTCTTGTTCCCGTTGTGAGCAGGCTTCCAGAAGATCGCCTAATTCAGCAAAGGTTTTTGTATCCGATTTTCGATTTTTACAAACCCTGCCCGCATAATACGCAAAATCACGCAGGTCATCACCGCTTTTAGTGAGTTGCTGGGATAGGCTGAAAAGTTTTTCGTTTTTGAGCATTACACTTGCTTGCTCCAGGAATGCGGCATGAATAAACCGGAAGCCAGCTCCACCGGTTCCAATTTCTTCCTGCATTCGAATAACGTTGCCAAGCCACATAATCGCTTTCCGGTCACCGAGGCGCCGTGGCCATTGGCGCAGGCGCGTCGCCAGATACTTCATTCCTTTTGCGCCTACCAGCGGCACGGGTATGCGAGTCATATGATCGCTGGTCTGCCGGATACCTTTCCAGATGGCCTTTTCCACCGCATATTCTCCTGGTACCTTAACAGGATAGTACATGCGACCACTCGGTTCAGGCATGCCTTTGGCAAACCGTGCCCGAACCAAATCCTCATAAGAAATCTCAGTTGTATATTCCATCGTAGGATCACTGACCAGGTAGTGTCCGTTTTCTTTTCCGAAAACGATAATATTGTGAGCATTAAAATGAAACCGATAAGCTGCCGGAAGATAGTTCAAGTAGAATACCGAAGTGAGCATGCCCACCGGTTGTCCCTGGTCAAGCATCTTGTCCAGCGCAAGCATCGCTTCGGCCGGGCTGGAAAACTTTTTGGTTTCTATTTTTATTCCAATCCGATTTGAAAATCGTTTAAAGATTTGCCCGGGCCAGATACGGTAAGCTGTGGTGGGTATGCCGTTTATACGGATAAAAGGTAAGTAGGAAAAAAATAAGCCAGAGCCAATACCGAAAACCATTGGTTCATCGAATTCCATCCCGTGGAAGCGCAGTAGATTCGAGACCACACCACTTTCACAGTGGGCCGATTGCTTGTGTGTAAAGTTAGTGGTCATGCTGTTTTAAACGTTCGATATCGGTTAATTCCTCTACCGTTATCCGAAATGTGTACGCATATTTTTCCAACCGCCTCATGCTCAGTCTTCGAAAGAAAAAGGGGCGACAGTGTAGCCTGACTATGATACTTATGGTACCAGCATAACTTGCGACCAGGGAAGGAGTCATGATGTTCTTCTTGATAAAGTACAGTAATGGACTTGCTTTTCCAGCGATTACTTTTTCGCGTGCTTCCCGTACTTCGTCATTAACGACTTCCCAGGCTTGTTGCATCGCAACTGTCTCGGGTTCCCAGCCAATGCTGTTTACTTTTACGTAATGGCCTTTGTCATCAGTGGCATAATACAATTTTGCTAACTTTCCTTCGTTAAGATTTTCCTGGTCTTGTGGTACCTGTTCTTTATTCATGGCAATGGAAAGTTAAAGGTGTACAAGTCGTTATTCGTTGTAGCAGCAGGTCGCATTCTCCGGTAGATGTTCTATCAAGATTCCACAACAGTTAACATGACATAGGCATAATTAAAGCGGGCGCTTTCCGGGACTCCCATCAATAGCGTATCCCCTTTCTTTAACTTTCCGGAATTAAACAGTTCCTCCAACATCAAATATGGCGAAGCAGCACCAACATTTCCTACCCACGACAAATTTGTAAACCATTTTGAAACGGGTATCCCAATGCCTATAAGTTCCAATTCATTCGCAATACGGGAAGCGAAATACTGTGATGAAAGATGTGGAAGGAAATACGTAATATTTTCGATGTCAAACTTTTTCACTGCAAGAATGTTTTTCAGCAATTCCATACCCTTCTTCACAATAAAATCACCGAGCAGTTTGGTGTCCTGTTTTATAGCAAAAACGGATTGGCCGCTCCATTGTTCCTGGTCCATATCACTCCAGCCTATAAGTTTTCCTGCCGAATCTTTTATGCTGCCGGCATACATGCAGGTAGGAAGTTCATGCGCAAAAGAACGCTGTTCGATCCACTCTATCTTCAAGGACAATCCGTTGGGGTTCGGCGTTGGTTGCAGCAAGGCAGCCCCTGCGCCATCAGAAAGCATAAAGCGAAGAAAATCCTTTTCAAAAGCAATAATGCCATCACCTTCCAGTTTGGCGACTTTTGCAGCTTCTTCTTTGAAAAACTTGGCCAGCATCCACTTTGAAAAACGGTCAGATCCGGTACACACAGCATTTTCTGCCTGGCCGGACAACACAGAGAGGTAGCCAAATTTCATTGCCTGAATACCCGCACTGCAGGCTCCTGTTGTAGAATTAATTTCGATGGCATGGCCACCCAATTCGCCATGAACCATGGCGGCATGCGCTGGGAGGAGTTGATCGGGCGTAGTGGTTCCGCACGATAATATTTCCAATTTGGAAAGATCGAAATCTGAATCAAAAAGCTTTGTAATGGCCACTTTCGTCAATTCCGCATTCGTATGTGTGGTTTGGCCATCCTTATCCAATGCGTAGTACCGTTTTTTGATCTGGTTATTTCGCAATATGAGTGGCTTAGCCTTGGAAGGCTGGCCATTAATAAGGCCTAATATGCTCTCCATTTGATCATTGGAGATAGGTTCATTTGGTAAAAAGCTTGCTAACCTCGTTATGTATACACTCCTGTTCATCAACGGCGTAAGGTTTTAGACTATTACAAAAATTCCAAAGCCCGAAAGTAACTTTTTTTCCTTTAAATATTAAAACTATTTGAACAGGGAGAAATGTCTAAAAAGTCACCTTGAAGCCCTTTTGCCTTAGATTTTGCCACCGCAAGAAGTGACTTAATGGAGACAATTTAGGCGGACATTACCGCAGTGAATTTTGTCTGTAGTAATTTACCTCCTCCAGCAGTTGTTTCTGTTTTGCCAAACGCAAAATACTGGACATTACCCACAGCAGCGGAGATAATACAAATATCGCTGGAAGAAGAACGTACAGAAACGCATAAACCCTGATTTTTCGTCCTGTGGAGTGAAGGGCCCCGCCTGAGGAAATGAATTTTGACCAAAAGGCAAACCCTTTTTGGCCTCTTTTTTCCAGTAATATTAAGCTTGGTTTTACCTCAATAGCGCCGTTCTGATTCAGTTTGGATTGTAATGAATCAAAATCCCCGGTCTGCAATGCATCCCCGATGCACTCCCCAAATTTACTGGCATGCTCAATGTCCTGGTGGGCTACTCCTGCCGCTGGAAAGAAAAGAAACGCCTCTTTATTGCCCGTGAGCATCCACCTCAGGATTGTGATCAAACTAGTAATGTTCCCGGAGCGGTCAGCGAGCGCAATATGGCCAATGAGGCGTGCCTGGACATCCAACAGCTTTTGCTTTACTTTTTCCTGGGCACCGAGCCACATATTGCGGCAACCCAGGATGGTAACCACTGGCTTGTCTTTCAATATCCGCTTAGCATCATCGCTCTGCAGGAAGGCACTGATCGGCCTCGATGGGGTGAGGAACCAGGGCTGGTAACCAACAATGACTAAATCATAGGGTTCAAACGCTTTTTCAGATAGTCTTTTTAAGGCTAAAGGCTTTTGATTAAACGTTTCGGGAAATGCATTAAAAAATGTGTATGCGCTCCATGGAAAAGGATATTTCTCAACTGGTTCAATCCTTTCGATATGAATTTGGTGACCCAGGGTAATAAGCGGTTTGATTAAAGACTGAAGAATTGACAATTGCTGCCCTGATTGTGAATAATAAATAACTAAAACCTTCTTCATTGGAATAATTTGGTAAACGATAATGCGAATTCAGTTCTATGCACAGTATTAAATGGTTACAATTTATGTCTGCAAAATAATATCTTTTTGCCAAAATCCGGAGACCTGCTGGTGGAGACGATTGTTCAGTTAATTTCCTTTCACCAGCACCTGCAGTGTAGAACGTGAAGATTGTTCTAACAAAACCCCTGGCATTTTTCGGTATTCTACCGAATGCGCCAAATCATAATTCTTGACGGTGATCAGGGTCAAGCCTGTGTTGTAATTCACTTCAAAATCCCGCTGAAGTCTTTCGATCAGATTTGCCACTTTGCTTTCGTTAAAGTCGATGCAGAACGAAAACGAAATTGCAGAGTTTTGCATTACGTTAATACTTACACTGATCGCTAACAAGGCATCAAAGATAACGCTCAATTGCTGTTCAGAAATAAAAGCATAGTCTGTCGCTTTACAGGAAATAAGGCATTGATTTTCCTTGAATACAATTAACGGCGGAAGTTTATCAACCGTGCATTCGTGTATAAGCGTTCCGGGCAAAGAGGGGTTATCAAAATTCTTAACGAGCAGTTTAATGCCTTTGGTAGCTAACGGTTTGATTGTTTTAGGGTGAATAACGGAAGCTCCATAGTATGTCATTTCTGCAGCTTCTCTGAATGGCAGTTCATCGAAAACAACCGCGTTTGGAAAACGCTTCGGGTCAGCATTCATCACCCCCGCGACATCTTTCCAAATGGTAACAGATTCTGCCTGGAGGCAAGAACCAAAAATTGCCGCCGAGAAATCCGATCCTTCCCTGCCCAGTGTTGTTGTAAGGCCATCCTCTGTCTTGCCGATAAAACCTTGCGTGATCACTATGCCTTTTTCGAGAAAGCCTTTTAAAGTCAGGATATTGCCCGACGTCTTCACCCAGTCAACTTTTGCTTCGCGAAAACTTTTGTCTGTGTTAATGTATGAGCGGGCATCAATCCAGGAACTTGAAGCCTTTTTTGACACAAGGTAATGGTGGAGAATAACAGATGAGATCAACTCACCTTTGGAAACAATTTGATCATAAAGCTTATCGGTGTTCATTTCATTTGTCAACCCGGTTTTAATCTCGGCAAATATCATTTCCACTTCTTGGCGTATTTTTGACTGATCCGTGAATAGTTCGTTCACGATTTCTAGGTGATATTTTTCCAAAGCGTGCAGGGCTTGTGATACCGCGCCGCCCATTTCCGACATGGCAAGAATTCGCTCAAGCATATCTGTGGTTTTACCCATGGCGGAAACTACGACCAAAAGATTGTTCGGTGGCTGCGAGAGGATAATTGTTGCGACTTGCGCTACGCCTTTGGCATCTTTCAAGGCGGCTCCGCCGAATTTAAAAACCTTCATTTTTGTTGTACTAAATCGTTTGCGGGTTAACTTTGATTTGATTTTGAAGTATGCAAAGATCATTCAATAATACCAGCGCCGCAAGCATTGAGTCTTCCAGGATCGCACATCCAATTGGAACGGCATTGGACCGATTTATCAAAAATAATCAGGCTCAATTTCAATATGCCAGTGGAGAATTGTCACAGTTGCTCCGCGACATTGCCCTGGCTTCAAAAGTTGTGAACAGAGAAGTGAATAAGGCAGGCTTAATTGACATTATGGGCGCTGTTGGTTCTCAAAATATGGCTGGCGATGAACAACAAAAACTCGATGTATTGGCGAATATCCGCTTCACACGCGCCCTGGCTAAAGGTGGTGAAGTATGCGCGCTTGTTTCTGAAGAATCGGAATCTTTTGTTGATCTGAATAACGAAGGTCAGTACATGATCGCCATCGATCCGCTGGACGGATCATCCAACATTGATGTAAATGTATCTATTGGAACAATTTTCTCCATTTACAGACGAAAAAGCCCTGCGGGAACACCAATACAGCAAATTGATATTCTCCAAAAAGGATCGGACCAGGTGGCTGCCGGATATGTTTTGTATGGGTCTTCTACCATGCTGGTCTACACGACAGGCCATGGCGTAAATGGATTTACCTATGAACCAACTTTAGGGGAATACTTTCTATCTCATCCCACGATGAGAATACCAGAAGATGGAAGAATCTATTCTATCAATGAAGGCCTTACCAATTCATTCGCTGCCCCTGTTAGAGATTACATTCAGTTTTGTAAAGATGAGAACTACTCAGCCCGATACGTTGGTTCCCTCGTTGCTGATTTTCACAGGAACCTTTTGAAAGGCGGGATATACATCTACCCTGCAACAGCCAAAGACCCAAATGGCAAACTGAGGTTGATGTATGAATGTAATGCGCTGGCTTACCTTGCAGAGCAGGCAGGGGGCAGCGCAACCACTGGTAAAGATCGGATATTGGATATTGAATTGAAGGACCTGCATCAACGGACCGCCTTTTATGTAGGATCTAGGAATATGGTCGAAAAAGCCGCAAGCTTCAGTTAGACGCCGCAATTATTACCGATAGGATTAAGTGGATCAACTGCCATCAGGCCGCTATTCGTTTGCCTCGTCTGTTCCAGAGACATCAAACAACTCCGGAACATATTTCAAGATTGCTTCATACCAACGCACCAGCTTTTTTATGTCTGAAACATAGACGCGGCTTTCATCGTATTCTGGTAGAACGGCTTTCATGAAGGCTTTCAATTCTGTTGCGTCAGAATTAAAGTCAACGCCCAGGTCATTTCCAAATTCACCATGAATCTTGAGTAAGATGTCCTCTAATCCAGCAGTACCCTCTTTGGTAGTAGTATAAATAGAAATTTCATTTAATAGAGATAAACGGTGATTGGATGTGGCAACCATTTTCGTTTTTGATTCGTCAAGTGATTCAAGAATTACACCTGATTTTGTAGGGGCAATTACTTTAAAGAGGCCGCCTTTTCCTGAGACTGTTGCTATTTCCGTTAAAGTCATATTCGAATTTTATGTTGCGGGTCAAAGCTACAGAATTGATTAGAAAAGTCTACTGCTATACTAAAAAGTGTGCGTCAAACGTGCTTCCGCACAAGCTACCTGAATCAGGCTAACCATCATAACTGGTATTTTGGATGGCATCTTCGACAAAGGTTAGCAATTCTTCTCTCCCATTTTTCTCGACGGATGAGGTCAGCATTATTGTTGGCAGTATTTCCCATTGCGTAAGCAGTGTTTTTTCGTATTGCCTCATATTTTTTTGCAACTCGTTTCGCGTGAGTTTATCGATCTTTGTGAAGATTAACGCCAGCGGCACTTGTTTACTGCCTGCCCATTGAATAAAATTCAGATCATTGGCTTGAGGTTCCAAGCGAGCATCAAGGAGCACAAACAGGCACATTAGATTTTCACGTTTCAAAACGAAATCCTCAATCATCTTCCCAAAACCTTCTCGTTTGCTCTTACTTGCATGCGCATACCCATACCCTGGCAGGTCAACAAGATACCAGGCTTTATTGATGAGAAAGTGATTAATTGTTTGTGTCTTACCAGGTGTAACGGAGGTCTTCGCAAGTTTTTTTGAATTTGTGATCATGTTGATGAGTGAGGACTTACCGACATTCGAACGGCCAATAAAGGCAAACTCGGGTTTATCCGGCGGCGGGCATTTGTTTACATCGGCGTAGCTGGAGATGAATTCGGCGGTAGTTATCTTCATGGTTAAAGTAATAAGTGAAGGTCAAAATACTAAGTTTGCCAGACCCTAGGTCTTATGAATCAATTTTGTAGGCCGAATTTCGGGGTTTTTCATATCTTGTGGCTATATTTTATATATCTTTATTGACAAAAAATTTTTTGAGCAATGACCAGTATCCGAAGTGTACTGATTTTTTTGACTTTTATCTCTGCGTTTTTCAATCCCTGTTACAGTCAGCAAGATCCTAAGGAAACCGCTCGGCAGTATATGGAACAGGCAGAGTTGATCATGGCAGAAACCAAAGCCATGGACGATGCGCGGGAGATTATGGTGACCGCCGCAGACCTGGATACTACTTACATACAGGCCAACTATGAGGCAGGCAGAATGCACCTGGTTACTGTTGGGAAAGACCGTGCTGTAAAATATCTTTTGCGCGTTTATCGTCAGGATCCCGACTTTCGTTTTGACATCGAATATTGGATTGGAAGAAGTTACCAGTTTGGTGAAAGCTTTGATGAGGCACTGGTTTTTTATAGAAAGTATAAAGATAAGCTTACCAAGAAATCCAATTATCAAGGTAAAGACAAAGTTGATATGGCTACCGTGGATCGCGGGATTTTTGAGTGTGAGAATGGGAAAGAGTTTATTTCCAAGCCAGGCAACTTCTCCATCGTGAATATTGGCCGGGAAATAAATTCTGAATTCGAGGATTATGCACCTGTATTGAATGAGAATGAAAATGAGATTGTTTTCACATCAAGAAGACGCGAGGATAACTTGAACCAGAATGTGTATGATGATAACAAGCCTTATGAAGATATTTTTACTTCGAAGAAAGTAGGCAATGCGTGGACTTACGCTAAAAACATCGGACCTGTTGTAAATAATCCGTATCACGACTCAAATTTGGCATTATCTGCCGATGGTAATACGCTGTTCCTCTTCAAGGATGATGGAGGTGGCGATATTTTCTTTACGAAACGGCAGCCTGGTGGTGAGTTTGGCCCGCCGGTTCCGCTGCCTGGATCTATTAATTCAAGCTATGAAGAGAAATCTGTTACCATTTCCCAGGACGAAAAAACCTTGTACTTCTCAAGCAACCGTCCTGGTGGTTTTGGGGGTTTGGATATTTATCGTGCAACTAAGGATTCGAAAGGAGAATGGTCCAATGTGAAGAATCTTGGACCCAAGATCAACACTGATAACGATGACGATGGACCGTTCATAGATTATGATGGCGTAACGTTATATTTTAGTAGCAAAGGTCGTAAAGGAATGGGTGGATTTGATGTTTTCAAGGCAACCCTGGATCTCAAAAGCAGCACATGGAGTGAACCCGTAAACCTGGGGTATCCCATAAATACTCCCGATGATGATATATATATTGTGTTTTCAAAGGACGGTAAACGTGCCTATTACTCTTCAGTGAGAGAAGATGGCATGGGTTATACAGATATCTACCTTATTACTATTCCGGAGGGCATAAAGAATATCGACAACGTGGCAAAACTGCCTGTTGATGAGCCAACGAACCCAACGGAGACGGATTCTGTCGGTAAGAAAGATACTAAGACGCTCAAGCCTTTGCGCTACATCATTACCGTAGTGGATGCTGCAAACAAAGCTTCGCTGGATGCCAAGGTCAGGATGCAGGGCTCATCAGATAATATCATTGTTCCTGTGCAGGTCCAGGGCAAAGGCGTATTCGCGTTTACCGTGACGAGTGATAAACCGAAGGATTATCGACTATCTGTTGAGGTTAGTGGTTATGTCTTTTTTAATCAGAACATAAAAATTGAAGGTGCATCTGCCACGGAAAAAACCATTAATCGCACCATTGAAATGCGAAAGCTTTCAGTAGGTGTGTCTTCTATATTGCGGAATATCTATTTCGATTTTGACAAGGCTAGCTTTCAGACAGAATCCTACTCAGAATTAAATAAGCTTGAGGCGATGTTAGTGCAAAACAGCAGAATGGTTGTAGAGATCGCCGGGCATACAGATGCTATAGGTAGCAACGATTATAATCAGCAATTATCGCTAAAACGCGCACAGGCTGTCAAGGATTATCTTACCAAAAAGGGAATTGACCCGCGCAGAATTCAGCCGGTTGGATATGGTAAAACCAGGCCGTTGGCCAGTAACGATGATGAAGAAGGAGGTCGCGAATTAAACCGGCGGGTTGAGTTTAAAGTGCTTCAAAATCAATAAAATTTCTTTCGTAAGAACAAACCCTCTACCTTCGCTCCTGTTTATTAGAAAAGCGAAAAAATGGCAGTTGTTCCGTACAAGGAAGAAAGTACATCCAAGAAAGAACAGGTGGCTAGAATGTTTGATAACATTAGTCACCGCTATGATTTCCTCAACCACTTCTTAAGTTTAGGCATAGATAGAGGTTGGCGCGATAAGGCTGTGAAACTCATGATTCCGTTGAAACCGAAACTTATATTGGATGTAGCGACTGGGACTGGCGATTTTGCATTGCAGGCGCTTCAGCTTAATCCAGAAAAAATCATTGGCGTGGATATTTCTGAGGGCATGTTGGACGTTGGTAGAAGGAAGGTCCGGGAAAAACATGTAGATCATCTGGTTGAGTTGCGAAGCGGTGACTCAGAAAATCTTCCATTTCCGGAAAATAAGTTTGATGCGGTAACCGTTGCATTTGGTGTACGGAATTTCGAAAACCTGGAGCAGGGATTGCGTGAAATAATTCGGGTGCTTAAACCTGGCGGTATGGCCGTAGTGCTGGAGTTCTCGCGACCCCGTAGTTTTCCTTTCAAACAGTTGTACAGTCTTTATTTTAAATTCATATTACCTAAAATAGGCAGGATTGTATCGAGTGATAAGGCGGCTTATACCTATTTACCGGAGTCGGTCGACGCTTTTCCAGACGGAGAGGATTTTATTAACATCTTGCACAATGTCGGATTTAAGGATACAAAATGCAGGTCACTTACATTTGGAATAAGTTCTATCTACATCGCCACAAAGTAGTTTTTATTCTAGCTTTGTTGTGCTGTGCACTGACAGTGGAGGCGCAACAAAAGCGGTGGGTGGAACGCAATAACCCAAATTACGACAATAAGAAACTGACGTATGGATTTTTGATCGGGCTGCATACCTCTATCTATCAGATTAACTATTCCGACGTTTTTGTTACGCAGCAATTTGATACATTATTTTCGGTAAATTCTTCCTGGAGTTCAGGATTTTCGCTCGGCTTCATCGTAAACTACCGCCTCAGCGAGTTTGTGGATTTGAGGCTGACACCAGAAGTAGCATTTTATGAGCAAAAAGTCAGGTATCAATTTACGGATGAAACTTTTGAAGATGCACTTGTAGAAAGCACAATGGTTGAATTTCCGGTTCTGCTAAAATACAAATCGGAGCGGAGAGGTAATATCCGAATGTACATGATTGGTGGCGTGAAGCCGGGTATAGAAGCATCGGGTAAGAAAGACAAGACCAAAGCAGAGCTTGAAGTTAAGAGCATGAACCTTAGCCTGGAAGCAGGGTTTGGTTTTGACTTATATTATCCTTTGTTTAAATTTTCGCCCGAGATAAGATTTTCGCGTGGAATCATCGATGTACTGGGTACCAGAAACAATGAATTTGGTCAGCCGCTTCAGCGCATCAATACCAATACAATAACGGTTTATTTTCTTTTTCAATAATCATGTCTAACAGAACAGTCTTAATTACAGGTGCTACATCAGGTATTGGTGAAGCTACAGCCAGGTTGCTCGCAAAGAATAATTTTCGGTTGATCCTATGTGGTAGGAGGAAGGACCGCCTGGAAGCCTTGCGCATGGAGCTTTCCGGGATCACGGAAGTTACTACATTGTCTTTTGACGTACGCGATCAACATGAAGTTGCGCGTGCTATAGCCTCACTACCTCCAGCATGGAAGGCTGTCGATGTACTCATCAATAATGCCGGTAACGCCCATGGATACGGCCCTATCCAAACAGGAAACATCGATGACTGGGATGCCATGATGGATATTAACGTGAAGGGGCTATTGTACGTATCGCGCGAAGTAATACCTGGCATGACGGAACGTCATTCAGGTCATGTTATTAACCTGGGCTCTATTGCCGGCAAAGAAGTATATCCCAATGGAAGTGTTTATTGCGCGAGTAAGTTTGCAGTAGATGCATTGACACAGGGGATGCGTATGGATTTGAATCCGTTTGGCATAAAAGTGACATCAATTAATCCGGGTTTGGTAGAAACTGAATTTGCGATGGTTCGCTTTAAAGGAGACAAGGAAAAGGCCTCAGCAGTGTACAATGGTATAGTGCCGTTAAAAGGGGAGGATATCGCAAACATTATTTTGTACACGTTAGCATGCCCCCCGCATGTTGTACTGGCCGACATAACCGTTTTCTCAACAGCGCAGGCAAGCAGTACTATAGTAAATAGAAATTAGATTATAGCAAGCAGCGTTTTCTCTTCAATTTCATGCTTACCATCAAATGAAAGCCACTGGGGTGTGATATCCAGTTTTTCGGCAATCATATCCATCTCAGCAAGATGGCTATTTTTTATATAAGGATCTGACTTCCCATACACCAGGAGCACTTGTTTATTCCTCAGCGTTTCTCTTCCTGATTCAAAGTTCATATCGGGTGGAAATATCCCAGACCAAAGGATCAAGCGGCTGAACTTTATGTTATTATGAGTAACCCACCGTGATGCTGTGGCTGCTCCCTGAGAGAACCCCAAGACGGTTACTGGTATTTCAGACTGTACCCCGATTTGTTGATCATACAACGCATTCAGAAAATGCACATAATTTTCGATATCCACCAACCTGTTCTCTTTTGTCATCCAGGTAGCCCCAACGCGGTCGCTGGCGCGTTTTGTAGACTGGAGGTTATCAATGTAAAATTTTGACAATCCTTCAGGCGCGATTACAAAAATATCCTGATCCAGCAGGATATTGAACTTCCGGATAAAATATCCGGCGAGTTGTCCATATCCATGGAGAACAAACCAGATTTGTTTTGTCGCCTCAGTAATTTTTCCGAGCGTGTAGTAACGTGCTTTGAAATCGAAGACAAGGTCATGCTGTTGCATCGTGCAAATCTAAATAAAAAAGGCTACCGCTGTTGGGTAGCCGTTCCGGGCGTACATTCCGGTAGGATTAGCGCTTGAAGCCGAGAGCGCTTCCACCGCAGTAACTGGCAGAACCATCAAAGGTGTACTGAATATAATAGATGCCTGTTGTATTGCAGGGGTAAGCAATGGTCGCTATGAATTGTCCTTCCACTTTGCTGGATGCGACCTTATTCCGTTTCGAATCGTAGAGGCTAACCACTATTCCATCAGGTTGATTCGCAGCACATATGTTGATCATATATTGCGTTCCTTTCGTAAACACATATGAATACTCAACATAATCTTTACCTCCTTTTTCAACTTTATAGGTTTTCAAAAAATTAAAACCGCTAGCCAGCTTAGGGATGCACTCGTTGCTAAAGATCTCCGAGTTACACTGTCCGGTTACCTCCAGGGTACTTATGGCAAGAATAGAAAGAACAAGGACAATTATCGTTTTCATAGCTTCCGTTTATAATCTTAACTTATAACCTTCTCTCTGATGCTTGACGCAATAGATCTAATGGCGGCAATGTCCTCAGAGGTAATCTCAATACTGCTGGAGCTGTTGTCTTTTATAACCATAACGCCATCTACAATTTTGAACTCTGATTCCTTGTACGTATAGGTAATGATTACCCTATCATAGATTTCTTTGAGTTCTTGCATCTCATTCAACAACGATGCCATATTTGGATCTGATTCCTGATAAAAAGAAAGTAACAGCATAATGTTTTCCAGAATAATTTTCTGCTCTCCGATCGTTTCCTGCAGTTCTTTGTTGTCCGGATTTGCAGCGGATACTTCGCATATAATGTGTAATGCTTCAAGCCATCCGCCCGTCAGGAACAGGACACTTAAGTTCGATCGATTCTGGGTTTGCAGGTAATGGTTGATGCTATTAAAATTCTGGGTAGTGATAAGCAGCAAAGAATCCAGGTTCTTGCTGTTGGAGGCTAGTCTGCCTATGGTTTCTTTGTCAAAAAACTGACCAATATTTAAACCGTTAGCCAATTCCTCGATCGAAGCCAGGTATTTTACACCATCCTGGTTTTGTTCGTAGATGTTGGTATACCCTAAATCAGTGCCGTAAATACCAAGATTGAGTGCCTTCTGATAGCTGCTGTTGTACTTAGAAAAATTATCCGGGGAATTGAGGTAGCCTCCATTGTACTTTCTGCCTGATGATTTCAGCAGAACAGAGATTTCTAACGGGCTTGGAATTTGTTGGAGTATATCCCCAATTACGCCCTCTGAAATGGAGGGGCCTTCGGCACCAGCCGAGTCCAGCCTTTCAAGGAAAGCCTGTTCGTCCGTTTTTTTTTCGGATCCGCAGGCGAAGAAGAGCGCCAGAATAAGCCCAATTAGTAAAATTCTCATAGCTATAAAATTATGCGATTACAAAGTTAGAAATTCAGCAATACCAGCCAAAATGTTACTTAATGCTTATTTCTTTTGAAAAACGTGCTTTTGTCAGGTTTATCCTGCCCGCTAATACAGCAAAAGAGGTAATCAATTTCCGAAGCAATTCTAAATATAATACAATATACAGCAGCGCTGTCATGATCCAGATAACGAGGCTGTTGAAAAGAAAAGTACTAACCGTGAAGCCAACTAAATTTTTTTGTGGCGCAAAGAAATGAGCGCGGTAGTCAAACAAACCGGCGGGCTCAGGGTCAAGAAAGATGGGATTTACCTGTTGAACTAACCGTCCTTTATATTCGATTAGGCGGTCCTTTTCAGAAACATTTCTAACGAGATCGGCTAGGCTTTCGTTGTAGTACCTGTTCTTAAGGTCGTTTAGCGAATACAGGCCTCCCTGTTCATTTTTGGCAATTGAACTTTCTCTCGCAGCAATAGCCGCATTATACGCATTCTGGTAAAATTTTTTATAGGCCGCGAAAAACTCCTCCAGGTTAGCATTCAATTCAGGTGTGTATTTATCCAATGTCCACTCAATGGCAAGTTCTTTTTGAAGGCCTTTCTTAAAGAAGTCTTCCTGTAGTGCGCCTTGAATGATACCCAAATCTTTTTGCATGATTTGCTTGATAGAATCACTTTTTGTTTCCAGATTATCTGAAATGAATTTTCTTTTTTTGTCCAGCTCATCTGCCAGGAGGGAAGACCGGAAATCTGCCTGGCTTTCAATCTTCTCGAAAGTATAATATGGTTTTTCGTAGGCGTTATTTTTGAATTGATTCACAGCCAGCGCTTCATATGCCCACCTTGAGGCCATCAAATCCGCTATAATGGGAACTTTGCCTTTGGTGCTGATAGTGTCGTTGAGTTTGTCAAAACTGAACAGTAGACCGCTCAAAATCATTTGCGGAATAAGGAGCAATGGAATCATTATGTATACTGTTACGGCCGAATTGAAGGCAGACGAAATATTCAACCCGAGCACGTTGGCAAAGCATGAAGTGGTAAAGAGAATACACCAAGAAGGGATTAGCATGCTCCATTCTATCTCGAGGATTACGTTTCCGATGAGAACAAACGAAAATGTCTGAACAGCAGAAAGCGCAAAAAGGATAATTACCTTAGCGGTTAGATAGCTGTTCCAGCTCAGGTTGAGGAAGGATTCACGGCGTAGGATTTTACGATCACGGATAATTTCTTCGGCGCTGACTGTCAGCCCCATAAACATTGCTACGATTATGCTCATTAACAAAAAGGCGGGATAATTTTCGTTGAATCTGAACATGTATTCTTTTCCACCGGGAGCACTTTTGTATTTGATAATGAGTGCCAGAATAAGCGATAGTAGGGGTGCTTCCAGTAAATTGATAAGGAGGTATTGTTTGTTGCTGAGCTTGGAAAGCGTGTCCCGTGTCGTAAAGATTATGGTTTGTTTGATCTTATTGGGAAGGCTAAGCGATTGTGGTGGCGCCTCTTTAACATCTTCTATGCGATTGATCTTGAAGCGCTCTACGTATAAATCGTACCACTGAGGCGGTGTTACTTTTCGTTTGCTGGTGGGCTGTCCATATTCGTCAACAACCTGAGCTTCCATGATGTTGAAAATTTGTTCTGGATTTACATTACCACATGTTTCACATTGGCTGCGGTTGGCATCAATCTGGTGTGTTGATTTCTTAAAGTAGGTAATTGCTTCAATCGGCGGCCCGTAGTAGGCTGGATAGCCTCCAGCATCAATGACAATAATTTTATCAAACATCTTATATATATCTGATGAAGGCTGATGAATAACAACAAAGATTAATTTGCCCTTTAATGAAAGCTCTTTCAGTAAGTCGATTACATTTTCCGAGTCACGTGAAGACAGGCCAGAGGTTGGTTCATCGAGAAATAGGATGGCCGGTTCCCGGATGAGTTCCAGCGCAATATTGAGACGTTTCCGCTGGCCTCCGCTAATTGTTATATCCAGGGGGTTACCGACGCGAAGATGTTTACGCTGATCCAATCCCAGATTTTCCAATACTTCTTCTACGCGGTTGTGCAGTTGCTCTTTGTTGTAATCTGCAAAGCAGAGTTTGGCGTTATAGTACAGGTTTTGATATACGGTCAGTTCTTCTATAAGCAAATCATCTTGAGATACATAACCGATAACGCCATGGAGCCTGTTTTTCTGAACATTTATATCAAACCCATTGATCAGTATTTGGCCCTTGGTGGGTTTAACCAATCCTGCCATGACGTTCAGTAAAGTAGTCTTGCCCGCTCCGCTTGGCCCCATAATGCCAACAAGTTTTCCTGATCCTTCAGCGATGGAAATATTTCTTAACCCAATTGCGCCGCCGGGAAATTTAAATTCTTCGATGTGAACATTAAAGGAGAGCTTTATGGTTTTTAATTCTTCATTAAAGTGGGCAACAAGGTCGCTGTAGTAGAGGGCATCGCCACCCTGTGTTTTTATCGTACTGCCGTGCGAAAAGAGGTAAACCCGGTTTGATTGCATGGGGAATCCATTCAATGCATTGGTCTCTTCACCCAAATACTTCGTGAAATACATATCCACACTCTGAACACGTACGAAGATCAGGCTCCCCTCAATGTGACCATGAAGATGTCTGTTTAGTTTGCCTTCACCATTATGCTGACCTTTGTCGAGTAGTAAAATGTCTGCATAGCCAAGAGACTTGGTATCCTCTGAAATAACAAAGCTTTCGATAAGCTCATATTCGTGCTGCGCAACATTAAATACCGATGCCGCGGTATTGATAATCTCCATGCGCTGCGGCGTGAAGTTTTTGTTCGTGCTCACCAGCTCCAAAAGCTTTATCAGCACAACTACCTTTTGCTTTTGGGTAAGTGTTTTATTAATTTTTTTGCATATACCCAGTGTCTTTACTGAATCGGTTACAGAGGTGAGTTTTGATTTGCCTTCTTCTTCTTTTCCATACCCGGAAAACTGGTCATATAAATCCAGGTATTCTTTGACTGAATCCCGGTCAAGTTCCGTTTGGAAAAAGGTTAATACAAATTGGCGCTCGTATTCAGTCGTTCCACCATCTTGTTTTGTTATAATTGCAAAAAGTTGGGTGAGCGCTTTGAGTATTTCTTCACTCATAGAAAGACGGTAAAGCTATAAAGGTATAAAAACTTCGGTTAGCGGCCATCAGCGTTTTGTACAGCACAATCTGAGAAATGGGCGATATCAATCCAAAAAAATGAAGTATTTCTGTCAGTATATTTTGAAGTCGAATGGGATTTCTACCAATTCGGAAAACTCCTGACCTGCCTCCTCCATATCCTCATCGTCATCGTGGAAATACCATGCTATTTTCATGTCCTTAATGTCTTCAAGGGCTGAAAGAACATCAAGAATGAGTTTTGAGGAGGATGTATTGAAGTACTCTAGTTTGAAGACGAACTCAGTAGAAGGATTGGGATCTTCACTATATCTTTCAATCCACTCCAGGACTGGAGCATAAAATTCAGCTGAGTCTTCAGGCAGTGAGCGACCGGATATTTCAAATATTCCATGCGCTTTGTCTAGCATTATCTTTGGTGTATCTTCAGTTCCTTCCAAATTCAAAATTTCCATGGTGCATATCAATTTAGTTATGGTATATCAATGTTATTCGTTTTCGCGAGGCACGTTAACTTTCAAACAGAAGAAACAATAGTTATTATTCATTTCCGGAAACTCAAATTCCAGTTTTTCGCCGGATTTTCTGGCCATATCAACAAAGCCTAGTCCTGCACCACCCTTTTCAGAAATGGTTGTATTCCGAATGATATCTTTGTAGAGTCCCTTCAGCCCTTCTTTATCAAGACCATTGATATGTTCGAGTGTTTTCTTGAGCCTCTCCACTCTGGATTTTTGCACGGGGTTCCCGGACATGATGCTGTATCGGTTAGCTTCCTTTCCAATGAGGAAGATCGCAGTATGACTGCGACTCTGCCCGTCGATAAGCTCATCACTGTACTTGACAATATTTTGAAGTGCCTCTGCCATTACATTGAACACCTTCCGCTTGATGCTTGATTCTTCACCTGAGGAATCAAGATTTCTCTCCGCCATGGACAGAATGGATTTGGTGCTCTCCTGGGTGAAATCACCCTGATACACCAGAATCAGTTTCTGAGACATCATGGTGCGGTGCAGATCATAAATAAAATTCATGTTTCAGAAAATTAGATTGGAAAGTGTGAGGTTCACTGATAGATGCTTAAAAGATTTGTAGGCGATCATGATACTTACAATTTTAGACCAATCAATAATACGTCGTCAGTTTGTTTCGTATCGCCGCGCCAGTGCTCCCACTGCTGGTCAAAAATTACCATTGCTTCAGGCATTGTATGCGTGTGGACATCAATAATGATCTCCCGTACCTTTTTCGGACCGAGCTTACGACCCCGTGGGCCACCGAACTGATCAGTGAATCCGTCTGAGCTGAAGAAAATGGAGTCTCCTTTTTCAAGCTTGATCTTTGTATTCGTAAAGTTAGTCTGGTTCTTAAAAATACCGCCTCCAATAGGAAATTTATTTCCTTTCACTTCTTCCATTATGCCATTCTTTACAATGTGCAACGGTCTGTGTGCCCCGGCGTATTCAATCTCCCGCGTATTAACATTTATTTTACACAAAGCGATGTCCATGCCATCCCGGGCTGTAACGTATTCATCCTGTCTTAAGGTTGTGGTTACACCTTCGTCCAGCAGATCAAGAATTTTTCCCGGCTCGGTGATTTTCCGGCTGCGTACAATATCGTTTAGCAGAAAATATCCGATCAGGGATAACAGCGCTCCGGGTACGCCATGACCTGTACAATCCACGGCGGCGATGAATATCTCCTCTCTTATCTGAATGAACCAGGGAAAGTCTCCGCTGACAACATCACGGGGCTTATACAAAATGAAGGAATCCGGAAGTGCCTTCCTGATTACTCTTGAGTTTGGGAGTATGGCATTTTGAATTCTTTTCGCATAGTTTATACTTTCTGTGATCTTTTTATTTTTGTTGTGGATTTCCAATTCTATCATTTTGCGTTCAGTAACATCATGGGAAACCACGAGTACTGATTCTACTTTGCCGGACTCATCAAACTCCGGAATGGCATTTACCTGCATTACACGTTTACCCATAGCTGAATAAAAATCCACTTCAGCGGTTGCCTTTCTATTTGATGTATTGACTTCTTCCACCACGGTAAGCCAGCCTTCCAGAATTGATTTATCAAGTTCTGTTTCTCGCACTTCCCTGTTAAGGAAAAAGGATGGCTTTCTTCCTGTGTATTCCTCAATTACAGGGTTGATATACGAAATCGATTCTCCTTCCAGCCTGACGATGATGTCGAGGGAGTTCTCTGATAAGGCTTGCATCTTGCTTCGCATCCGTTGTTCCTGTTCCGCCCTTCTGTTTTCGGTAATGTCGCGTGAATTGAGGATGAATCCATGGATGGCCTGGTTAGTCATGCAATTGGTACCGGTCGATTCGATCCACACAAAGTTCCCATCCTTAGCACGGTATGCATATTGCACTGTAACTTTTTCGTCGGGCATTAACTTCATTTTTTTGAACAAATCTTTGAAAGTCTCGCGGTGATCAATATGTACGTTGTCGAGATCACTCTTTCCTATCATCTCTTGCTGAACGTATCCTAATATGGATTCAACAGAAGGTGAGATGTACCGGATGCTTTCGTCCTCTTCGTAAATGGTAATCACTTCAGAAGCGTTTTCAAGCAAAAGCTGCATCCGCCTTTGCGTGCGGTTTACTTCTTCTACTTGTTCCTCCAATGCCTGGTTTGAGTGCCTGAGTTCCTCTTGTGTATCCCGCATTTCCTCGGCGTTCCGACGAAGCACTTCCTGCTTTTCTTTCAACTCAGCATTCTCCATTATGCGGTCACGGAATACTATCACTTCTTTTTTGTAGCGCGAAGCAGATAGAAGGCTCAATGCCCCCAACAGAAATGTTATGCCAGTGACGAGGTACACTTTCGTGAAAGCGTGCGCATCGTCAGGAGATAACCGCAGGTCATTGGGAAGGGAATAAAGGGTGTAAAGGGAAACGCCTATTCCCAGTAAAAAAATCAATGAGAGGAAGAGGCTTATTTTGTTTCGATCGCTGAAAAGGCGTATCATCTTTATGGCTTGTCTAATTTCCTTTTAAAATCCTCGATTTCGTCTACTTTGAGCGGATAGTCAATTGGCGTTGCAGTCAAATATCGACCTTATATGTCACCTTTCTTTGTTTCTGCTTTATCGTTTTGAACCGGCTGCGAGCAATTTGGTTTGATGGTTTTCATCCCGCCATAGACAATTTCATTAATCCTTGATTTTCTTGTAAATCTTCTCTTCACTATTCACCACAATAAAACGGTTAGCATAGTCGCACCATATTAATGACTCCTTAGCACCGATGGCCAGGTATCCATACTTGAATAAACTTTCGTGGAATTTTTTAAGCACGTCATTTTGCAATGTCTGATTGAAGTAGATCATCACATTACGGCATAGAATCAAGTCGAACTTGTCGAAAATTTCGCCTGCTACCAGATCATGTTGCCTGAAAGAAACATTCATGAATAAATCTTTGTCAAATACAGCCGTACCATTCTTTTCTTGGTAATAGTCCTTCAAGGATCCCGTTCCCCGAAAGCGGTAGTAGTTTTTTTCGTTTAACTCCATGCTCTGAATGGGATAGATTCCGGTTCTTGCTTTCTCAAGCATACTCAGGTCAAGATCAGTTGCGATCATGGTGACGTTCTGCAGCACGCCCATTTCTTTTAGTACAATGTTCATAGAAAGCACTTCCTCGCCAGAGGAGCACCCTGCATGCCATATTTTAAATTCTTTGTTGTTAAGCATGATGCCAGGTACTATTTCCTCGCGCATGATCCTCCAGAAACTGGGGTCGCGGAACATTTCCGTTACATTAACGGTCAATTCGTAAAGAAATTCGGTAATAAATGAAGGCGTATCGTTAAGTTTCTCGAGAAAGGAATCAACGGAAAGTTTCTTTAGTTCCATGATTCGGAGCACGCGCCGCCTAAAGGAAGACATGGCATAATTCCGAAAGTCGTAATTGTACTTCTGGTAGATTAACGCCGATATCCGTTTAAGATCGGCTATGTCAATATCCAACATGTTTGGTCTTTTAAGGGGAACTCAAAATTAGTTTCTTCCTAAAACTATCGGACGAATTTCTGCAGTAAACCTTACATGCGTGTAATATAACCCGAAGCATTTTTATTTTAAAGAAAATCAAATTAACCAATTCGTGCTAATTTGTTGAAACAATAGGAACTTTTAAATTTTATCCTCTCTCCATACCTAGTTTGGTAAAACTGAAAGGTAATAGCGATTCTGCCGATGGGGCTTTCACCCACTTATGATCTAGATTTTGCATAACGACTTCAAAGGCTTTGTTTTGTCGCTGTTCAAATTCCAGCATAACCTGTCGGCAAGAACCACAGCAAGTGGCAGGCGATAGCGATAAGGTATATTCATTCCTGGCTGCCACCGCCAACTTCTTAAGGCCCATGCCAGGATACCGGGAAGCCATAGCAAACAAAGCAACGCGTTCAGCACACATGCCTACTGGATAGGCTGCATTTTCCTGGTTGGTACCTGTAATTACCTCATCATTATCCAAAAGCAGCGCTGCGCCTACGCTGAATTTTGAATACGGGGCATAAGCATGTTGGAGGGTTTCCTGGGCTTTTCGGACAAGTTGTTTGGATTCTTCATCCAGCTCGTCCAGCGTATTCACAATAATAAAATCGTTCATAAGAATTATGGGATAAGTATTCTGCCACGAAAGGTAATAAAAAGTGATAGCATAAAGTCATCGTTACCGCCCAGCCATCAATAACTTTAAGGCTTAGCTTTTTGCTTTGCGTTGAAGCGTATAGCTTTGTCTTTATGAACAAAATCTTAGTGTTGGGCGCGGGCCGTTCTTCTACCTCGCTTATTGCCTATCTATTATCAAATGCAAAGACCTCAGGCTGGCAGGTTATTGTGGGTGATTATTCCGAAAAAATCGCACAAGAGAAAATCGGGGACACTCCGCACGGAAAAGCCATCTGGTTTGATATTCATGATGAGGCTGCATCAGCTTCTGCAATAGCGCAAGCAGACGTTGTAATTTCCATGTTGCCTTCACATTTTCATCCAATTGTTGCCAGGCATTGCCTTACCTTAAAAAAGCATCTCCTTAATGCCAGCTATGTTTCAGATGACATGACAGCTTGCCATCATGAAGCAATGGCCAATGGGCTTTTGTTTCTTAGCGAATGTGGGCTTGATCCCGGAATTGATCATATGAGTGCCATGCAGGTGATCGACAAGATAAGGACGGCAGGAGGTAAACTCGTTTCTTTTGAGTCCTTTACCGGCGGCTTGATTGCTCCGGAAACTGATCCTGAAAATCCATGGCGCTACAAGTTCACGTGGAATCCCCGTAATGTCGTGATGGCTGGACAGGGTACCGCAAAGTTCCTGTCGGAAGGGCAGTACAAATACATCCCTTATCAGCAGCTTTTTAAACGCACTGTAAGTGTTTCAGTTGATGGTTACGGGGAATATGAGGGATATGCTAATCGGGATTCGCTCAGGTATCTTGAAAACTACGGCTTGGAAGGCATCAAAACCATGTTGCGAGGTACCCTGCGGAACAAAGGGTTCTGCAGTGCCTGGAACGTATTGACACAGTTAGGATGTTGTGATGATTCGTATACCATGGAAGGTGTTGATTCAATGACGCACCGTAGCTATATAAATGCTTTTCTGGATTTTCACCCAAAGCATTCTGTAGAGGATAAGATCTGTTCCGCATTTTCATTGTCAGCTTCCGGAGGTGAAATGAAACGTCTGGTTTGGAGTGGCCTTTTTTCAGATGAAAAAATCGGGCTGCAGCAAGGCACTCCAGCGCAGATACTCGAACATATACTATCGAAAAAATGGAAGCTTTCGCCAGGTGACAAAGATCTTATCGTAATGTGGCATCGGTTTGTCTATCAAATGAACGGAAAACGAAATGAAATTCAGGCTTCATTGGTCGCCAAAGGTGATGATGCCGAAAGCACCGCCATGTCCAAGACAGTTGGATTACCACTGGGGATTGCAGCGAAACTACTTCTGCAAGGCAAAATCCTTCAACGTGGCGTGGTAATTCCGGTTCATCGTGAATTCTATGAGCCTATCCTGGAAGAGCTAAAGTCAGTAGCCCTGGTCCTGCAGGAAAGGCAAATCCTTTAGAAAGGTGATACTGTTCAAAGACCGTGTTCCTGTGTTTTTTACTGTTTTAAAAAATCAGTTGCGGCAATTCCCGTTATTGGAAGTGCAATCGCCAATGCAAAAAGTGCAGTGATGTTTGGAATGAATAAATAAAAGATAAGTAACAGGATACCATAATATGCGGGAATAAGGAATATTCCTAAGGCATACTTTAACGAACTAATAAACTGTGGATCTTTTACCTTGCGCTTGATAAACTGCCTAATGAAGAAATATGGTAAAATGTGAAGGGGATAACCCATCCACACAACGGGATTTAGGAGCTTCCAGACGACAGCATTTCGTTTTATTTTAGCAGGCGTAGATGGTGCCTGGGGGTAAGATTTCATCAAATTCTTGTCAGCAGCAAGCTGGGCCATCATATCTTTTTCCATACCCCGGTACTTAACAAAAAATTGAAACTTTGACTGGTATGCTTTATCGGGCGCGATGGCTAGTGATAATTTTTTCAGGGCCTCATCAGTAACGGAAATCAGTGCTTCCATCTTTTCCCTTTCGGAATGTGATTCCTTTAATATTTCATTAACGCGTATGGGATCTCCAAAATTAACTAGAACACGTGAACGGAAGTCATAATGATTTTCGTAGTGAAATCCAACGGGTACGATTGTTAAAGGTGTATGGTCTTTTTTTTGAAACTGTATGGCCATGCGGGCAAATCCTTTTTGAAGAACACCAGCGGCATAGGGTTGGTTGTGATTGCCTTCCGCGAAAATGAGTATATCCTGACCTTTGGTCAGCATTTCGCTCCACTCCTGGATAATGGCATCATTATTTCGAAGCGAGCTCCAGCCGTCTCGGATCCTAAACACGGGCTTGATTTGAATAGCCGTAAGCAACCAGGTTATCAACCCATCTTTAAAAACACTGGCCCGGGCAATTGACCAGGGGTTGCGTGGTGAACTGCAGATGACCAGGATGGCATCCAGGAAGGCATTCTGGTGATTGGGAATAAAAATTACTGGCCCGGTTCGTGGTATGGCTTCAACGTTATTGATCTGCCAGGTTTTGAAATAGCATCGCAAGGCAGTAGTGCAATAAATTTTAAGGATTCTATACAAGAGGGAAGGCGTCATTCAATTACTATAAAGTTTCTGGTATGGGTCTTCGGCGCATCACGTAAGCAAAAGAAAATCCACTGATCAGATGCCAAATGGCCCACCAAGCGGCGATTATTGCCATGTCAGCATTACCGTTAAAGAAAGTAAAAATTAATATTAATCCAAGTCCGGAGTTTTGTATTGCGGTTTCAATGGCAACAGAACGGTTTACGGCTTCCGTGTTTTTCATGAGCCGGCTAAAAAAATAAGCGCCGACAAGGCCGGAGCCATTGTGTAAAAGTACTATCCAAAATACCGAATAAATTCTTTCCACAAATACGCTGATGTTGCTCCAGAACGCTATCAATACAAAACTAACCAGGATGATGATTGACAATATCCGCGTGGGGTTGGATATCTTTTTTGAGAACGCAGGATAAAAATGCGCACAGGCCATTCCCATCAACAAGGGAAGCAATAGGATTCCGGACATTCTTAGGAATAGACTCAGGAAGCTCATCTCAATAACCTGTATGTTTTCTCTGAGCCCGGGTATTGTCGAAGACCAAAATAGAAAGCTCAAGGGTGTTGTGAAGAATGCTGTCACGGATGTAATCGCCGTCAACGTTACTGACAGTGCAACATTGCCTTTAGCCAGCAACGAAAAAAAGTTGGAGGCATTTCCGCCGGGGCATGCAGCTACCAGGATCATACCGAGCGCCATACCTGGTGGAGGGGATAAAATAAAAATCAGGAGAACGGTTAAGGCAGGCAGCAAGATATACTGTGAAAAAATTCCAGTTGCGAGTGCCTTTTTCTGATGTCTGAGCTGGACAAAATGTTCCAATTTGATGGAAAGCGCAACGCCGAACATGATAAAACCGAGGCATAGGTTCAGCGCCAGCAATGAGGAAGGAGAAAAATCGAGTTCAAGTGCCAATCGCAGGGGTTCAGTTTGGGCGGCAAGTTAGTCCTGCCGCTGTTCGTATTCAACATCAATCTTCAGTTTTCCGCCACTCGCGGCTTGCACGGCAAGCTCATCGCAGCGTTCATTCTCGGGGTGTCCTGCGTGTCCTTTAACCCATACAAACTTTGGTTTGAATTTTAGATGAAGCGGAATATACCGTTGCCATAAATCGGGATTGGCTTTTTTCGCAAATTTTTTTTTCTGCCATCACCATATCCACCCCTTTTCAATGGCATCGACAACGTACTTTGAATCAGAGTAAATAGTGACGGGTATGTTTTCCTTCTTAATAGCTTCAAGCCCGGTGATAACAGCTAGTAATTCCATGCGGTTATTTGTCGTTAACCTGAACCCTTCAGAAAGTTCCTTTTGGGCATGATTGAATTTTAGGACAACGCCATACCCGCCTGGTCCGGGGTTGCCTTGCGCCGCGCCATCAGTGAATATCCGAATCATGCAGGCATTAGATTTGTTTTAAAAATCTTCACGGCTATGGCGAGGAGAATAACACCGAATACTCTCCGCAGTACAGAAAACCCGGATTTTCCAATAACACGCTCGAGCCAGGGTGATGCACGTAGCACGATGTAGACAAAAACCAGGTTAAGTAAAATCCCGGCCAAAACATTCCACTCCTGATAAACCGCGCGAAGCGCCAATATGGTAGTAAGCGTTCCCGCACCGGCGATAAGCGGGAAGGCAAGCGGGACGATCGAGCTTGAGCCTTTTGCATCCGGGTCGTCCTTAATAAGCGTTATGCCAAGAATCATTTCCAGGGCAACAATAAAAATTACGATAGCACCTGCTAAGGCAAAGGAGGCTACATCAAGCCCAAATAGTTTTAAGATGGACTGGCCCAGGTAAAGAAAACTAACCATCAGAACGGCTGAAATAAGTGTCGCCTTTTCAGCATATATCCTACCTTCCCGTTTGCGGATGATGATGATAAATGGTATTGAACCAAGGATATCGATAACAGAAAAAAGAATAAGGGTGACAGAAAATATTTCTTTTAGGTCAAGCATAGCAAAAATTTGATGCAAATCTAAAACAAAAATGCCGGACTTGCGCCCGGCATTCAAACTGCACCCTAAACCTAAACTAAAAGGAGATCTGATATTGCAGCACTACCTGACCCTTGTTTGAAGTTTTAACCAGGTCTGCTCCTTGTGAAGTAAACACAGGCCTGTTCTGATAATCCAATGTTAGTTTGCTGGTATGCCCTTTCAGTAACCAGTTAACGCCGAATGCCATCACATTCATCTGATCGCTTAACCGGTCGTACTTGGCACTCATTAACGATGCGTATGGCATCAGGGTGCCAGCATTTCCCAGCAGATCATGTTGGAAGAGATAGCCAAGTTGGGTATAGATAACATTGCCTGTACCGAACATCGGGAAGGAATTCCCCTGGCTTCCGCTATACGGGCCATTAACTATGCCATCAGCAGGATTCATAATGCCATTGTATCGCAGGTAATCTGGACCATAGTTATAATTAAAATATCCTGCATAAGCAGAAAACGCCGTTCCTTTTTCAGCATTTATCGGGGCATCATAGAAAAGCGCAATAGACCAAAGATTCATATTGTGATACTGCGTCGTTGCACCCGCATCAGGAGAGGTCCAGGTAGCGTTCTTTTGCGTAATGAAACCTGCCTCAATGTTGAGGATTTTCTTCTTTCCCAGGTAGGTGCCTGTCATGTAAGGTGTAGTGTTCGCCTCTTTATCGAAAATGTTGTACATGAAAAACCCCTGATACTGTTTATGGTGTCCTTTTTGAGCATACGTAGCCCCTGTCCCGATGGCCGGCGGCGTTGTCCCGTTTGTGGTAACGGGAAAAGGATCGGTTAACATGACGCGGTAATCGAATTTCCCCAGTTGCCCCCTGGCGTATACACTTAGTTTACGGGCGAACTGGTCTATCTGCTCAACGGTGGCCTGGGCGAAGACCGGTACATCCATCGTCATAATCGTACCGATGCTTGGCTGACTGAAGCGGGATAAGCCATTGGCAATGGTAAGGCCGCCTCCCAACTTAAGTTTATCATTGTCTTTCCAAACCTTGTACTCTCCCAACGCGTCATGAAAAAACGCTTGTATTTTTCGGTTTCCTTGGGTCTGTGAGAGAAAATTAAAATTGTTCTGGCCAAACTGAGTATAAAAGAAAACGTGATCGGTAAGCTGACCAAAGAACTGAATACGTGTTCTTCGTAAACCAATATCAAAAGTTTGTGAGGCATCCTCACCCAGAACTGTAGTGCCCGGGTTGCTATCGTTGTAACGCAACCAAACCTGGTTCAGGAAAGTCCATTTTAGGTAATGACTTCCGTCTTCATTCAGTTTCAGCCTTAATTCTTCAATTTCCTTTGATGATGAAGGTGTTTGAGCCATTAAGACACAACCCGGCAAAATCAACCATAGCAATATGGCTATAATATTTCTTTTCATAGTTTATGGTTAATGAATGGGCGAGAATTGACTTAATCCGTCCATAACTTTTAGTTCATTGAAATGAGATCATTGTAAACTACACCATTGTAAAATACAGACTTAAATTGTTCCGCCGGTGTCACAGAAATAATGCCGCGAACCTGCAACTGCCTGCTTTCCACACGGTCGCGAATGAAGTAATAGTCCATAAGGAGCCTGCATTGCGAAATTACAACTAATTCCGTAAGCATTTGATCATGGAGTGACATGGAAAGAATTGTGTTAGTCTTCTTCTTAAGCCAAACGCTTGCGTTAAATTTCAAACCGGCCCCAAGTGATCGCTGGACATTGCCATTATGTATTCTGTCGATAATATTCTGCTCGATTGAACCAATAAAAATCACCTGGCGGCATTCCTTATTTTCTATGTAGTACCGAATTAATCCTTTCTCCACCGGATCGTGTTGCTGTAATACACTCCCCGACATATTATGAATGAAAATCATGTCGTTTAATTCATGAAATTTAGCAAGACCACTAGTACCAGAGGCAATGATCAGCGCTTTTTGATCGCCAATCATCGCCATAAGATTCAGTAAGTTGTCCATATTAAACAGCTGTGACTTCAATTTTATTTAGTGTATTCATGAATCCCTCTAGGAACAGCAGAACAGATTGTATTTCCGTAGGTGATAATGTATCACGCTTTTCATACACCAACAGCTTGTTTCGCTGAGATTCTATATGAATGGCCGGATTGCTTTCCAGGAATGCAATTACATTTTCCTGAAAGAATTGTTGTACTACAGCTTCGTCTTCTCCGCGCAAGTAATATTTACTGGAAAAATTTGGATGGGCTTTAAAGTCAATATCCTTTCCAAAAGACAGTTCTGATAACTTTGTCCATAACCTTTCCGGCTCTAGCGAGAAAGCAGGAATTTGGTTTTCCAGATCAGATACGTGCATTACGGTAATGACTGTATCGTGCTGCGCTATACCAGCACCTTCTGAAACAGTTACATCCGATACTTCAATCTTACCAAAGTTGACATACTTAACCAGCATATTTTCTTCATACAGGATTTTAGCTCCTTTTTCAATTGGAAAATTTCTGTACTTCATGGCGTTTCTGATCTTTTGTGGTATGTAAATCAGTTCGTTGTTTTCGGCAAACTTCCGAAGTTCAATCTGGCGAGGACTCAATTTTATTTCAAGTTTGGTCTGGCTGCCCGCTGATATTTTCCGCCCTGCCAAAGGGTGATTGGAAAAGAACTGGAAGTGTTCGAAGCCTACTGCCGAAACACTACCTCCGTTGTGTGGATACTCCTCCTCAAAATGATGAAGCTGTTCCATGAAAGAGTGGTCTACAATCCGGGCGTCCGCAAAATTTATAATCACTTTTTTACCCGGGGACAATCGCGCAAATAATTTTTTAAATCCGATAAGGTTAGAGAAGATGGCTGCATCTTTTACCGAAATCAGATATTCGCCGTTATTTTCGACAAACTCATAACGCGCTTTAAACAAACTTCTTAGTGGCGCTCCATTAAGAATATGGAAAATGAACTTCACAAGGATACCCGAACCCACACCAATGAGCAGGTCCGTTGCTACCGTAACGACGATTGTAATGACGAAAATGACAAGCTGTTCCGCTCCGATTTTATACGTTTTGAAAAACTCGTTGGGTGACGCAAGGCGATATCCGACAGCAATGAGCAAGGCAGCCAAAGCTGAATTTGGTATCTTCTCGATAACAGGAATGAATAAAAGCATAGCCAACAGTAGGAAAAAACCATGAAAAAAATTCGCCCAGCGCGTTCTGCCGCCAAAATTGATGTTGGCTGAGCTACGTGCCACTTCGGAAATCATGGGTAGGCCGCCAAGCAAACCGGACAATGCATTACCTGCTCCCACAGCAACCAAGTCTTTGTTAGGATTCGACACACGCTTCCAGGGATCTAAACCATCAATGGCCTTCACTGTAAGCAGTGATTCAAGACTGTTCACAAAGAGGAACATGAATACGTATTTCCAGAAGATGGGGTTGCCAATGGCAGAGAAATCGGCATTGAAACCCACGCTTGCCCAGAAATCACCAATCTTCACCAAGTCAAATGCAGGTTCGGTATGTTGAAAGTCCATAATCAATGCCATAGGAATGGTGACTAACAGTACAACCATGGGTGCAGGTACACTTTTAAAGATCTTTGCCTTCAGCAGCGGCATTCCAAAGATGATGAGAAGGCTTATTACACCTACTAGTGTTACCCGTGGATCTGCGTTCGCGACAGAGTGTGGTATAAGTTTGTACAATTCAATCGGCTCCATCCCTTTCAACGTGGAAGGATCAATCCCCAGTAAAATGTGAATTTGTTTTGAGAAGATAATCAACCCGATTGCAGCAAGCATACCATGCACTGCCGAATGCGGAAAGAAATCGCTTAGCGAACCAAACTTCAGGAAGCCAGCACCAACCTGTATTATGGCGGCCACCACAATTACGCCCAGTGCCAAATGCCAGCCCTCTGCACCACCGCCGAGTTCCGTTACAGCGCCAGCGCAAATGGTAATAAGCCCTGCAGCGGGGCCTTTTATGGTAAGTCTTGATCCCGCAAGGAAACTTACGAATATACCACCAATCATCGCCGTAAGCACACCCATCGCAGGCGGAAACTCACTTGCCTTGGCTATACCTAGACTTAAGGGTAATGCAAGAAGAAATACGAGGAAGCCGGCAATTCCGTCGACTTTCCAGTTCTGCTTAAAGCCTTCAAGACCATCTTTGGGAATTTCATTTGTTTTCATGTTCATAAGTTTTGTTTAAGGCTCACCCCAATCTCTTCTTGTTGCTAGCCTTTTGTGTGAACTCACAGGCGGGAAGAGGGTGGGTGATATTGTTTTTATCTGTTTTTTTAATAGTTCTGATTCTCTTTATTCAGTGATTGGGTGTTCATCTTTGTCCCACCAAAAAGTTTTCCTTTAGACCATAATTATCGCTAGCGTCACATTTTAATCCTGGAATTCCGAAAATGCCCCTACATGGTAATTTTCGCATAACTGGCTTAAAAGATTTTTTATTTAACACGTCTATTATTTTTTCTTTTCTCTTACTAACGCCAATACGCCATTTACAAAAGTGAGTGGGTGTGGGGGGTTGCCTGGGACGTATAAATCAATTGGATATTTCTCCAGGAATTTTCGATCAAGTGCGCCACTGCCAGCGTGGATACCTCCGCTTATGGCATCGGTTCCCACCAGGATAATAAGTTTCGGGTCTGGCACCGCATCATAGCATACCTGCACTGCTTCCGCCATATTCTCAGATACAGGTCCTGTAATCACTATTCCATCGCAGTGTCTTGGTGATGCGAGGAATTCAATGCCGAATCGGCCCATGTCAAAGTTCACATTGCCGCATGCGTTGAGTTCGGCTTCATCAGCATTTGCCCCGGCTGCCGATATCTGCCGGAGTTTGAGTGACCGCCCATACAGTCCTTGTATTTCTTGTCGGATCAGATTGGCGTCTATTAAAATGGGTTGTAAATCACCAGCTTTGACGATCAGCCTTTCGCGAACGTTAGTCGCGATTTTGTAGTCTTTTGTGAATTTTACTTTAGCCGGGTAGGCAAATGCGCATTCTCCGCACATGACACATTTTCCCATATCGATGCTGACGGGGCTTTTGCCAATGGCATGCGTGGGGCAAAGGGCAGCAAGAGCATCTTCATCAACTTCCAGCGTACTGATCTCCGGTCTTCCCTTAAAGGGTCCGGGAAGTTCAGGTTTTGTGACGTCCGGAATAAATTGCTTTCCGTGTTGCTTTAGTATGGTTATTTCTTCGAAGAACATAGCGTTGTAAAATTTGAATTGTTCAGTGCGATACGATTCTTTCTCCTTGTCACCCTAAGCTTATAAATCATGCCCGCAGTAACTGAGACTGTAACTTTTGTTGTTAATCGGAAAATCTGAAATTTCTAGATCACGGAGCGAAAGCGCCAATGCCATCCAATTGTGGGCTGAAGGATCTTTTACTTTATAATGTAGGATCTCGCCTTCATTATCGGTTATTGCGCTGTGGCAAATTTCTCCCCGCCAACCTTCAACCAGGGATATAGTCAAGGCTTCAGGATTGAGTTTTATGTCCCGATCCTGAGCAGGTTTTGAGGGAGGCTCATTGATGGATTGCATTTTGCCAATCAGCGTGCGGATGTAGTTAATGGATTTTTCAATCTCCAGCCTCCTAAGAAGTGCTCTTGCCCATACATCTCCTGTCGTAATGTTCGCAACCGTCTCATATGGCACTAACGAATACGCTCCGAAAGGGTGTGACTGTCGTATATCTCGCTGGATGCCTGTCATTCTCGCAGCCATACCAACAGCTCCAATCAATTCCATCTGAGTTTTTGTTACTGTACCAATATTCTCGAGTCGCATCAGTGCACTAGGTAGCGCAAATGTTTCATTGGCCATCGTCCGGAAGCGTGGTTCAAAGTTGTCCAGGAATTTACTAAGCGAATCAATGAGGTCAGGGCTTAACGGATAGTGCGTGCCCCCTACACGAATTAATCCTTTACCAAAGCGATTACCGCACCATAGTTGTGCAAAGTTGATCGTCGGCGTTCTCAATGCTCCAAAGACTGAAGCTCCCAGTTGATATGCAAGACCAACACACATGTTGCTTAAATCACCAATGTGCATGGCGATGCGTTCCAGCTCCAGCCCAATTGTACGTTCGATTACCAATCGATCATTGATCTGAATGCCGCCAAGGCTTTCCATTAAGGTAGCAAAAGCGGTGGCATGGCCTACGGCGGTATCTGCAGCAATACTTTCGGAGAGGACCGTGCGTTGCAATACCGTAGATTTTTTGAGATAGGTGTGCTCAACACCTCGATGTTGCCAGCCAAGTTGAATTTCCAGGTGCAATACAGTTTCCCCGTTGCACAGGAACCTGAAATGACCAGGCTCAATTACACCGGCGTGGATAGGACCAACACCGACTTCATGCAATTCGTCACTTTTTATTCTATAAAATGGATAATCATTGATCACTTTACTTCGGTCTGCTCTGTTGAAGGCGTAACGAAGAGGTTTATTCCAGGGGCTATTTATGAATTCAACACCAAAGTTTTCCGAAATTTCGCGTTCAAAAATGTGCAATGGAAAACTATCCTTGGCAATGGAGATTAACTGTACCTCACGCTGTAATGACTGCTCGTGTGAAAGTACTTTTAAGTTCCCTGCCTCATCATCAGCAATGCAGCAAATAAATTTCAGCTTGTCTGCATATGGAAATGCATAATAGTTCACACAATGGTTTTTGCTGTTTTGAAGCAGTGCAAGGACATCCGACAAGAACACATTGTATGGAAGAACCGGTATCAGCCGAAGTGGTACAGTGCCCTGGTTCTTGATCACTACGTGTTGATCAGTCTCTGTAAACGTTTCCATATTAAGCAGGTAAAGATTTTATGGCTAGATTTATACTGTTCACTATTATTTCTGGCCTGAACAATCCGATATAGAACACAAGCAGGATCAGACCCAGCTGCATAGCCGACTCAAAGTTTGTGGATCCATTCAAATTGATGTTCGCGGTGTCTTTCTTCAGGAACACTATGCCCAGCATTCTTACCGCCAGACCATAGATCACGATTAAAACCAGTAGCAAAACGATCAATGCGATCCACCAGTAGTTGTTGGCAATCAAGGTTTGGAACATCAACAATTCTGAGATCAACATGCCGGAAGGCGGCATGGCAATAATGGAAAGGAAACCAAGCAACATCACCAGGCCGCCCAGTGGATTCACCCTGAGGTAACTTCCAATATTCTCGTCCAACTTGCTATTGTAGATGCGGTGCATCTGTGAAACTTGAAAGAACAGACTTGATTTCACCAGAGAGTGCATGATCAGGTGCAGTATCGCGGCAAAGTAGCCAAGGCCGCCACATGAAAAAGCAATCATCACCAGTGAAGCGTGTTCCATGCTGGAGTAGGCGAACAACCTTTTTACATTTCTCACTTTCAACATATAGGCAGCCGCAAACAATAGTGAAACGAGGCCTGTGATCATCAGTAGATTGTTCATCCAATGGAGGATAGCGGTTGTGGAGAATGCTTCGTAGAAACGGTAAATGGCTACGAAACCTGCATTCATCAATACGGATGACAGGCTTGCGCCTACCTGCGATGGGGAAACATCTTTTGCATCAATATCCACATTGAACAACGGGATGAGACCCATCTTCGCACTGAAGCCTGTAACGACCAGAAGAAAACATGCTTTCAGCCACAACGGATTCAGCTGACCGGATAAGCTTTTTATCGTAGCGAATGTAAAGTCTACATTTTTGACTTGCTGACCGGCCAAGCCCAGGAACAGAACGCCCGCAAAAGCCAGGGCGATACCGATGGAACAAATGAATAAGTATTTCCATGTTGCCTCCAGAGATTCGCTGGTTCGGTTGTGATAGATGAGGACAGAAGCACCCAAGGTGGTGGCCTCCATAAAAGCCCACAGCACACCAAAGTGTGAGGTGAGCAATACGCCCACAATCGCGCCCGTAAAAAATATAGTCCCAGCATTGTGGAGCGCCTGTACTGCCGGCCTGACATCACGATCTATTACAAAAGTGATGTAATGGATAGCGGAAACAAGACTGACGATAATCAGGATAATATAGAACATTACGCCTAATTGATCGCAGAAAAAGAAATCGTCCAACTGCTGGCCTAGATTAGGTAATAGGTAAACTGCCAGACCAAGCAGCAAAGCGATATGCGCGAACACTAATCCATGACTAAGGTTCCTATTCCTTATGAAGTAGGAAGTTCCCGAGAGCAACGCGGTGGCAACAAAGAACAGGTATACTATCATAGGTTAATCCTTAAGTTGAGATAACAATGTTGAATCCATGTTTTGGAAGTAGTCTTTGACGCGATTGAAGAACACGCCCATTACCAAAACACTGGTAAATATGTCTAACAGAATTGCTGAATTGACAAACATAGGCATGTCAGATCCCAGCGCCAGGGAAAGCAAAAAGATCCCGTTTTCAATAACCAGATAGCTAATGAGGTGTGTCACCAGGTCACGATTATTAATGGCAATGAAAAGCCCTATGAATATTGAGGCAATCGCTGCAGTAAAATATTTGACCTGCAGATCTGCTTCCGTTTTCAGTTCGTCATGCAGGAAATAACCTATCAGGAAACTTATAACAATAATGAAAGTGGCAATCAACACTGAGTAATATCCCTTGATGGGTGTGCCATGGTGCCTGTGGATTTTATTTTTCGTGATGCGCCGTAAAAACAAGGGAACAAAAAGCGCCTTAAAAACCAGGGTCTCAACCAGAATAAAGAGCAATTGAATAATGCCGCCTCCTTTAAGTTCAAAATAGGCCAGACCAAAAAGGAGCACTCCTTGCAATCCCATAAGACTGAAATAGCTCTTTACCATTTCAACCTTCGAAATGTAGATAAGCGAAATGATAAATACGACGATAAGAAAGTTGATCATGCTAAATTCTGTTTTTAATAATGATGACTACAAAAATCAAAATCATCGCGATTGCGCTGACGGATAAAATGTACTGTGCGTTCATTGCCATTTTATTGCGGGAACGGAACGACTCAAGCCATCCTATACCACCCGCGAAGAATGCTTGCATCAGCAGAAAAATGCCTATGCGCACGGATAAATCAAGAGACTGCGGTATAAAGCAATTTGCGCTGAGTGTGCTAAAGAGTACAAACTTGATATTGTTTGCAATCTTAATAATGCCCAGATCGAATCCGCTGTGGTCGAGCACCATTACTTCATGTACCATGGTAAGTTCAAGGTGGGTGAGGGGATCATCAACCGGTAGGCGACTTGTCTCTACCAAGGTAATATTGGCCAGGACATACCCCGCAATGATTGCAATGATCGCGGAGAAGTAGCTGTCATAATGCAGGTTCGCGAAAATTTCATGAAAGGAATTGTATCCGGTAAACATCGCCAATGCACCGAGCAGCAAAAAAAATGCTGGCTCAATGAGCATAGAATAAAATGCTTCACGATTTGCACCCATCCCTTCAAATCCACTGGATACGTCTAGTGCACTGATAATAAGCAGGAAACGGCCAAGACCAAGGAGATACGCAAACAGGACAAAATCTCCTGTAAATGAAAACACAGCCGTGGCTTCTTCGAAGGGGACAAATAACGCCGCCAGCAAAACGGTGGAGAAATATATTGGCCCTCCGATTTGAAAAATAAAACTCGAAGAGGTACTGTACACACTTCCTTTCTTCAGGAGTCGAAAGATATCATACCAGGGTTGCAAGATGCTGGGTCCCTTACGTCCGCTGAAGATAGCCTTAACTTTCACGATTACGCCGGGAAAGTAGATGGAGGCCAAAAGGATTAATACCAAAGAAAGCATACTACATTATTTTTAAGAACGTGAGTAACCCTATGATGACTAAGAAAACCAAGGGGTATATTAAGTAATGATTGATTAACCCCGATTGCGCAACGCCTGCCTTAGGTAAGTATTTCACAAGCAGGTGGACCCAACTCAGGACAGTTTTTTCTTCTACCAGGTCCTTGCTTTCAGTATAGAATATCTTCGGTGGCGGAAAAATTTCTTTTTCCGTGAAAGATTCATAGTGTCTTGTGTAATCAATTATCGGATCAACCAACTGTCGTAAGCTGTCGGCATAGGAAGTGGGCGTATACTGGTGGCGAAAATCACCTGCGGTATAACCACAGCCCCAGGTCGGACCGTATTCAACCTTGACTTTGCTTTGTTGCCAGGCACGAACACCAATTACAAATCCAACAAGGATGATGAGGATGATATTAACTGTGCTCACCATGGATAATGAACTGGCAATTTCTGCTGCTATGCCTACGGTGGATATATTGGTAAGGTCCTGTAGAATATTTACAACGATCGCACCGAAGAATGAGGACCGTAAGCCGATAGAGAGAATCACACCAATAATCAGAACCGCAGGCAGTAACATAACGGGTGGAACTTCGTCGATTTCATCAGCATGCGTTGACCTCCGGGTTCCCAAAAAGCTCATACCAAATGCCTTTGTGAAACAATAGATGCACAACCCGCCTATTAATACCAATCCCAGAACAGCGGCAATACCAACAAGTGACATCCAGAAACTTGCCACTGGAAGATGATGGAGAACGCCACTGTAAATAAGGTACTCCGATATGAATCCATTGAAAGGCGGGATGCCACTGATCGCCAGTGCGCCAATCAGAAAGGCAATGGAAGTATATCTCATTTTGTTCACCAGGCCGCCAAGGTTGTCCATATTGACAGTGTGGACGGCATGGTGAATATTTCCGGCAGTAAAGAACAAAAGTGACTTAAATAGGGCATGATTCAGGTTGTGAAGCAAAGCACCGGCCAGGCCCAGGATCATCAGATATTCGTCACCAACTGCTTTACCCAGAATCCCAACCCCAATTCCTATTCCAATAATTCCAATATTTTCTATGCTGTGGTAGGCAAGCAGTTTTTTCAAGTCGTGTTGCATAATCGCCATGATTACACCCAGCAAACCGGATACTACCCCAACAGCAAGGACGATGATGCCGATCAACATTAGGTCATTTTGTAGCATAGATGCGATCCTGAAAATTCCATAGATGCCCATCTTGATCATCACGCCGCTCATTACGCCTGATACATGCGACGGGGCGGCTGGATGGGCGCGAGGCAACCACGAATGAAATGGGATGAACCCTGCCTTAATGCCGAATCCGGCAAAAAACAAAAAAAACAAAGGAGCATTCTGATACTGCGTGAAGTATGTTGCAACTCCCGCAAAACCTAGTTCTCCGGTCTGGTTATTGGCAATCAGAAAACCTATCATGATCAGCGCAAAACCCAGGTGCATTTGCAGCAGATAGTTAATACCTGTTTTTAAGGTCGATTCTTTTTGCGCTTCAAAAATCACCAGGATAAAGGAAAACAGTGACATCAACTCCCAGGCAATCAGAAAGGCTATACCATCGCGCATTGAGGTTACCAATAACATTGCGGCATGAAGCCATAAAAAGCTGAACAGATGAAGCGCAATAAAAACACTGCCCTTCTTGGCCATATAGGGTTTGAGATAACCCCCTGCGTATACGATGCCGCAAAAACAGATGAGGTTAATGATCAGCATGAAGTATGCACTCAACGGATCGATAACAAGCTGAACGGGACCGCTCCAGGTGGTGACGCCCAGGGCAATCGTCTGGGTACCTTCACGCAACGCATGTAAAGCCCAACTGCTCGTGGTTGCGACTAGCGAAATGTGCAACACGAGACCGAGCCAGTATTTCCATTTCTTAGGAAGCGCAAACGTCACGAATGAAGCAAGAAGCGCAATTTTAAAAAGGAGAAGGGTCATGACAGCTTATGGTTTGGTTCGTGTGTATTTTTTTTGATTTTCATGATCAGGGCAGATGACTTGGCCAATGCGATAGCAGTGGAATGTTGAAAGACATTTCTACAAATTGATGAAGCGACACAAACAGAACTGCAATTTGAAATACCACCAGTAAGTACTGAAATTGTTTTGAGGGTAAGACTGCTTTACAGATGAAAGCGAAAGAAGGGTTCTCCCACAGCATTGTGGTACCCCCAGGGGAAATCAGGATTCAGATAAGTAACGTACAAAAGAGAATGGAGAGCGGTGGTTCGAGAAACCCGTGCTCATCTTCAGTAAATTTGCAATACTTTTTTTTGTGCGAAGCTTCCAGGTTGAAACTATGACTTGCCAAGTCCAGCAACTGTGTGGGATTGGAAGCGGGGGTAAAATCAGTACCCTCTTTCTCATCCTGTTCTTTCAAAAGTGTGGGTGCAACAATGGAGTTGTGTTGAACATTGTAAGCATTTACCTTTTCATTGAAGGTTTGATGCGCTGCCAAGGGCATAAATGACGGAGCCAAAAACTGGAACAGCATCATCACTAGCGCTATTCTTACTATTTGCCTGGAGGTCCGAAACATTTTTAGTCTAAAAGTTGGCAAAGTTTAAAACATTTTCAGATAAAAATAGCAATTACCCTTAAATTATTTAATACGTAGTCTGCCGACAACGATTGCATTAAGTAAAAACCGCATAACCCAAACCTAAAAATGCTTTAAAAAACGCATCAGCTTTTTGAGCTCTTTCTTCTTTAGTGCGGGGAAGTTGGCAATCCGGAATGTGTTGGCCTTCCAGATTCCGTATCCCTCTCCGAGTAACATACCCTTTTTTTTGGCTTGTGACTTAATGGTTTGGGCCACTTCCGGCGAAGCAGAAACAGGGATCACAGTATAGGATTGTACAGCTTTGTTCTTGACAAGGTGTGCAATGTCTTTCCTTTCAGAAAGGAACGATATCCACTCATTATACCTGTCTATAACTTTTTTATGTACGGCCACGATGGGTTTAGATCTTTCAAGGACACGCATTAACAAATAGATTCCCATCACATTTGGTGTGTAGGGCGTTTGCCACTTGGCCATCATTTCAGACATGAACGTCAGGCTGTTGTAATGTTTTCGCTCTCCGAGGTAAGCAGCACGCTGCATCGCTTTCGGGGAGCAAATGAGCAAACCCAGGCCTGCGGGCAAGCCGAAGCACTTTTGAACTGAACCAAACCAAATGTCGGCTGCATTGAATGCAAGGGAGATACCCGCCATCGAGGAGGTCGCGTCAACGGCCACAATGCATTCGGGGTGGTTTCTTTTCAGCGCCCTTATGGTTGCCATGTCTACCTGCGTCCCATTTGAAGTCTCATTCTGGGTTATGCAGAGCACGCTGTCTTTTTTCAGCGGTCCTATTTTTTTCAGGTTCAATTTTTCTTCTGTCGCGAAGGAAATGCCCTTGGAGGAAGGGCATAAGCGACGTGTGTAGTCAAACCATTTCTCGCCAAACGCTCCATTGTAAAAGTGATAACTCCCGGCTTTTACCATGGATTGAGCAATAATTTCCCAGCATTCTGTTGCTGAAGAGGTAAAGAAAATTGTGAAAGTTTTTGGGATGTCCAGTTTTTGCCGCAAAAGTGATATCGTCTTATGGGAGATGGCCATGAACTCCTCACTTCTGTGGTTGATGCTCAGGATGCCATCACGAAACGCATCTTTTACAAAAGCAGGAATTTCGTCGTGAACACGTGAAGGACCAGGATAAAACGAAATCATGTGCCGTGGGTTACCTAAGGTGCAAGTTAAAAATAGATTGCCATCAGGTTGTCCATTGGGTAGTATTATATTTTTCTTTTCCGTCAAATCAAAAGTCAATCTATGACATGAAGTAAGTTTAGATATTATAAAAGTTTATACATTTGCCTGATTTTTATGAAGACCATTAAATTCATCAGATTGTTTGCAGGCATCATGGTGGTTATTTTTCTACTGCTCTCAATCGATTGCAGCTCGCTTAACCTATCAGGTACCAACAAGAATACCCATTCGACTATTGTTCTTAAAAAGCCAGGCACACCTGTAAAATCAGATGCCCAGCTCCCTGAAAAGCTTGAGTCTGAAGATGATTATGAGCCTCAGCACACATTTTTCTTTATCCAGCACGTTGGCCAATCTATCCAACTGGGAAAAGTTGAGTCCCAACGCACCTTCTTCGATAGTGTCTATCGATTCCGGGGAATTTTGACGGGGATTCCTTTGTACATTGTTATCAGATCCATGCTGATCTGATCTCGCCTTCTTTTTTGACTTATCAATTTCTAACTAGTTTATCATTCTTTTAAATGGCTAACGCCATCGATATTTACTATACTTAATTCGTATGAATACACAAAATTCTTCTTTTGATGAACATGAGACGCTGCATGAATTGAAGCATCTTCTGCCGGCACAAGCTCCGTTGAAAGATTTTATCCATCACAATACCCTACATGCGTTTCAGCATCTAAATTTTAATAAAGCTATTTACAAAGCGTCTGCCATGTTCGGATACAGGGTTTCTCTTTCATTGGCAGAATACCGCTCGCTCTATCAGGCAAAGAAGATCAGTGCGGAAATTCTTGAACGTGTGATCGTACAGCGCAAGGGTAGTTCATTGCTGCAGGAATGGAAAGAAAAAGTGCTTTCCATGAAGTTTACGAAGGCCGCTCCACGAATTGGTTCGCTTAGATCAAACTGGAAACGACAGTACCAACTAGACATGGATTCATTGGTACATCCGATCCTATTCCGGATTATGTGCAGCTACCTCGATCAGGGAATTTCTATTTGGAGTTTTCCGGTGAAGGAAAAAAGCTTCATATCGTCGATCCGGGAGATGGAAAGGAATAGTTTCACAAGTTTCTTCAAGACACAAAAGGTCCGAGACCTCCTGCTCAGGACTACGTGCGAAATAAAGGATTTATTGAAGATTCTGGTGGGTGAGGAATCATTGTTTAAGCAATACCTGTTCGATCAGCAATTTGCGCATCAGGGTTGGTCAGGAATGTTCTCAGCTATTGAAGATCAGCCTCAAACGCTATTGGAGCAAAAAAAACCTTCAATTCATGATCTGATCGTTTTTGAACTTCTCCTTGAAATAGATGCGGTGGAGACTCAGTTTAAAAAAGGTTGGTCTCCGCTGGGAAAAGAACTGAAGATCAAGCCTGTGGAACTTTTCGCCGAGATCATCGAGACTGAGTTGGACGAAGTAACAACGATTTGGCAGGAGGCGTTTGAGTGGACATATTATGACGAGGTGCTTACAGGGATTAAGTCGCAAAAACCAAAAGAAGTAGTGCCTGCGAACAGGAGTTTTCAGGCGATGTTTTGCATTGATGACAGGGAATGTTCGTTAAGAAGATATCTTGAACAGTTTGATCCGCAATGCGAAACATTTGGTACCCCGGGATTCTTCAGTGTCGAATTCTTCTATCAACCCGAAGATGGCAAATTCTATACAAAACTATGCCCCGCACCGGTTACGCCAAAATATTTGATTAAAGAGGCTGGTACAAAGAAAAAGCGTGGCAGGGATGTACACTTCACAAAGCATTCGCATTCATTTCACGGTGGATGGCTAATTTCTCAGACATTAGGATTTTGGTCTGCATTCCGCCTATTCATTAATATTTTCAGGCCTACCATGAGTCCAGCGACAGCCTCTTCTTTTCGGCACATGGATAAGTTTTCGAAACTCACCATCGAAAATAAGAATACAGAAAACAGAGAAAATGAGCTGCAGATAGGCTTTACAGTCGAGGAGATGGCGCAGCGCCTGGAGAATCTCCTGAGAAGCATCGGGCTGGTAAAAGATTTTGCCCCCCTTGTTTATGTCCTGGGACATGGGTCAAGCAGTGTAAACAATCCGCACTATGCTGCGTATGATTGTGGTGCTTGTTCCGGCCGGGCCGGGTCAGTTAACGCAAGGGTTATTTGCTATATGGCAAATCATCCAAAAGTCAGGGAAATTCTGGAATCAAAAGGTATTGTGATATCCCCCAAGACCCAGTTTGTGGGCGGCTTGCATGATACTACTCGTGATGAAGTTGTCTTTTTCGACGAGAATTCGCTCACGCATGAAAACTCTGAAAGACATGATAAGTATGAAGTGGTTTTTGCCAATGCGCTGGATCACAATGCAAAGGAAAGGTCAAGAAGGTTTGAATCGATCGACTCCGGTCTGAAAGCTGAAAAGATTCACGAGAAAGTACAAACAAGATCAGTTTCTTTGTTCGAGCCGCGGCCTGAGCTTAATCACGCTACAAATGCGTTGTGCATCGTTGGTCGAAGGTCATTAACCAAGGACTTGTTCTTGGATCGCCGGGCATTCTTGAACTCCTATGATTATTCCATCGATCCTGAAGGCAAGCTTCTTTTTAATATTATGAAACCCCTGGGCCCCGTGTGCGGCGGTATCAATTTGGAGTACTTCTTCTCTCGCGTAGACAATCAGAAGCTGGGAGCCGGCACCAAACTGCCTCACAATGTGATGGGTCTTTTTGGTGTCGCCAATGGTATAGACGGAGATTTACGACCAGGACTGCCCAGTCAAATGATTGAAGTGCACGATCCCATCCGTTTAATGATTATTGTCGAACATTTTCCGCATGTCGTATTGGAAACTATTCAGAAAGCCGCTGATACTTATGAATGGTTTATTAACGAGTGGGTTCATTTGGTCGCTGTGAATCCGGAAACAAAAGAACTCTTTCATTTTAAGGAAGGTAGTTTCAGGCCGTATCGTACGATGAAGAATTCAGTTGAGACCGTGACAAATATCACCGCCATCATCGAATCTCACGCCGAGAATCTTCCCGTTTACTCACTTTCATAAGAATACCAACATGGATCAACTCCTTCAATTTTTTGTTATAGTCCCGCTGGCGGGATTTGTAATTAGCTTGCTGACTCCGGATAAAAAAGAAAATGCGATTTCCTGGGGAGCTTTTCTTACTGTGGGTCTGCATCTTTCAGGCACCATCGTCTTCCTGGTATATTGGTTGTTGCATCACCACCCTACGCTTAACCTAAAGGAAATCGTTCTTTTCAAAACGGTCGGCTACGAATTTTTGATTGATTTTTACTTTGACAAGATTACGGCGACCTATTTGCTTGTGGGATCATTGTTGACATTTCTGGTAACCGTTTACAGCCGGTACTACATGCATCGCGAAAGTGGTTATAAGCGATTTTTCAATACGATTCTGTTCTTCTACATCGGTTACAACACTGCAATTTTTTCAGGCAACCTGGAGACCCTTTTCATTGGCTGGGAAATACTTGGCATTTCTTCTTTTTTGTTGATTGCATTTTACCGGGAACGTTATTTGCCTGTCAAAAATGCTGTCAAGGTATTTTCGATCTACAGAATTGGAGACGTGGGGATGATTCTCGCGATGTGGATGAGCCATCACCTGTGGCATGAAAACATTACGTTCATGAAGTTGAATAATTTTGCGCTCGTGCATGACCAGTTGCAGACCCACAGCATGATTGGCGTCTTCATTTCGCTTATGCTATTGATTTCGGCTGCTGCCAAGTCGGCGCAACTGCCCTTTTCTTCCTGGCTTCCCAGAGCAATGGAAGGACCTACACCATCCAGTGCTATTTTTTACGGATCACTTTCTGTCCATCTGGGTATTTTTGTTTTGCTGAGAACGTTTCCGTTTTGGGAGCATCAACTTTCGGTTCGCATTATCATCGGTGCACTTGGCCTCGTCACAGCAATTGTCGCGACGGGAATTGCACGGGTTCAATCTTCTGTCAAAAGCCAGATTGCCTACGCTTCAATCGCGCAGATAGGATTAATCTTCATAGAAGTTGCGGCAGGCTTTGAAATGCTTGCCATGTTTCATTTTGCCGGCAATGCATTCTTGAGAACGTACCAGCTGTTGGTTTCTCCTTCTGTCGTGACCTATTTAATCCGGGAGCAATTTTATAATTACAGTCCACGACCGCAGTCCATCGAGGATTCCTTTTCAAAGAAGCTGGAGTATTCTTTGTATATGATGTGCATAAAAGAATTCAACCTTGATTCATTCATGTACAGGTATCTATGGAATCCAATAAAGTGGGCTGGGAAGAAAATGGATTTTTTAACGATCAATAAGGTGGTAATCTTTTTTATTCCAGTCTATATGATCGGCTTGTTTTGTACATATAACAGTGACTCAATCCCAATGGAAATCCAGCAATATCTGACAATGCTATTCGGAATCATTGGACTGGTCATGGTACTTAAAGCATTTTCAGAAAGAAGACAAGCGCGATTGAGCTGGCTGCTGATTATTATGAATCACTTTTGGGTTGCATTGGCCATTTCCTTTAATGAGCATTTCTCATTCAATCAGGTGCACGTCTATCTGAGCGGAATAGCTGTATCGGGTGTGCTTGGATTTTTATGCCTGCGGTGGTTGAAATTTCATGAAGGCAGTATTGACCTGGATCAATTTCATGGGCATTCCTACAAGCATCCAAAAATGGCCTTTGTATTTCTGCTTGCATGTTTAGGCGCATCGGGCTTTCCGATTACCCCCACTTTTGTTGGTGAGGATTTGATGTTTACACATATTCACGAGGACCAATTCCTTTTCGCATTTATTGTTTCCTTGAGTTTTATCATTGACGGGCTGGCGATCATTCGGATTTATGCACGTGTTTTTCTAGGCCCACATGTGAAGTCGCAGTACGATATGGCTTACAGATCATCATAAGTGGCGGTATGTTTCTGGCGCCAGGCTTCAACTCAAGTCTTTTGAGTTGGAGCTTGGCCCAATCGTTGCGTTCAGCGTTGTTTCAAATATTTTGCGGTCATCGTACGGGCCATTTCTTCCAGGTCTGTGCCCAATAATTCTTTATTCACCTGTAGAATCTGCCTCACCTTCTTTTCCGGCAATTGATCAGCACCAAGAAAAGCACCCAAAATCGAACCGGCAACAGCAGCAACAGTGTCATTGTCACGACCATAATTGACAATGAATTCCATCGTTCTTTCGAAATCATAATCACAATACATCATGGAGGTGATTGTTATCAGATATATTTCTGCGGCATGAAAGGGCATGTCTTCATTAAAAGTATCAAGCATGGAATACGCATGTGAAAGCTGCAGATAGTACAATGAATCCATCGGTTGCCATGCGCCGGGTATTTTAAAATCCTTGGGAATATCCTTGCGTGTCAGGTCTTTTGATGCTGAAACTATCGCGGTGGCGGCCTGATAATATCGGTATGCGGCTCGGCCCACGAGGCGGCTTCTGAAGTAGTTTTGGGGATCAACTGTCAGGATGATATTGGGCACTGAAGTTTTATAGGCGGTTGTATCAAAGGCCTGAGAAACCATGCCCGCTACCAGGGCCGTAATGTCGCGTGCATAGCCAATATCAAAAATGGAAAGATCATAAGCAGCTGCGTAGGCAGCTGCCGGGTCAGCGGGTAGGCACGCGCCGATTAAAGGACTGTACAACATGCCGGCACATGTCATCTCTCCACCGTAGAATTTGCTTACAGCATTGGAATACGCAACCATATCATTCCTGGCATACGCATCCGCAACAAGGGCCCATTCCTGCAGCCAGGCCATTTTCATAAGGTTATCTTCATATGGATGAGGATTTAGCCCTTCCGTTGATTTTAACGCCGTAATACTCGACTTGTATTTTTTTATGATGTGTTTTGCGAGATTACTGGCCTTCAGTCGCGGCCAGGGTTCCGCTATGGCATATTCCGTAAAGAGTTTTTTCCACCGGGTATCATCTGTAGTTCCTCCAGCGGGCAGGTTATTAACCCACGTGCCTTCCGCCGAAGGAAACCGAACCATGGAATCCAGGTCATTAACAAATCCATATGTTGTCCGGATATCCTTCCGGCTCCACATTTCCGTAGGGGCGCCCATCGCGTCACCGATTGCAGACCCAATCAGCAGACCCAATACTTTATTGTAATATACTCCTTCGGAAATCCCGGTAAGGCGTTTTTCCTGCGGAACAGTTCCCCCAATTGATTTTCCATCAAATGCCTTTTCAGGTTTGATGCAAGAAAGCAACATTAAGATGGAAGCTATCGCCAGTAGGATGCTGTATTTCATGTGTATGTATTTTACTATTCGTTTTTGTAACAAAGGGGCCGTGCCACCAACAAGCTAGCTTTTTTCTTTCGCAGTGGCTCGGTTAGACTACAGATACATTCAAATATTAACGCTCGTCGGGCCATTGTCGCGTGCCATGATCATGGAGCATCCATCTGTTCTTTTTCGCACGGGCACTGATTTAACCAAAAATAATATTCATCCGCGTTGCAGGTTCAATTTTAGAATAATAAGTTTTCTTTGGGATTTTGAATTAATTGTGCCGCCAATTCAAGAATCTCTGATTTTTCCTGCAGCCTAAGGTGAAGCGGCAACTGTGCTAACCCAATAACGCGACGCATAATTTCCACACCACAAAAGCTTAGCATTAACGGAACACTAAATCCTGCAGGCATCTTATAATGACCCCAGACTTGTTTTAGTTTATTCTCCAGCTGCGCCATCTTAAGGTGGGCCATCATTACCCCGATATCAAATTCAGGGCTGCCAAGGTGTGAAAATTCCGGATCAATGATCTTTATCCCGCTTTTTGTTTTAAGCCAGCTGCCGGGATAATAGTCACCGTGTATTAGCGTATTTCCCTTTTGCAGGTAAACATCCCCCAGGTTTTTCAGACGTTCTTTCAACATACCATTATTTTTATATTGCATTGCAATATGCTGCAAACCGGGTTGGATTGTATCCAGGTCGAATCCATTATCTTCCAGGTAGGGATAATAGAAGATATGGGTATAGTTCAATTTTTTTAATTCTGTGTTGCCTGGAAAACCTTGTCGATTTCCCAGCGGTGTATTGTGTAGGCGGGAGACGAAATCGATCAGACTAAATAGCGCTGCATCTTCCAACGATGCATCCCGCTTATAGATGAAAGTGCAATCTGCGCCTTCTCCAAGATCTTCTAACGCTAGCAGGAAATTTTTGGCATCGAAACCAATAATGGAAGGACAAAAAGAATTATAAAAGCTATCATGCGTTAAAGCATTATAGAATGCGGCTTCAACAAAAATCCTCCTCACCGGGGCAGATATTTGAGGGTACTTCTCCACCCACGGTCTGGATTGCTTGACAATGATGGAAGTTGAATTTGTTTTTACCCTCGCTACAAAATTCATATTCCCCTCACCGGGTTTCTCTATCATGACAATTTTGTCAGCAGGGTTTATCCATGAATTTTTGTAGAGTAACGCTGCCAATTCATCTTGATGATGCAGATCCAGGTAAATTGATTCCGGTGAAAGATTTTTGAAACGGTCGTGTGGACTCATGGGCTTTTTACTAATCAAATAACCATGCGCTGATTCTTCCGGCGCCAATACTAATAGCAAACAATTTGCGAAATGATTAGTTCGCCTTGCTGGTGAGGAAGGAAAGGGCCATGGCATATCCCTCCATTCCAAAGCCCGTCAGCATGCCAGCGCACTTAGCCGTAATCAGGCTCGTATGCCTGAATTCTTCACGGGCGTGAATATTTGAGATATGGACTTCTACAACGGGAGTCTTTATTCCCCCAACGGCATCATGAATGGCTACGGACGTATGGGTATATGCACCGGCGTTAAGAATGATGCCGTCAAATGAAAATCCTACTTCATGCAGTTTATTGATAATCTCACCCTCGACGTTGGACTGGTAATAATAAAGTGTAACGGCAGGAAATCTTTTCTTTAAATCCTCCAGAAAATCTTCGAAGGATTGGCTTCCGTAAATGGAAGGCTCCCGCTTTCCCAACAGATTCAGGTTGGGACCATTGATGATTTGTATTTTCATTGCTTGTGCTTAATCGGCAGTTGCGCGAAAATATCCCTGACAGCCTGTTTGATGTCAGCTTCTACATCAGATTTTCCGGTGAGCGGTTTCTTGGCCCAACCGTGCCATAACACTTTTTTTGTTTTGGTATCAAACATTTGAAATGCAAGAATACCTTCCTCGTACGATTGGGGCAGAACTTCGCCTCCTGGCATAGGTGGTCCAAAAGCCGGGTAGTATCCTGGCCCCCCATAGTAGTATGAACCCATCGTCGTGGGTGCCTTGCTATACTTTATTTGTTCTTCTATGTGTGCATCAAACAAGAAAACAGCGTCAGGCGCCACGGTATCGATTTGCATCCCCTTTTTCGCCAGGGCGGCATCAGCGTGTTGCTGGATAAGTGGTGCGTATACTCTGTCGTCTGTGTGTGATGCGCCTTCTGGGTCAGCAGAAGTAATCCAGGCGTACGTTTTGTAATTACTCAGTATTGCGCCTTTTTCTGTGTTGCTGGATGTTTTCAGGCTTCCTGAACACCCCGTTATCAGCGAGGTAGCGATAAGGAAGGTAAAAATCTTGGTGAATAATTTCATCGACTTGGCTTCAATTTATTGCTCGTGTTTTAGATTTAGAATCAAGATTTAGTTTGATTTCCATGCTACGGTACAGAATCAAAGGTTGGATTCAGTTAATCCGGCCAAAGTTAAATAGCTGACTGACAATAAAAAATTTCTTTCTTGTAATATTGGACTATGAATTGGGAATTGAACATTCGACATTTTAGCCATTATTTAAAAATTGAGCGGTCGCTGTCATTAAATTCAATTGAAGCCTATGTACATGATGTTGAACTGCTTCGACAGTTTATGGCGATGAAACATCCCAAAGTGTCTCCCGTAAAAGTTACGCCGAAACAGCTGCAGGGCTTTTTGCATTATATTAATGAACTGGGCATGGGTGCCCATAGTCAGGCCAGGATACTTTCCGGACTAAAAGGATTCTTTAAATACCTGTTTTTCGAGGAGCTCATAGAGAAAGATCCGACAGCTTTGATCGAGGGTCCCCGTTTAGGCAGAAAACTACCGGACACGCTGAGTTATCCTGAAATTGAAAAACTTCTAAACGCAGTTGATCAATCCAAACCAGAAGGTGGTCGAAATCGCGCTATGCTGGAAGTGCTTTATAGTTCAGGATTGCGCGTTAGTGAACTTGTAGACCTCAAACTAAACAATGTTTATTATGACGTCGGATTTTTGCGTGTTGTCGGAAAAGGAAACAAGGAGCGATTGGTACCGATCGGCAGGGATGCCTTGAAGCACTTGAAAATGTATAGTGAAGAAATCCGGGGAAAGCCTCCGCACAAATCAGTACAAAAAGGATTTGAAGCATTTGTATTTCTTAACCGAAACGGAAGGAAACTCACGCGTGTCATGATCTTCACCATCATAAAAAACCTGGCACAACGTATAGGGCTGAACAAAACAATAAGTCCGCATACGTTTCGCCATTCATTTGCAACGCATTTGATCGAAGGTGGCGCAGATCTTCGCGCAGTCCAGGAGATGTTGGGACACGAGTCTATCACAACAACAGAAATCTATACCCATCTTGATCGCGATTATTTGCGGCAGGTGATCCAGGAATTTCATCCCAGGTCATAATTCTTTTGTAACTTCGACACATGAAAAAAATTAGTCTGCTGATACTCCTTGTCGGGCTCGTAAGGATCGCCCTGTTGGGCCAATCCGTTAAAATAAAGGCAGACAATGACGTTGATATGACGAAATATGAATCGTTCACGGTGATGAAGGGAGAGATTATGACACCCCGTGATGAACGGAAAATGGACGAGGAGGTGTTATTTAGTTCGATCAAGAAGGCTGTTATAAAAGAAATGGAGCTAAGGGGATACAAATTTTTGGCTGACTCGTCAGCACAACTGTATGTCAGTTATGTTGCCGGGGCGTACGACCTAACAGAAGGAGGAAGCATGGGCCCATTGAGTCAGATGCCGGCTTCAACCCCAAGCGATATGAATCAATCGCGATCCTGGTCACGCGAATCGCGAGAAGGTATGATGGTGATCGATATAACAGATGCCCATAGTAAAAAGGAAATTTGGTCTGCCACCGGTAACTTGACGTTGGATGGTGTAGATATAAGCCGTGCACTGGATGCAGTGATATATAAGGCTTTTAAAAAATTTCCAAATAAGAATAAAAAGAAAAAGAAGTAATCTTCGCGAATGTATAAAGCACTCATCCGTCCCATTCTTTTCTTAGTTGATCCAGAAAAAATTCACCATTTCGTTTTTACCATCCTTAAGCTAAAGGGTAAAGTTCCAGGTTTTAAGAATCTGCTTAGAACACTCTTTTGCTTTCGGCATCCTGCACTTGAAAAGGAATTGTTCGGCATAAAATTTACAAATCCGGTCGGACTGGCTGCAGGCTTTGATAAGGATGCCAGGCTTATCGATGAAATGGCTTGTTTCGGCTTTGGATTTATTGAAATCGGAACATTGACACCAGTCCCACAGCCCGGTAACGATAAGCCCAGATTGTTCCGGTTGCCGAAAGATCGAGCGCTGATTAACCGTATGGGCTTTAACAATGGAGGGGTGCAGGCTGCAGTGAAGCGGCTTAAGGAAAGAAAATCAGCTGTCATCGTAGGCGGGAACATTGGCAAGAATAAAATAACACCCAATGAAAAAGCCCATGATGATTATGCATATTGCGTGGAGGCACTTCATGCCCATGTCGATTATTTTGTTGTGAATGTGAGTTCACCCAATACGCCTGGTTTGCGAGAACTACAGGAAAAAGAACCGCTGCGAAAACTTCTTTCTGGTATAAAGCTGCTGGTCCTGGCGAAGCCGGAGCCGAAGCCCGTCCTTTTGAAAATAGCACCCGATCTTTCGACCCGGCAGCTGGATGATATCATTGAAATAATAAAAGAGACCTCCATTGATGGGGTCATTGCTACGAATACTACTATTTCGCGTGAAGGCCTGGCTACTGATGATGCCACACTTCATGAAATTGGAAGCGGAGGACTTAGTGGTAAACCGCTTTCGGATCGATCAACAGCAGTAATTCGCTACTTGCGGGAACAACTCGGAAAAGAGTTCCCCATCATCGGTGTTGGTGGTATTATGACACCTGAAGACGCGCTACAAAAACTAGATGCAGGCGCGGATTTAATTCAGCTTTACACTGGTTTTATTTATGAAGGCCCGGGTGTAGTGAAACGGATTAGCAAGGAAATTTTGAATAGAAAATGATTGCTGAAAGCCGGTGCAATTATTGGGAATCTTGATCTACTTCAGCCGGGATTATTTGTTTATGCAGTGTACTATTGAGAATGATACGCACCTCACACGATTGTGTAAACCCCGACAGGGTTAGGTAGCAGAGCCAAATACGCAAGGGCGTGCAATGGCATGACGCAGCCATATTTCTTTCAATATTATAACAATCATCGCGCAGGAATTTCTTTTATATGAAGCTATCCATAAAAAGGTTTTTAACTTTGCCGGGTATATAGTGGATTGAACGGCTTGGAATTGGGGCAGGATATGGCAGTTTTTATTTAGTTTTGAGCAAGGAATAATGGCACAGAATACTTATAAGTCTAATACATTCAGAAAACCAGGGAAAGAGAAGAAGGGTAAATCCTCCCCCAAGACCACATTCAGTGTGGGATTTTTTAAGGACCCTCGCTTCAAGTTGGCAATCGGCTTCTTTATCATGGTCGCCTCTGTTTATTTATTCTTTGCATTATTGTCTTATTTGTTCACCGGCCAGGCTGATCAAAGCGTTGTAGATGCGCTTGACACGCCTATCATGGAGTCGACTGGCGAGGCGAAGAATTGGCTGGGTCTTTATGGTGCCATTACCTCCCATTATTTTATCTTCCGCTGGTTTGGCATCTCGGCATTCTTCCTGCCTCCATTGTTGTTTATCATCGGATTCAAAATTGTTTTTAATCGGGAGCTTTTGCGGATTTTTTCATTTTCTATCTTATCGATATTCTCCGGATTGTGGTTGAGTCTCCTCCTGGGTTATATGACCATGATCAATGAAGGTGTAAGCGAATGGAGTTTCCTCGGCGGAGGCCTGGGGTATTATCTCGCTATCTTGAGTGATGGTCTGTTCGGCTGGGGTACTTTCTTGATCCTGATACTATCACTTTTTATTTTTATTATCTTCTACTTTAATGTAACCTCAATTCCCCTGTTTGTCGATGATCCAAAGCCAATGGGTAATGCGGCAATTTTGGATGAGAACGGCAATAACCCCATTTTGACATCTTACATCGATGAAGAAGATAACTGGGCTGAAAAGATGGATGATGGCAACAATGTCGGTACGGAATCCCTTGCTGTTGAAAAACCCGTAGTGGAACCAATTGTACAGCTGAATGAACTAAAGCTTGAGGTTCCGGAAAAGCAACAACCCAAGAAAGAGCCAAAGGCTGATCCGCTTTTTACAGTCGAAGAATCATTGGATACGGATAAAATTGCAGCGCAACTCGTGCAGGAACAAGGTCTGTATGATCCAACGCTTGAACTGCAGGGATATAAATTCCCTCCGCTAGAGTTGCTCAATGAGTATGATACCGGTAAAGCAGGCGTAACGCAGGAAGAACTAAATCAAAATAAGGACAAAATTGTAGAAACGCTCGTCAATTTCAAGATTGGCATTCAAAGTATAAAGGCAACGATTGGGCCCACCGTTACATTGTATGAAATAGTCCCCGACGCCGGAATTAAGATTTCTCGCATAAAGAACCTGGAAGACGATATAGCGCTGAGTCTCTCGGCATTGGGTATCCGTATTATCGCACCTATACCGGGAAAAGGAACGATCGGGATTGAAGTTCCAAACAAGAATCGGGAAATGGTAAGTATACGGTCGGTCTTTGCCACACAAAGTTTTGCGAAGAGTGATAAAGAATTACCCATTGCCCTGGGTAAAACCATTTCAAATGAGGTGCTCGTGATTGACCTTGCCAAGATGCCGCACTTACTGGTTGCTGGCGCTACCGGGCAGGGTAAGTCTGTTGGATTGAACGTTATTCTTACCTCTTTGATTTATAAACGCCATCCATCACAACTTAAGTTTATTTTGGTTGATCCGAAGAAGGTAGAGATGTCTCTATACAGTAAGCTGGAAAGACATTACCTCGCTAAGTTACCGAATAGTGAGGAGGCCATTATTACTGATACTCGCAAGGTAGTGCATACACTCAATTCACTTTGTATTGAGATGGAAAACCGGTATGAAATTCTCAAAGATGCAGGGGCACGGAACCTGAAAGAATACAACGCAAAATTTGTCTCGCGCAAGCTTAACCCAAAAGAAGGACACCGGTTTCTGCCCTATATTGTCCTGGTGATTGATGAGTTAGCCGACTTAATGATGACAGCGGGAAAGGAAGTGGAAACACCTATTGCGCGGCTGGCGCAGCTGGCCCGTGCTATCGGAATACACCTGGTAGTTGCCACCCAGCGTCCTTCGGTAAACGTGATTACGGGTGTGATCAAAGCGAATTTTCCTGCGCGCCTCTCTTTTCGCGTAACTTCAAAGGTTGATTCACGCACGATTTTGGATACTGGCGGCGCCGATCAGCTGGTTGGGCAGGGTGATATGCTTTTGTCATCAGGATCAGATATCATACGGCTTCAATGCCCTTTTGTGGATACACCCGAAATAGAGAAGGTTTGTGAATTTATTGGGGCTCAGCGCGGCTATGATTCCGCATATCTGTTGCCAGAATATGAGGGGGATGAGGAAACCGGACCGTCAAGTGTTGATTTATCTGAGCGGGACGCCCTTTTTGAAGATGCAGCGAAACTGATTGTCATGCACCAGCAGGGAAGCACCTCGCTCATTCAGCGAAAACTAAAACTTGGCTATAACAGGGCAGGACGTCTGATCGATCAACTCGAGGCGGCTGGTATCGTAGGCCCTTTTGAGGGAAGCAAAGCCCGCGAGGTTTTGATAAAGGACGATTATAGTTTGGAACAATTATTGACTTCATTAAAGGAAAAACACAGTCAATCTTAACTTTGCACGCACTTTTAAGCTTAAAAAGAATGAAAAATTTGATTTTAGGCCTTCTGGCCATGATTTTGTCAGTTCCGGTTTCTGCACAGTACGACCCAAAAGCATTGGAGATCCTCAATGCCATGAGTGCAAAGTACCAATCCATCCCTGCATTTGAAGCGAATATCTCCTGTACACTTACAAATGAGGTAGACAAAATAAATGAAGAGTTCAAAGGCAAAATCACGGTGAAGGGCGACAAATTCCGCATGGTTTTACCCGAGCAAGAGGTAATTAACAACGGCGTTACCATCTGGACATACCTGC
>Ga0224500_10000119_pt1 | contig 58157 bp, 51 predicted proteins | sample SF_Oct11_sed_USG_FD_168126 | JGI IMG/M metagenome (GOLD analysis project Ga0224500, IMG submission 168126) | Sediment microbial communities from San Francisco Bay, California, United States - SF_Oct11_sed_USGS_4_1 | ecosystem: Environmental > Aquatic > Marine > Sediment | place: USA: California...
GCCGGTCCATCGCCCCAGGCGTGCCCGTAAACGAGCTCCAGTGTGATCGTGAAAGGCAGCACCGCCCCGTTACCCGTCAGCCGGTCTCGCAGCGCCTGGACCCTGCCCTTACCGCTAAGGGTACGCCTGCGCGACCGCAGGCTGTTGCCGGCGGCCGAGTTCCTCAGGTCGCGGAAAAGCCGATCCGGATCGCGATACTCCAGGGAAAGCGTGTCGACATCCAGCACCGGGTCGCGAAGGCGGCTTTTCACCAGTTCGTCGCCGACGATGTGCATGTCGGGAAACGTGCGGACACTGTTCTCCGACGATTGATCGCACAATTCGCGGAAGCTGTCCGGGCCGAGCGTCGAAAAGACGAACAGGCCGTCTTTACGAAGTGCTCTTGCGATTTCCGCAAAACACGCCGGCAGGTTATCGATCCACGGCAGCAGCAGGTTCGCATAGACGAGATCAACGCTGCCATCGGCAACCGGCAGCCGCATCGCATCTGCCTGTATATCGTCAACTCTTGAAAACCAGGAACGATTGCGCCTGGCCTGAAGCAGCATCGATCGGGACTGATCGAGCCCGAAAACCAGCGCAGCACGGAAACGTTTCTTCAATAGCGGATGATCCCGGCCGGTCGCCGAGCCGAGATTGAGGACGCAAGCGGCATCGATCTGCATTGGCAACAGGCGATCGAACAGACCTGCGGCTGTATGCCGGTGTACGAAATCTGCCGAGTTGAAGTTTGGCGCGGCCCGCTCGAAGCGGAGCTGCACATCTTGGCGTTTCAGTGCGCCGGGCAGGTCATTCATGAGCAAAGGATATGATGAATCCGGCGTTGCGGCGAGATAAACACAGCAAGTTGTGCAGATATGTCAGGCGAAGCGCGTCGTGCGGGCAGGCAAGCTCAGTGCATGATGCTCTTGTCCGGAAAGGAACGCCTGCAATGGTGTTTTTCCAAACTGCGTAGCAACCTGATACCCGATCGCTGTGCTCTGTGCGGTTCCGGTGAGCCTTACGGAACGATTTGCTATAGATGCCTTGCCGCATTGCCCGTCGCCGACGCCGCATGCCAGCGATGTGCGGTTCCGCTGGCAGCAGCACAAGCGGCGGCAACAGACTGCGGGCCTTGCCAGGCAAAGCCACCCGTGTTCACGCGGGCCTTTTCTGCCGTCAACTATGCTTTCCCGATCGACGCCGCACTCAAGGCTTTCAAGTTCCACGGCCGGCTTTACTATGCGCCGGCTTTCGCGTCACTGCTGTTGCCACTATTGAACAGCGGCTTTATCGATGCCGATGCACTTGTCCCGGTTCCGTTGCATCGCTGGCGACACGCACGTCGCGGATTCAATCAGGCAACGGAAATCTGTCGGATTCTGGCGGGCCAAAGTGGAATCCCGATGTACCGGCCGGTCAGCAGGATTCGTCCCACGCGATCGCAATCCGGGCTCACTGCTGCCGCAAGGCACAGTAATCTGAAAAATGCTTTCATGGTTTGCGAAACGCTTCGTTGCCGCCACCCGGTGATCATCGACGATGTCATGACGACTGGCGAAACCTGCAACCAGATTGCGCGCGTGCTGATCGGGGCGGGTGCGGAGTCGGTCGGCGTGCTTGTCATCGCGCGGGCATAGCACGATAGAGGTCGCCTGCAGTGCAGGCTCCTGAATTCAGCTGGCACTGAACGTGTAATGCAGCACGATACCGATGAAGATCACCATGCCAATGTAATGATTCAGCAGGAATACACGAAAGCACGCAGCCGGCTGTCGTTGGCGCGCCAGCCACTGGTGCCATGCCATGAGAATCGCCGCCAGCAGCACCGAAGCGAAAAACCAGCCACCGAGTTCCGCCATGTTGCCAATGAACAGCAACGCGACGAGCATTAGAAACTGCAGGGCGCCGATGATAAACAGGTCCGCGTCACCAAACAGGATGGCGGTCGATTTGACGCCGACCTTGATATCGTCTTTGCGATCCACCATCGCGTAAAACGTGTCGTAGATGACGGCCCAGATAACAGCGGTGGCAAAGACCAGCCAGGCCAGTTGCGAGGTTGCACCCGTTTGCGCGGCGAATGCCATGGGCACCGCCCAGCCGAAGGCAGCACCAAGGAAAAACTGCGGCACGGAAACGAAGCGCTTTATGAACGGATAAATAATGGTAAGCCCGGCGGCAATGATTGCGAGCATCTGAGCCGGCCGGTTGAGCATCGCCGCCAGTCCGATTGCGACCAGCGCAAGCGCGATAAAAAGCGTCAGTGCCTCCATCGGTGCGACGGCACCTGAGGCGATCGGTCTTGTTCTCGTTCGCTCGACATAGGGATCGATATTGCGATCCGCAAAATCATTCAGAACGCAGCCGCCCGAGCGCATGACGATGACACCAAGCACGAAAACGATAAACAACCCGCCGTCCGGATGTCCCTCACCGGCAAGCCACAACGCCCACAGCGTGGGCCACAACAGCAGCAGGATGCCGACCGGTTTATCGAGGCGCATCAACAGCAGGTAATTCCTGAGTTGGGCAGCGAACCCCGGCGACAGGCGAGTAAGCGCGCTCCTGATGTCAGATCCTGGTTTGCTCATGCGGACACCTTCTACCGATGCTTGACGTCCGAATCAAACTTTGCCGAATCGGCCGGCGTCGCCGGTCCAGCGGCGAACGATGGCTTCTGCCTGCTGCGGAGAGGAGCGTGTGATTGTTTCCGCAGCCTGCTGCACGAGCGGCATGAGCTGCGCATCGCGGATCAGGTCGGCGACCCGATACTGCGGCAGGCCTGTTTGCCGGGTTCCCAGTAACTCACCCGGGCCACGCAGTTCCAGATCGCGCTGGGCAACGACGAAGCCATCGTTGGTATCCCGCAGGACAGCGAGACGGCTTTTTGCAATCTGGCCAAGGGGCTGCCGATACAGCAGGACACAGTGACTTTGTGCGGCACCACGACCCACACGACCGCGAAGCTGGTGCAACTGCGACAGGCCCATGCGCTCCGCGTTCTCTATGATCATCAGGCCGGCATTCGGCACATCGACGCCGACTTCAATGACGGTTGTCGCAACCAGCAGTTGTATCTCACCGTTTTTGAAAGCGCGCATGACCTTGTCCTTGGCACCGGCTTTCATTCGGCCATGAATGAGGCCGATGGCAAGCGACGGCAGAGCCTCCTTCAGCATTTCGTAGCTGGCCTCGGCAGCCTGATAGTCGAGCAGTTCTGACTCTTCTATGAGCGGGCAAACCCAGTACGCCTGCAGGCCGTCTTCGCAGGCGCGTTGAACCCGCGCGACTACCTCGCCACGACGTACATCCGGCAACGCGATGGTCTGCACCGCCTGCCTGCCCGGCGGCAATTCGTCGATGACCGAAGTGTCGAGGTCGGCATAGGCGGCCATCGCAAGCGTTCGCGGAATAGGCGTTGCCGTCATGACCAGCTGGTGTGGCTGGCTTTGGCCGGAGACACCCTTGTTACGTAACGCCAGCCGCTGATGTACGCCGAAGCGATGCTGTTCGTCGATTACAACCAGGGCGAGATTGCTGAATTCGACGCCTTCCTGGAACAGCGCATGGGTGCCGACGATCAGTTGCGCGCTGCCGTCGGCAATTGCGGCAAGGGACATCTTGCGTTCCGATCGCTTCTGGCTGCCGCTGAGCCAGGCGAGCCGGATGCCGAGCCGGGCAAACCATCCGTTGAAGTTTTGCCAGTGCTGTTCGGCAAGCAGCTCCGTGGGCGCCATGATCGCGGCTTGCACGCCGCTGGAAATCGCATACAGGCAGGCAATTGCGGCTACCACCGTTTTTCCCGATCCAACATCGCCCTGCACCAGCCGCATCATCGGGTGCGGCACGCTGAGGTCGCCGGAAATTTCCTTCGCGACCCTTTTCTGCGCGTTTGTCAGGCGAAACGGCAGGCTGCCGAGAAATCGCTCGACCAGTTTGTCCCGATCGCCGAGTGCCGGCGCCGGTTCGCGCCGGGCCATCAGGCGAAGATCCCGCAGGCTGATGTAATGCGCCAGCAGCTCTTCGAATGCCAGCCTTTGCTGGCAGGGATGGCGACCGGAGGCCATACTTTCCAGATCCGCGTCCGGGGGCGGGCGGTGCAGATACAGCAACGCCTCTTCGAGGGATGGCATCCCCTGCTTTTGCAGAAGCTCGCGCGGCAACAACTCGGCCGGAGGCGAAGCCTTCATCAACGCAAGCGCCTGCGAGACCAGGTTGCGCAGCCTGCCTTGCTGTACGCCTTCGGTAATCGAGTAAACAGGCGTCAACGAGTCGCTGCTTACCGGTGCCTGGCCTGGCCGGAGAAGCCGGTATTCGGGATGCACCATTTCGAGACCGAGCGGACCCGGCCGTACTTCACCGTAGCAACTGACGTTCACACCGGCTCGAAGTTGTGCTTGCTGCTGACGCGAGAAATAGAAAAATCGCAGGGTAATTTGTCCGCTGCCGTCGCTTATGCGTACAAGCAGTACGCGTCGACCGCGAAAAACCGTTTCAGCCAGCAATACCTCGCCGCTGACCATGGCACGCATTCCGGGACGCAGTGCGCCAAGCCGGACAAGTTGTGTGCGATCTTCGTAACGCAGTGGCAACAGGAACAACAGATCGTCGACGCGAAACAGTCCGAGCTTCTGCAGTTTGCCTGCGAGTGCCGGCCCAACGCCGTTGAGGATCGTCAGGGATTCAGTCAGTTTGCTGGACTGCACCGTGGCCGCGTCGCGTCAGAGAACGAGTATGGCCTCTGCTTCGACGTCCGCGGCCTTCGGCAGCGATGCAACGCCCAAAGCCGCCCGTGCCGGATAGGGCTCGGTGAAGAACTCGCCCATTACCTTGTTCACGGTCGCGAAATTCCCCATGTCCGTCAGGTAAACGGTCAGTTTGACAATATTGTCGACGCTTCCACCGGCGGCTTTTGCGACGGCCTGCAGATTACGGAAAACCTGCCGGGCGCGCGTTTCGAAATCCCCACTCACGATCTCCATGGTTACCGGATCGAGCGGAATCTGTCCGGAAAGAAACACGAGGTTGCCGCTACGAATTGCCTGCGAGTAGGTGCCTATGGCTTTCGGTGCGTGATCGCTTTGTATCGGCTTTTTGTCCAATTCTATCTCCGTGAATTATAAGTTAGATCTTCGTGGCGTCAGGCGCACACGCGGGACACACGCATCACGTTCGGCATCTTTCGAATATTGCGGAGTATTTCCGCGAGATGCTTCCGGTTCTTCACCTGCAGAACGAAATTTAGCACGGTGCAGTCTTCGTGGCGGTCGAGAACGGAGACCTGCTCTATGTTCGAATCCGAATCGGCAATGGTTGCGGCGACCTCGGCAAGCACGCCGGTCTTGCTCTCGGTATCGACATGAATCTGGCTGGAGAAATCACGATTGATCTCTCCCTCCCACGTGACGGTTAGCCATTTTTCGGGCTGCTTGCGAAAATTTATCAGGTTGCCGCAGGAATTCCGGTGAATGACCACACCGCGGCCGGAACTCAGGTAGCCCATGATTTCGTCGCCGGGAATCGGATAGCAGCATTTCGCGTAGCTGACTACCATGCCTTCGGTTCCGGCAATGACGAGGCTTGCTGCAGAAACCTTCGTTTCGCTTTCGTCCTTGACGCCGAGAAGGAAGCGCGCAGTCAGCGGCGCAAGGCGCATCCCAAGCCCGAGTTGCTCGAAAAGCTCCGAGTCAGAATTGAGGCCCAGCTCCTTGAGCGCTTCTTTCATGCGCACTTTGCCAACCTTGCGTAACGACGAATCGAGATCCTTGAGCGAGCGATCCAGCAAGCGTTTGCCCAAATCGACGGACTCACTGCTGCGCATGTTCTTCATGTACTGGCGAATCGCCGATCGTGCTTTCGCCGTCGTTACGAACGTGACCCAGTGAGGATTCGGTTTCGCGCCGCGGGCCGTGATGATCTCCACTGTCTGGCTGTTCTGCAGCGGCGTTCGCAGTGGCACCAGGTTGCGGTCGATCTTGGCCGCAACGCAGCGATTACCAACGTCCGTATGCACGGCGTAGGCGAAGTCGACTGTCGTTGCACCTTTCGGCAACGGCATGATGTCGCCTTTTGGCGTGAATACGTAAATCTTGTCAGGAAACAGGTCGACTTTGACGCTTTCGAGAAACTCTTCCGAACTGCCGGACTCCTGTATCTCGACCAGGTGCGCCAGCCATTCGCGAGCCCGGCGCTGCGGCGTTGCGCTGGTCTTGTCTTCGGCCTTGTATTGCCAATGGGCTGCAACACCGGATTCCGCAACCCGGTCCATGTCCCGCGTGCGTATCTGCACTTCGAGGGGCATGCCGTTCGGGCCAAACAGCGTCGTGTGCAGTGACTGGTAGCCGTTGATGCGCGGTATTGCGACGTAGTCCTTGAAGCGACCGGGCATCGGCTTGTAGAGGCTGTGCACAACGCCGAGCATGCGGTAGCAGTTGATCGCGTCGGTTACGATGATGCGGCATCCGAAAACGTCGACGATGTCGGCCAGCGGGCGCTTTTTCTCGTTCATCTTTTTGTAGATGCTGTAGAGGTGCTTCTCTCTGCCGAAAACCTCGCCGTCTATTCCCTCGGCTTCCATCGCCTTGCGGATCTTGTCGGAGATCTTCTTTATATACTGGCGCTGCGAGCCCTTGCTTCGTTTGAGCGCGCGCTCCAGCACCGCATAGCGGTTCGGATAGAGGTAACGGAAACCCAGGTCTTCGAGACCGACCTTTAGGTGATTGATACCGAGCCGGTTGGCTATCGGTGCATAGATTTCCAGCGTCTCCCGGGCAATGCGGACGCGTTTGTCACGCGGCATCGCGCCGAGCGTTTCCATGTTGTGCAGGCGATCTGCCAGCTTGACGAGAATGACGCGAATGTCCTCGATCATCGCCAGCATCATTTTGCGGAAGCTCTCCGCCTGTGCCTCGGCACGACTGTGGAACTGCATCTGGTCCAGTTTGCTGACGCCATCCACCAAAGCCGCGATTTCGCTATCGAATACTTCTTCGAGCCGGGCTACAGGGGTACCTGTGTCTTCCACGACATCGTGCAGGATCGCGGCGGCAATCGCCTGTGCGTCCATGTGCATGTCGGCGAGCGTCTGCGCGACTGCCACGGGATGCGAAATATAAGGCTCGCCGGTGCGCCGCATCTGGCCCTGATGGGCTGCCGCACTGAATTCATAAGCCTTGATGACGAGTTCGATTTGCTCGCCGGGAAGGTAGGACTCGAGCGTGTCGATCAGGCGCCGCAGTCCCCAGTCACGCCACGAAGACGCTCCGGGGATTTTCGAAAGCAGTGTGGCGGCGTAATCCATTTCGATCATTCGATCATATGCGTTCCGCCGGCGCCAGAAGCCGCTTGTCGGGGACGATTAGTCGCCGATCGATATGCCCCGAAGCGGGATCAGGTCGTCCACAATCTCGGGTTGCATGAACTCGTCTGCGGGCGGCTGCTCGATCTCATCAAGGATGGCAGGGGTGACATGACCGGCCGCAATCTCGCGCAGCGCGACAACTGTCGGCTTGTCATTCTCGCGTTCGACAAGTACCTCTGCTCCATGAGCTATCCGGCGCGCGCGCTTGGCGGCGACCAGCACCATTTCGAAAATATTGTCGATGTTGTCGAGACAGTCCTCGACGGTAATCCTAGCCATTTACCCCTAACTCCAATCGTGGCCCGCCATTGGCCGGCATTCAAACAGACCGACCAGTGTAAGTCAGATCGGTGGGCAGATGGAAGCTGCGGGTGAATTCCGGCCGTCAGCAGACGATATCGGCAACCCTGGACCGCAGCCCGGGGTTCGAGTTCCGGTTGGCGGCGTTGTCGCCTGCGAGGATAGCCTCCAGCTGGGCTATGGCGGTATTCAGGTCGTCATTGATGATTGTGTAGTCGAACTCGTCCCAATGCGACATATCGCCGAGCGCATCCCGCAGGCGCCTGGCGATGACCTCGTCGCTGTCGGTGCGCCGGCCGCGAAGGCGTCGCTCCAGCTCTGCTCGCGACGGTGGCAGGATGAAAATGCTGATGCATTCGGGCATCGACTCCCGTACCTGTCGCGCGCCCTGCCAGTCGATTTCCAGGATGACATGGTGGCCTTCAGCGAGCATTCGCTCGACCTGCGAGCGGCTGGTTGCGTAGCGGTTATCAAATACAACGGCAGACTCCAGCAGTTCGCCCTGATCCTGCAGCCGCAGGAACTCGACTTCGTTGACGAACAGGTAATCGCGGCCATCCACTTCTGTCTCGCGTCGTTTGCGCGTGGTGTAGGAAACCGAAAAGCGCAATTCGGGATTGCGTTCGACCAGCGCTTTGACAAGGGTCGTCTTGCCGGCGCCGGAGGGCGCAGCGATAACGAACAATCTTGCAGAATTCTTTTTCACGACAGCTCGATCAGCGTTATTCGATGTTCTGTATCTGTTCGCGCATTTGCTCTATCAGAACCTTTAGCTCTACTGCGGCTCGGGTCGTTTCGGCGTCGGCTGATTTCGAGCCCAGCGTATTGGCTTCGCGATTCAGTTCCTGCATCAGGAAATCCAGTCGGCGGCCTACCGGCTGGTCGCTTGCCAGTGTCTGGCGAATCTCGCTGACATGACTTTCGAGCCGATCCAGCTCCTCATCGACATCCAGTTTCTGAGCGATAAGTGCCAGCTCCGTTTCCAGCCGCGCCGGGTCGGCCTCGATATCGAGTTTTTCTATGCGCTCTCTCTGTTTTCGGTGCGCCGCTTCCAGCACTTCCGGCAGGCGCGCTTTCACCGTTTTGGCGATCGACAGGACTTCACTGCAGCGCGATTCGAGCAGGACGGCGATGCGATCCCCTTCGCTTCTTCGCATCTCGTTCAATGACGCAACCGTTTCAGCCAGCAAGGCCGTGGCAGCCTCGAACAGCGGGTCCGTATCGACTTCCTGTTCCTCGATGACGCCGGGCCAGCGCAGCAGGTCCAGGGGACTTACCGGCGCGGCGGAGTTTCGCAACACCAGCGAAATCTGTGCCGCGCTATCGCAAAGCCGTTGTACCAGGGGCTCGTTGAGGCGGATTTCCTTGCCCGAGCCGTCGCGTCGTTTCAGATGCAGGCTGCAATCCACCTTGCCCCTGGAAAGCGTCGTGCCCAGTTGCTGACGCAGTTCGGTTTCCTTGGGCCTCAGCTCATCCGGGAGTCGAAACTGCAGGTCCAGGTAACGGTGGTTGACGGCACGAAGTTCGCAGGTCAGAGTCCCCATCCCGGACTCCACGGCGTGCCTCGCAAAGCCTGTCATACTGTGTAACATGTGGTCCCCTGGGTTTGCCGCAGACAGAAAAAAGATAATTGCACTGTACGCATCACAGAAGCCCGCGCGATGTATCGGCATACTGCAGCGGGTCCGCGGCTCCGGGCAATTCTGAGCAATTTTGCCGGCAATGTATATCGCAACGCCGTTTGACGGGCTCAGCCAAACTTAAAGTACCTATCGCTACAGAATTGAATTATGCGCATTGAATACGCCAAGGTGTCGGCACTCGGTGACCGGCAGGACAACCAGGATCGCGCTGCCGTGATCGTTGCGGAAGATGCAGCACTGATGCTGGTGTTCGACGGCATGGGCGGTCACTCCGATGGCGCGAAGGCTGCGGAGACCGGGCTCAAGGTAGTGCAGGACATGTTCATGGCAACGCCGCTCCCCGTGTTCGATCCGCAGGGATTCCTTTACACGGCTTTGGCGCGGGCGCACGACGAAGTCGTCAAGCTGGGCGCCGACCTTGCTGTCGACTTTCGCCCGCGGGCAACCTGTGCGGTTTGCCTGGTGCAGGAAAACGGATCGTTCTGGGGGCACATAGGCGACAGCCGGATCTACCAGATGCGTGACGGCCAGCTGGTATCACGATCCAGGGATCACAGTCACGTCGAGGTACTGGTCCAGGAAGGCGCTATTTCCGAAGTAGAAGCGCTGGACCATCCGATGCGGAACTTCGTCGAGTGTTGCATCGGCGGCGATGCGCCGGTGCCCGATATGAGCATTACACGAAAAAAGCCTCTGCTGCCGGGTGATGTCCTGCTGGCATGCAGTGACGGTCTGTGGTCCGGAATCAGCGATGAAGAAATGGCCGAGATGGCAACCAAGAGCCCGTCGACGCTGACCGAGAACCTGAAAGCACTGAGCCTGAAGGCTCTGGCCAGCAATTCGCCACACAGTGACAACACTACCGGTACCGCATTGCTCTGGATCGGCGAGTAAACTCGGGCAGGACTATCCTTAAGAACGCCTGCCGCCGATCTGCGGCGGCCGGAACTTCAAGCAAAGAGCGAGGAATGCCTATGCGCCCGAGCGGCCGCGAACCGGATCAGCTGAGGCCGGTACAGTTCATTACTGAATTCACGAAGTACGCGGAGGGCAGCGTGCTCGCGGTGTTCGGAGAAACGCGAGTATTGTGCACGGCCAGCGTCGAGGATCGCGTGCCACCGTGGTTGCGAGGTGCCGGACAGGGCTGGGTGACCGGCGAATACGGCATGTTGCCGCGGTCGACACATTCGCGATCGGGGCGTGAGGCCGCGCGAGGCAAGCAAAGCGGTCGTACCCAGGAGATCCAGCGATTGATAGGCCGCTCGCTGCGTGCCGCCACGGACCTGAAGGCGCTCGGTGAGAAAACCGTGACACTGGATTGCGATGTGCTGCAGGCCGATGGCGGCACGCGAACGGCAGCAGTCAGCGGCGCCTATGTCGCGTTGCAGCTTGCGATGCGACGTTTGTGCGCAGAAAAAAAACTGAAGAGCAATCCGCTCTATGGTCAGATTGCCGCCGTATCCGTCGGTATCTATGCTGGCATTCCCGTCCTTGATCTGGATTATGCCGAGGACTCGCAAGCTGAGACGGACATGAATATCGTCATGAATGAGGCCGGGCGATTCATAGAAATTCAGGGGACCGCGGAGGGGCACGCTTTCACGCAGGATGAATTCGATTCGCTGATCGCCCTCGCAACATCCGGCATCCGGCAGATCATCGACGCACAGAACAGGGCTCTTGCCGGTGAAGGTGTCGCCTGATTTCTCCCGCTGCGTACTGGCCAGCAGCAACCTCGGCAAGCTGCGCGAGGTGGCGGGGATTCTCGGCGCACTCGGAATCGAGATCATTGCGCAGTCGGAGCTGGCAATCGAGGGCGCGGACGAAACCGGCTCAACGTTCATCGAGAACGCGCTGCTAAAAGCACGTCACGCCGCCAGCCTCGCCGGATTGCCTGCCATTGCCGATGATTCCGGACTCGTGGTGGACGCACTCGACGGCCGACCGGGTGTCCGCTCCGCACGCTATGCCGGAGCAGGCGCAAGCGACTCTCAGAATATCGAGAAGCTGCTCGAGGAGCTGCACGATGTGCCGTCTGACCAACGGCAGGCGAGCTTTCACTGCGCGGCGGTTCTGGTTTGGCCGGACGACGCTTTCGAGCCGATCATTGTGCAAGAAAAATGGTGCGGCGTTATCCTGCGCGAGCCCAGGGGTAAGCAGGGATTCGGATACGATCCCGTATTCTTCGATCCGGGCATCGGCAAAAGCGCCGCGGAAATGACCTCTGCAGAGAAAAATGCTGCAAGCCACCGAGGCAAGGCGCTGCGCCGGCTTGTCCGCAACCTGCAGCATATGACTGCGGCCTGAGACCATGCCTAACCGCGAGTTGCCACCGCTATCCTTGTATTTGCACATGCCATGGTGCGTTCGCAAATGCCCGTATTGCGACTTCAATTCGCACACGGCCGGACCGGCCGCCCCCAAGGACCGTTACGTCGACGCATTGCTGCTGGACCTCGAGGCCGAGGCGGCATCGGGACGGGCGGCAGGACGAGCCGTCGACAGCATTTTCATCGGCGGGGGCACGCCAAGCCTCTTCAGTGCCACGCAGATCGGCCGCGTCCTGGATGCGGCACGCGCGGTTTTCGCGATCGGCGCCGGAGCGGAAATCACCATGGAGGCCAATCCGGGCACCGTCGAATGCGGCGATCTGCCGGGATACCGGCAGGCGGGGGTCAACCGCCTGTCGATCGGCGCGCAGAGCTTTGACGCCGGTACCTTGTTGGCATTGGGGCGTATCCACGGTCCGGCAGAGATCGTCCGAACCTACAACGCAGCGCGGGCGGCCGGCTTCGATGCAATCAATCTCGACCTGATGTTCGCGCTGCCCGGGCAGGGAGCGGACCTGGCGCGTGCCGACATCGAGCAGGCTATTCAGCTCGGTGCCCCGCACATTTCCTACTATCAACTGACGCTGGAACCCAACACGGTTTTTCACAGCCGGCCACCGCCGGGTTTGCCGGACGACGAGACCAGCTGGGAGATACAGCAGCTCGGGCATGGCTTGTTGCAAGCCGCGGGATACGAGCAGTATGAGATCTCGGCATTCGCGAAGCCGGGTCAGCGTTGCCGGCACAACCTGAACTACTGGAAATTCGGCGATTACCTGGGGGTGGGTGCGGGCGCGCACGGCAAATTCACATCGGCCGACGGCCGTATATGGCGTTACGCCAAGCCGGCAAATCCGCAGGGCTATATGCAGCAGGCCGAAAGACGGCAGTTCGCAGCGGCGGCGCAAGCCGTCAGCGAGAGCGAGCTTTGCTTCGAATTCATGTTGAACGTATTGCGCCTTCCGGAGGGATTCAGCACAGACGAATTCCGCCGGCAAACCGGCTTGCCGCTGAGTGCTGTCGAGGCCGGGCTCGGCAGGGCGATTAGCAAGGGTCTGATAGTTTCCGCAGACGGCAGAGACTGGAAGCCGACACCGCTGGGCTGGCGATTTCTCAACGATCTGCAAGCCGAATTCCTGCCGGACTGACTGAATTCCGGGCTTCCCGCGGGCGCTTGCCAATGCTGCCGGGCCGGTGTTTATGCACAACGAGAAGCGATGCCCTATGATTTCCGGGTAATTAGCTCTGGTATTCAGCCCGGCCGTTCAAAAAGGCCAATAACTCATTGATAAATAAAGAGTTTCCAATTTGCACATAAAATAGACATTCTGATAAGCGGGCTTTAAAAATCCTCACTTAGCCCACTCACTCAATTTCCTTCCACAACCTTATCCACAGCTTTTGTGGATAATTCGGCAGCCAGGAACCGGGCCGCCGGCAGACTTGCGGCTGTTTAGCCTTCGCTATATGCTACGCGGCCTTTTCGAACCATCGCGGCACAAACCCTGCGAACTTCAAGGACATCAGCAACATGAAACCCGAGATTCATCCCGACTACAAAGAAATCAAAGTCACCTGTAGTTGTGGCAACGAATTCATGACCCGCTCTACGCTGGGCGAGGACCTCGGTATAGAAGTCTGCTCTTCGTGCCATCCCTTTTACACCGGCAAGCAGAAGATCCTGGATACCGGCGGCAGGGTCGATAAATTCCGCAAGAAGTACGGCATCAGCTGATTATTGGCGGTATCCGCTGCCACTTTCATTTGCTCAGGTTTCGCGCTTCCGGCACCATGACGGGCTGCAGGCGACTTGTTCGCTGCGCCCGATTTTCTGTTAATCGCATTCGGCTACCCGCTGGCCGGACGCGCCATCGCCCCGCCAGCGGGGAGAACCCGGATCAAGGATAAACATGAGTAAAGATGCATTTACGCTGACCAGGCCGGACGGCAAGTCGATGTCACTGCCGGTCCTCAAGGGGACGATCGGGCCCGATGTGATCGATATCGGGCAGCTCTATAAGGATCAGGGCGTATTTACCTTTGATCCCGGTTTCGTCGCAACCGGAAGTTGCAAGAGCGACATCACATTTATCGACGGCGACGAGGGTGTCCTGCTGTATCGGGGCTATCCGGTAGAACAGCTGGCCAAGCACTCGAGTTTCATCGAGGTCGCCTATCTGTTGCTGTATGGCGATCTGCCGGACAAGGATCAGCTGGCGGCGTTCGACACGTCGATTCGCAGACACACGATGCTGAACGAAGGGATGCTGAGGTTCTTCAACGGCTTTCGTTACGACGCGCACCCGATGGCGATGCTCTCGGCTGTCGTCGGTTCGATGTCTGCCTATTATCACGACACGATGAACGTAAATGACACGGCTCAACACGACATCTTCACGCACCGTATTCTTGCCAAACTACCGACGATTGCTGCCGCAGCGTACAAGCTCACTGCAGGCCAGCCGTTCATTTATCCGCGCAACGATCTCAATTACACCGAGAACATGCTGCACATGTTCTTCGCCGTTCCCGCCGAACCGTACGAGATCAACTCGATCGCTGCGCAGGCTCTCGACCTTTTGTTTATCCTGCACGCCGATCACGAGCAGAATTGCTCCACGTCGACGGTCAGGATGGCCGGCAGCTCCGGAGCCAACCCGTACTCTGCGATTGCGGCAGGCATCGCCGCATTGTGGGGTCCGGCACATGGCGGAGCGAACGAAGCCGTGCTTCGTATGCTCGAGCAAATCGGCGACGCGAAAAACATCCCGAAGTTCGTTGCGCGAGCTAAAGACAAGAGCGATCCGTTCCGCCTGATGGGCTTCGGCCATCGCGTTTACAAGAACTTCGATCCGCGTGCGACCATAATCCGTGAAATGTGCCACAAGGTACTCGCACAAATGGGCCGAACGGATACGCCGCTGCTGGATCTCGCCATCAAGCTCGAGGAGTTTGCGCTGAAGGACGAGTATTTCATCGAGAAGGACCTCTATCCGAATGTGGATTTCTATTCCGGCATTATTTACAAGGCACTGGGGATCCCGACCTCGATGTTTACGGTGATGTTTGCGATAGGTCGAACGGTGGGCTGGGTTGCGCACTGGCGCGAAATGATTACGGATCCTGCAGCGCGTATCAGCCGGCCGCGTCAGCTCTACACTGGCCCGAAGAACCGGGATTACGTGGCGTTGGAAAAACGCTAGTTAGGAGTAGCCTGCGATGCAGGCTCCTGCAATGCTGCGAACGCTCCTGTAGGAGCCTGCATCGCAGGCGACTGCTTGTCGCTGCGACTTACACCGCGCTTAAGATCAATTTGCGCCGACCTGCATGCGTTTCGATCGGTAAATTGGCCTGCATTGCAGGCGACTTCATCGGGCCTCTGCCTATCTAAGCAATTCCTCGACCGCACGTGCGTCCGCGCGCTGCATGGGCTTGCCGTCGATAGGGCTGATCGGCGCCTGCCGAACACCGTCAACCGGAAATACCGTTGCCTCGATTTCGGCGTCGTCGCGCAGGAAGCGGTAGCCGGCGAAAGTTTCGGCGCGGTCGCGCCTGCTTTTCAGGCGCCTCTCATACGGACGAAAAGTCACCTTCTCTTGTTGCAGCTTTTCCGCCACCAGCTCGGCGTGATCGGCGAATACGTGCAGGTTGACTGCGGAGTTCGCCGCCGCCGTACCGTGCAATACCGAACCGACGAGACGCGGCGTAAACGGTGCAAGCAGTGCCATCGCGGAAAGCGCGGCCCGACGCAGCATAGCCAACAGGTCGAGGTGAGACTCCCGGCCGAACAACATCAGGTGCTCGGAAAGCGCGCGGTCGATTTCGGCATTGCCAGGCAGCGATCCGTGATCGCGCAGGCCGAGGCGCTCGGCCGCCTTGGTCTTGGCTACGCGGAAATCCTCGATGCCCTGTTCCGCAATGATTCGCGCGGCTTCCTGCGCGAGGACGAGTCGCGCCCTGTCGTTACCGAAATCTCTTTTCCTTCCCATCTCGCTTCCCCAACGATCGGAACACAAGGGTCAGAACAGCGAATCGTCCTCGGCTTCTTCCTCTTCCGGTTCTTCGGCGAAGCCGGAGCTATTGAACGGATCAGTCTGCTGTTCGATGATTTCACACGTTGGCACATTGTCGATCATGAAGATTTCGAACATCCCGTTTTCGACCGGGTCAGACGCGCGCGCAGGGCAGCCGGTCGATTTGGAGATGCGTACCGTGACGATGCCCGCTGGCATCGGCAGCATATGTTCGGGCGCACCGCGTAGCGCGATCCTCAGGAACTCTATCCAGATCGGCAGGGCGGTGCGCGAACCCTCTTCTCCCGGTCCAAGGGGTTCGAAATTGTCGTAGCCGACATAGACGACTGCCGACAGGTCCGCATTGAAGCCACCGAACCAGGCATCGCGTCGGTCATTGGACGTGCCGGTCTTGCCGGACAGATCCTTTCGGCCCAGTGTGAGTGCGCGCCGCCCGGTGCCGCGCCGGATGACGTCGCGCATCATGTCTGAAATAAGGTAGGCATTCTGTTCACTGATGACGCGCTTGGCGCGGTTAACGCCGTCGAACAGCGCAGGAGCGGCCGACGCATCCGGGCGATAGCTCATCGCAACGTCCGCCATCTGCTCGAGTGACATCTGCGCCACGGGAGCAAGCTGCGGCTGTAACGAGGGATCGATGAGTTCGTCATTATCTTCGGCAACGGGCCGCAAAAACTCGTCGCCGGGCTCGCATTCCCGGCAAACCACTTGCGGCTCGGCGCGGTACAGGATCTCGTCGTCCGGTCCTATGATGGCGTCGATGACATAGGGCTTGATGGCGTAGCCACCGTTGGCGAAAACTGCATAGGCTTGTGCCATATCGAGCGGTGACGCATTGCCGCCGCCCAGCGCCAGCGAACCGTTGCGAGGCAGCGCGGCAGGTCCGAAACCAAACGGCGCAAGATGTCGTACGGCATTGCCGATGCCGGTGTTGTAGAGCAGCAGCCGTACCGAAGCGAGATTCATCGAACGGACCAGGGCTTCGCGCAAGCGCACCTCGCCGTAAGTCCTGCCGCTGTAGTTGATCGGCCGCCAGTCCTGCTCCAACTCGGAAGAGCGAATGACGACGTGCGAGTCGAGCAGGATGGTTGCCGGCGTGTTTCCCTGTTCGAGCGCTGCAGAGTAAATAAAGGGTTTGAACGAGGATCCGGGCTGGCGCGCCGCCTGAGTTACCCGGTTGAACTTGCTGATGGAAAAATCAAAGCCGCCGGCGAGGCTCGTTATGGCCCCGTCGTTGGGATCGAGCGACACGACCGCTGCCTGGGCCTGCGGCACCTGGGCTAGCGCCCAGCCGCCGCCCTTCACCGGCATGACGTAAACAATATCGGCAACGGAAAGTACCTCGGCTGCCGTTTCCGGCGCGGGGCCAAAGGTCTCGGTGTCAATGAACGGATTCGCCCAGGAAATGCCACGCCATGGCAGCACCGTCGAAACACCATCCTGCAACACGATGCTGGCGCTGTTGTCCTCGTTGACCGCAGTTACGATAGCGACTTTCAGCTCTCCCGGATTGCCGTAATCCTGCAAGCTGACCCTCAGTTCCTCGGGCCACTCCGCATAAGGGCTTTGCAACAGACCGGGATCCACTGGCGCCGAGGCGATCGGGCCGCGATAACCGCGGCGGCGCGAAAACTCGAGAAGCCCGTTACGCAGCGCGTAGTTGGCGCCCTGCTGGATCCGCGAATCGATAGTTGTCAGCACACGGTACCCGGCAGCATAGGTTGCCTCGCCGTAGCGATTGATCATTTCGCGGCGAACCATTTCAGCAACGTATGGTGCCGACAGTTCGTTCGCGGTGCCATGAAGCTGCGACACCAGCGGATAGGCCATAGCCTCTTCGTAGGCGCCGTCATCGATAAAATCGAGTTCGTTCATCCGGCCAAGGACGTAAGCGCGGCGCATTGACGCATTTGCCGGGCTTCGAACCGGGTTGTAATGCGATGGCGCCGGCAGCACGCCCGCGAGCGTTGCCGCTTCGGCGACGTTGACGTCTGCAAGCGCTTTGCCGAAGTACACTTGTGCAGCCGCGGCGACGCCGTATGCGCGTTGACCGAAGAACATCTTGTTGACGAACAGGGCCATGATTTCCTGCTTCGTGAATTCCTGCTCGATCTTGTACGCGAGGAAAGCTTCGCGAAGCTTGCGCGTATATAACTGCTCGCGTGTCAGGAAGTAATCACGAGCGAGCTGCTGGGTGATGGTGCTGCCACCCTGGCTTACCGATCCGGTGCGAACCAGGCTTACGCCGGCACGCAGGATGCCCTGGTAGTCGACGCCCGGGTGCTCGAAGAAGCGCCGGTCTTCCGCGGCGACGAAAGCGTCGACAACGAATGGCGGTAACTCGTCATAGGTCACGAGGATACGGCGGCGTTCGCCGACCTCTTCTATGAGGCGGCCGTCGCGACTGAAGATACGCAACGGAATCTGCAGCGGGATCTGCCGAATGGTCTCCGCCGCCGGCAAGCCGGGCGCCACGTAATAGTAGGCACCGATTACAGCTGAAACTACGGCCATGGCCAGAATGCTGCCGAGTCCGGCCATCAGTATCAGCCAGGCGCGCCAGCGGCCGTTGCGCGACCGGCGGCGCGCCGGATCAGAAGAGGGTTGTTTCATAGCTTTTTGCATGGTCGCGGTCTTTTCAGGCCAAAACCGCCATATCAGGGGGCTGCACGGTTACGGGCCCAAGCGTAACGTTCGTGGTAGGTTTCGCGAAAACTATGCGTTTACGGCTGCCGGCGTCAATAGTAGCGCGCCGGGGGCTATAATCAGCCACCGGATGAAGCCATCACAGATGGCAGCGGAAAAACCAATAACAACGGACCAGGCCGGATTAAACAAAAGTCCTCCGAGCCGCCAACCAGTTCACGGAATGCGCCCTTTTGTATCAGTAACATACGGATCACCGGATCGTGAACAAAGTCACGTTTTATTTAACATTTTATTGATATATAGTTAAATCGATTTGCTCAGGCCAGACTCAGATATGGCCCGCAACTTACCGACTTAGAAGGAAAAACACGTGCTTTTCCGCAATAAATCTCAGCCATTATTGGGGCTCGACATAACGACATCGTCGGTGAAGCTGATAGAGCTTTCACAAAGCGGCAAACGCTACCGAGTTGAGTCTTATGCGGCGGAGCCAACCCCCCCGAGTTCGGTCAATGAAAAGGCGATCGTCGATGCCAAAGCGGTCGGCGAAGCTATTCGCAGAGCGGTAAAACGCTCGGGCGCCAAAGCCACCGATGTCGCCATCGCCATCAGTGGTGACGCGGCCATCACCAAGGTCATACAGATGCCGTCGAGCCTTTCCGAGCGGGACCTCGAAGGCCAGGTCGAAATCCAGGCCGACCAGTACATACCGTTTCCTATGGAAGAGGTCAGCTTCGATTTCGAAGTCGTGGGCCAGAACAGCAACGATCCCGAGCTCATGGACGTGCTGCTGGTTGCAACCCGCACGGAAAATGTCGAGCAGCGCCAGGCAGCCGTAGCAGCGGCCGGATTGCATGCGCACGTGGTCGACGTCGAGGCATTTGCCCTTGAAAACGCCTGCCAGTTGCTGAGCCACCAGATTCCGAATGGCGGCATGGGTCAGTCTGTCGCCATCGTCGACATCGGCGCGAGCAGTACCACGTTCAGTGTATTGCATGACCTCAAAGTCATTTACACGCGCGACTTCGCCTTCGGCGGACAGCAGCTGACCGAGGAAATCATGCGCACCTATGGCCTCTCGATGGAAGACGCCGGCCGGGCCAAGAAACAGGGCGGCCTGCCGAGTAATTACCAGCCGGAGGTTCTCGAGCCGTTCGTCGATGACATGACACAACAGGTCAGTCGCTCGTTGCAGTTCTATCTCGCATCGGGCGGTGGCCGCGAGCAGCCGGACATGATCCTTGTGTGCGGAGGCTGCGCCAACATTCCTGGCATCTCCGATGTCATCTCCAGTCGCGTGGGAATACCGACTGAAATCGGTGATCCGCTAGGACAAATGAAAATTTCTTCCAAGGCCAAATCGCAGGGCGTGCACAAGGATTCGACGGCACTGCTCACTGCATGCGGCCTGGCACTGAGGAGCTTCGACTGATATGCCACGTATTAACCTCCTCCCATGGCGCGAAGAAGACAGAAAGCGGCGTCAACGAGAATTCCTTATTGCCATGGGCGGCGCTTTCGTTGCCGGCATCGTCGTGCTCGGACTGGTGATGTTTGCCTTCAGCCAGATGATCGACGAGCAGCGTGGTCGCAACAGTCGTTTGACCGCCGAGATCGCGATTCTCGACAAGAGCATTACGGAGATCGATGGCCTGGAGCGGCAGAAGGAGCGCCTCCTTGCACGAATGGAGATCATCGAGCAGTTGCAAAGCAGCCGCCCCGAAGTGGTGCACCTCTTCGATGAGATGACAAGGCAACTTCCCGAAGGCGTTTACCTGACCGGCATGAAGCAGACCGGAGCGCAGGTCGAACTAAAAGGCATCGCGCAATCGAGCACCCGGGTATCGGCGCTGATGCGACAGATCGATTCATCAGAGTGGTTTACCGATCCCGATGTGCAGAAAGTCGAGACGACAGAGACAGGACCTGCTCGCCAGGCAGAGTTCGTGCTGGCTCTGAAGCAAGTCCGCCAGGAAGGCGAAGATGACATGGAGGTCGGGCCATGAATCTGGTTGACGAACTCAAGGCGCTTGATGTCAATGACGTCGGCCGCTGGCCGCTGATATTTCGTGTCGCGGTAATAGTTATCGTTTTCGTTGCGGTGCTCAGCACCGGAACTTACTTTTTCATTATTGAGGACAAGTTGCCGCAGTTACAAAGGGAAAAGCAGACCGAGCTGGATCTGCGCACGACTTTTGAGAACAAGCAGAGAAAAGCGGCGAACTATGATGCATACAAGGCGCAGCTGGCACAAATGGAACAGTCATTTGGCACCATGTTGCGCCAGCTGCCAGGAGAGACCGAAATTCCGAGCTTGATCGTCGATATTTCGCAAGCCGGTCTCGCGGCAGGACTGAAAGAGAAACTTTTCCAGCCGCAGCCCGAGGTTCCGAAAGATTTTTATGCCGAGAAGCCGATCAAGATCATTCTTTCGGGCGGGTATCATGAAATCGCCAACTTCGTCAGCGGAGTGGCTGCGTTGCCGCGAATCGTTACCCTGCACAACATCAATATAACGCCTGATGATGCAACACGATTCGACCGGCTGACGCTGGAGACAACGGCTAAGACATACCGCTACATAGAGGAGGCAGAATAATGTTGGACGCTTTCCTCAGGAGGTTTTCTTTGGTTCTGATGCTGGTCGCGGCGTTCACGCTTTCGGCTTGCTCAGGCGATATGGACGACCTCGATCAGTACATCAACCAGATCAAGGCACGACCCGGCGGCCGCATTGAGCCGTTACCGGAAATCACGCCCTACGAGGTCTTCACTTACGTCGCCGACGCGGAAGGGTTTCGCTCGCCCTTCGTGCCGGATGCGCCGCAGGCCGCCTCTGGCGCCGCTGCCGGTTCGACCCGGCCGGATCCGGAACGAAGCCGCGAGTTTCTAGAGCAGTTTTCGCTGGACACGCTGCGCATGGTCGGAACGCTCGAGTTGGGTGGCACGAACTTTGGACTGGTACAGACTTCGGACGGACTGGTTCATCGCGTCGTGCCCGGCAACTATATGGGGCAGAACGACGGACGAATCGTGGCAGTAAATGAATCGGAAATTGAACTGATTGAAATTATATCGGATGGGATCGGCGGGTACCTGGAACGTGAAGCCGCTGTCGGTCTTGATAACTGATGCCTGAATGGAACTGGGAGTAATTCGAATGGCGCTCAATATTAAGCCGATGATCGGCACACAATACCGACGTTCGGTGACGCAACTGGCAGTAATAGCGCAGGGCGTAATCCTCATGCTCTGTGGCCTTACAGCCAATGCGCAGGAAGGCAATCGGTTGCAGGACATTCAGGTGCAGAGCCTGCCGGGCCAGCGAGTCGAACTGAAGCTCATTCTCAGTGGAACCGCGCCGGAACCACTGGCATTTACTATCGACAACCCTGCGCGAATTGCTATCGACCTGCCGGAAACCGCTCTCGGCCTGTCGTCGCGGCGCCGTGACGTCAACCTGGGCCCGCTGGATACGGTGCTCGCAGCCGAAGCAAATGGCCGCACACGTGTTGTGCTGAACCTGGATTCCATGGTTGCCTACGACACGCGCCGAAGCGGTAATACGATTATCGTTACGCTAGGTGCAGATGCCGGTGACACCGACGTTGCATCGACGCGGTTTGAAGGCAGTGCGCCGGCGGCAACCCGTTCATCTTCTTATGCGTCGAGTGGCGGCGGTCGATCGATCAATAGCGTCGATTTCCGGCGCACCCGCGATGGCGGCGGACGAATCATGGTTAATCTCAGCGAGCCGTCGACTGCTGTAGACATTCGCCAGGAAGGTGGCCGCGTCGTCGCCGTATTCAAGGATACGGACCTGCCGGCCGAACTGATGCGGCGGCTGGACGTAACCGATTTTGCCACGCCCGTTACAACGGTCGATACGCTGAAGACGAATATGGATACGCGTATCGTTATTTCAGCCGATGGCAAATACGAGCAGCTGGCGTATCAGTCTGATAATGAATTCGCTATCGAGATCAACCCCGTTGCAGATGAAGCGGCTACGTCATCCAATCTTTTCTCGGAAACCAAGGAATACGAAGGCCAGCGTCTGACCCTGAACTTCCAGGACATCGAGACACGCGCCGTACTGCAATTACTGGCCGAGACCTCGGGTCGCAATATCGTCGTATCCGATACGGTACAGGGCAATGTAACGCTGCGACTGCGAAACGTTCCTTGGGACCAGGCTCTGGACATCGTCATGACCACCAAGGGTCTCGATATGCGCCAGAACGGCAACGTCATCATCGTTGCACCGGCCGAAGAAATTGCTGCGCGGGAAACGGCAGACCTTGAAGCCAAGCAGGCCATCACCGAACTGGAGCCCCTCTATTCGGAGTTCCTGCAGGTGAATTACGCGAAGGCCTCGGATCTGGCCAAGCTGATGGGTGGCGGTGACGGCAAGAACTCCCTGCTGTCCGAGCGCGGCAGCGTCGCGATCGACGATCGTACCAACACGCTGCTGGTAAATGACACCGCAGAGCGCCTGCAGAATATTCGCCGGCTGGTTGCTACTCTCGATATACCGATTCGACAGGTACTTATCGAGTCGCGAATCGTCGTAGTCAATGACGACTTCAGCCGCGAACTCGGCGTGCGCTTTGGTGCAACGGCCTACAACGAAAACAGCTCGGATGGCGCGACGGTGATCTCGGGAACCGGCGGCGGTACGGACACGATGATCAATTCGATAGTCGATAACCTGGGCACCAACGGTACGATATTCCCGATCGAGCTGCCGCAACTGACAGATCGATATAACGTGAATGTGCCCATTGGCAGTCCGGCCGGACGCTTCTCCCTTGCGGTGCTCGAGACGGAGTACCTTGTTGATCTGGAGCTGACTGCTTTGCAGGCCGAGGGCCGCGGCGAGATAGTTTCGACACCGCGCGTCATCACCGCAAACCAGAAAGAAGCGCGAATCGAGCAGGGTGTGGAAATTCCTTACCAGGAATCCGCATCGTCCGGTGCGACGACCACGCAGTTCAAGAAGGCGGTACTGAGCCTGACGGTTACGCCGCAGATCACGCCGGACAACAACATCATCATGGACTTGCTGGTCAGCAAGGATAACGTCGGCGAATTGACTCCGAGTGCAACCGGCGGATTCGTGCCGAGTATTGACACCCGGTCCGTCGAAACTCAGGTGCTGGTTCGTGACGGCCAGACGGTCGTACTTGGCGGCATCTACGAGACTGAACGTCGCGAAACGGTTAACAAAGTGCCCTACCTCGGGGATATTCCGGGTATCGGCGTATTGTTCCGTTCCAAGAGCAACATCTCGAACAAGGCCGAGCTGCTGATATTCGTAACGCCGCGCATTCTTACCGAAGGTTCCAGCGTTTACTAACTCAGCCGACAGTCAAAGAAAGCCGGAAAGCCAACCGCAAGGTTGGCTTTCTGCCTTGGACTGGCAGAAAAAATGAAACCTAAGAACCTTTTCCTGGTTGGTCCGATGGGCGCAGGCAAATCTGCCGTCGGTCGCCAGCTCGCCAAGCTGATTCACTTCGAGTTCGTCGACAGTGACGACGAACTCGAAGCGCGAACCGGTGTGGACATTCCATTTATCTTCGAGAAGGAGGGTGAGGCAGGCTTTCGGGCACGCGAGGCCGCCGTCATAGACGAGTTGACCGGCCGCGACGGAATCGTCCTGGCAACCGGCGGTGGCGCCATTCTGGACGGAGACAGTCGCAGCAGGCTGGGTGCCAGGGGCTTCGTCGTGTACCTGCAAACCAGCGTCGACCAGCAACTGCAGCGCACTGAAAAGGGCCGCGAGCGTCCGCTGCTGGTGAGCGGCGATCCGCGCGCCATCCTCGACAAGCTGATGGAAGTTCGTGACCCGCTGTACAGGGAAATTGCCGACCTGGTGGTGGCAACGGACGGCCGTCGTGTGCAGGCCGTCGCCCGGGAGATTTTCGACGCCCTGTAAGCGATCCGTTTGCGCGCTTTGCGGCAAGACGTGGGCAGGTCAATTCAGGTAATCTTTGTCGCTTCCACCAGGCGGACAGAGCATTGCACAAACCCCGCGAACTGACGGTTGCGCTTGGCGATCGCAGCTACCCAATAATCATCGGCAACAAGTTGCTCAACGGCGGATTCGAGCTATCGAAGTATGTCGTCGGGCCCGATTGCCTGGTGGTTAGTAACGACACTGTCGCCCCAATTTACCTCGACGCATTGCTGCGCCTGCTTGTCGGACGAAATGCGAGATCGGTAGTCCTGCAGGATGGCGAGCGCTACAAGACTCTCGCGAGTGTGGCGGAGGTCATCGACGGCCTCGTTGCTGCCGGGGCGAGCCGCGATGTCACCGTCATTGCACTGGGCGGCGGAGTGGTCGGTGACATTGCCGGTTTCGCGGCCGCCTGCTACATGCGGGGTGTGCCTTTCATTCAGATACCAACCACGCTCCTGGCACAGGTCGATTCGTCCGTTGGCGGAAAGACCGGAGTCAATCATGAGGGTGGCAAGAATCTCATCGGCGCGTTCCATCAGCCACAACTGGTACTGATCGACACGGACACGCTGATGACCCTGCCGGCGCGGGAGTTCAGCGCCGGCCTTGCAGAGGTTATCAAGCACGCGGCGATCTTCGATGCCGGATTCTTTGCCTGGCTGGAGAGCAACATCGGCGCACTGTTGCGGCGCGACAGCGACCTGCTGGCCGAGGCGATCTGTCGATCCTGCGAAATCAAGGCCGCGGTGGTTGCGGAGGACGAGAAGGAGCACGGTCGCCGCGCACTGCTCAACTTCGGGCATACCTTCGGCCACGCGATAGAAAACTGCCTGGGTTACGGCGAGTGGCTGCATGGCGAAGCCGTTGCCGCCGGCATGATCATGGCGGCCGAACTCAGCGGACTGGCGAGCGAGGATCGCGACAGAATTCGCAAACTCATCGCGGCGAGTGGCCTGCCAGTCGAGCCACCGCCGATCGGCGCAAAGCGCCTCGGCGCCGCGATGCAGCTCGACAAAAAAGTGCAGCAAAAGAAATTGCGATTCGTGTTGCTGAAATCGCTGGGCGAAGCGTTTGTCACAAGCGACTACGACGAAAGCAAGTTACAAGCCGTACTGAAAAGAGCCGGCGGCTGAGCAATGCATTCCGGCATCGAAATCGGTCTCGCGAGCTACGCGGCCATCGAATCAGGCAGTCTCGGCCGGCGCTACGCTGAACCTGCTTCGCGCTATCGCGGTGAATACCAGAGAGACCGTGACCGCATCGTGCACTCCACGGCGTTTCGCCGCCTTGTGTACAAGACCCAGGTGTTCGTCAATCACGAAGGCGATCTTTATCGTACCCGCCTGACGCATTCGCTCGAGGTGGCGCAAATCGGCCGCACCGTAGCGCGCGCACTCAGGCTGAATGAGTCGCTGACGGAAGCAATTTGCCTCGCCCATGATCTCGGGCACACTCCGTTCGGCCACGCCGGCCAGGACTCGCTCAACAGCTGCATGCGCGACTACGGCGGATTCGAACACAACCTGCAGTCGCTGCGCGTCGTCGACAAGCTCGAAGCCAAATATGCGGATTTTCCCGGCCTGAACCTCACATTCGAGACACGCGAAGGAATCCTCAAACACTGTTCCGCACGAAATGCGCGAGCGCTCGGTGACATAGGCAAGCGATTTCTCGAACGTCGCCAGCCGGGTCTCGAAGCACAGATTGCCGATCTCGCCGACGCGATCGCCTACAACAACCACGATGTCGACGACGGGCTTCGTGCCAAACTGCTTACGCTCGAGCAACTGAGGGAACAATCCATCGTCGCTCGCGAATTCGAGGCGGTTCACGCACGCTATCCGCAGCTGGAGGACCGGCGGCTGATTTACGAAATCATTCGGCGGATGATCAATCGCATAGTGACCGACCTGATAGAAAATGCACGTTCTGCCATCGAAGAGGCGGGCCCTGAAACCATCGAAGACGTTCGCGCCCGGCCGGCGCCTCTCGTTGCGCTTACCGACGTTGTCGCCGCAGAGCACCTTGCGCTGAAACAGTTCCTCGGCGAAAACCTGTACCGGCACCCGACCGTCAAGAAGATGACCGACAATGCGCGCGACATGGTGCAGTCGCTGTTCGGCCGATACATGACGGACCCGCAAGAAATGCCGGAAGAGTTTTCGAGCCGGGCGGCTCGCGGTGACGAATCGGCGAAAGCGCGGGTCGTGGCCGACTACATCGCGGGCATGACCGATCGTTTCGCGATCGCCGAATTCGAGCGTCTCACCTAAACCGTGGCTGGCCATTCAGGGCATTGCGACGAAGGGGCGGCACCACGCCGCGTGCCCTTCTCACTCGGAAACCCAGACTCGCTCGAAGGGCACCCGACATGTTGCCGCCGGGCGGCCTTCGCTTGCGACGTAACTCTCGCGGACAAGCTGATGCAATCATCGCTTGTCGTGGTGTTAGAATGCGCCGCCCCCGTTGCCCGATTGGAGCACATCCTGGTGTCGAGAAATGCTGTGCCGGTCAAAGAGCGACTCATATTCGCCATGGACGTCGCGGACTGCGACGAAGCCAGGCGCCTGACGGCAGAGCTTGGCGATGCCGTCCACTTCTACAAGATCGGTCTCGAGCTGATGATGAGTGGCGGCTACTTCGAGCTGATGGACTGGATGCTGGATCGCGGCAAGAAGGTTTTTGCCGACTTGAAGTTTTTCGATATCCCGGCAACGGTCGGGTCCGCCGTGCGCCAGTTGAAGGACCGCGGCGCCAGTTTTGTGACCGTTCACGGTAATCAGTCAATCATGGAAGCGGCCGCCGACAACAAGGGTGACCAGCTCAAGGTGCTGGCGGTTACGCTGCTGACCAGCCTCGATCGCGGTGATCTCGATGATCTCGGTTTTGCCTGTGACGTGGAATCGCTGGTGCTGTCACGTGCGCGCCGGGCGCTAGAGGCGGGTTGTGACGGTGTGATCTCCTCCGGGCTGGAGGCAGCGAAGCTGCGCGAATTCATCGATCATCGGCTGCTGGTCATCACGCCCGGCATCCGGCCGGTCGATAACCGGGAGGAAGGAGATCAAAAGCGAATTGTCAGCGTTGAGCAGGCGTTCGCGAATGGCGCCGACCATATTGTCGTAGGCCGTCCGATACGTGACGCGAAGAGTCCGAAGGCGGCGGCCGAAGCGATTCAGAAAACCATTGCCGCGCAGTTTGCGAAGTGACCACTAAACTGAAAAACGATCTCCTGCTGCGGGCTTTGTTGCGACAACCTGTGCCGCGTACGCCCGTCTGGATCATGCGCCAGGCCGGGCGCTACCTGCCGGAGTACCGCAAGATCAGGGAGAAAGCGGGCGACTTCATGAGTCTCTGCTCTAATCCGGAACTGGCCTGTGAAGTGACGCTGCAGCCATTGCGTCGCTTCAAGCTCGATGCAGCAATTCTGTTCTCCGATATTCTGACCATTCCTGATGCCATGGGCCTCGGGCTGTATTTCGAGCCTGGCGAGGGACCGAAATTCATGCACCCGCTGGTTACGGCGGGGCATATCAAGCGGCTGGCCGTCCCGGACGTCAGCGAGAAGCTGCAATACGTGTTCGATGCGGTAAAACTGATCCGTCGCGAGCTCGATGGCAGTGTGCCCCTGATCGGTTTTGCGGGCAGCCCGTGGACCGTGGCGACCTACATGGTGGAGGGGGGCTCCAGTAGAGAGTTCAATAAAATCAAAGGCTTGGCTCGCAGTGAGCCGGCGCTCCTCGAGCAACTCCTGCAACTGGTGGCGCATACGACCATGGCCTACCTGAACGCGCAGATCGAGGCCGGTGCGCAGGCCATCATGATATTCGATACCTGGGGCGCGGCACTGGAAGCCGATGAATATCGGCGATTTTCGCTGGCCAGTATGCAGACCATTGTCGACGGTTTGCAGCGCGAAAAAGACGAGCAGACGATTCCCGTGATCCTTTTCACCAAGGGTGCCGGTCCATTGCTCGCTGACATGGTGGGCACCGGTTGCGATGCGCTCGGAGTCGATTGGACGACCTCGCTTGCGGACGCGCGGCGTTACACGAAAGATGCGGTTGCGCTGCAGGGCAATCTGAATCCCGCAACGTTGCGGGAGTCGCCACAGGTCATCGAAGAGTCAGTTGCCGAGGTGCTGGCGAGTTACGGGAGCGGGCCCGGTCACGTGTTCAATCTCGGCCACGGCATCACACCGGATATCGATCCTGCACATCTCGGTGCCCTGGTCGACGCCGTGCATCGTTTTAGCCCGGCTTATCATCAGTAATAAAGGGGCCGGATACATTTTTCAGAATGAAAAATGTATCCGGCCCCTTTATTGAATGAAAAATGTATCCGGCCCCTTTATTTGGCCCCTTTATTACTGGTCGCGCAATGCGCGGCGCAGGATCTTGCCGACATTCGTCTTCGGCAACTCATCGCGAAACACGATTTCCTTCGGTACTTTGTAGCCGGTCAGATTTTTGCGGCAATACGCCATCACATCCGCTTCGGTCACTGCAGGGTCGCTGCGCACGACGAACAGCTTGACGACCTCGCCGGACCTTTCGTCGGGCTTGCCCACAGCAGCCGCCTCGAGCACTCCGTCCATTTCCACAGCAACACTCTCGATCTCGTTCGGATAAACGTTGAATCCTGAAACCAGGATCATGTCCTTTTTACGGTCTTCGATGAAAACGTAGCCACGCTCGTCCATGCGGCCGATATCGCCGGTGCGGAACCAGCCGCCGGGCAACATGACCTTTGCAGTCTCTTCCGGCTGACGCCAGTAGCCTTCCATGACCTGCGGGCCCTTGATGCAGATCTCGCCGATGCCGCCCGGCTCGACATCTTTGCCGTCGTCGTCACAAATTCGAACTTCGGTCGACGAAATCGGCAGGCCGGTCGAACCATCGAATTCCTCGGTGTCGATCGGTACGACGATGGCCGACGGCGATGTCTCGGTAAGGCCGTAACCCTGAATGATGTGCCGCCCGGTTACCTGCTTCCAGCGCCTGGATACCGCTTCCTGCACCGCCATGCCGCCGCCGATCGTCAGACGCAGGGAGCTGAAATCGAGCTCGGCAAATCCCGGCGTATTGAGGAGGCCGGCAAATAGCGTATTGACGCCGGTGAAGTAGTTGAAACGGTGTTTCGAGAGTTCCTTGATGAAGCCGGGCATATCGCGAGGATTGGTGATCAGAATGTTGTGGCCGCCCTGCAGCATGATCGAAAGGCAGTTACTTTGCAGCGAAAAGATGTGGTAGAGCGGCAGCGCAGTAATCGCGACGATGCTCCCGAGGTCGCTGAATGCGGCGCCTTGCCAGGCTTTTCCCTGGTGCACATTGAAGACCATGTTGCGATGGCTGAGCATCGCGCCTTTCGACAGGCCGGTCGTACCACCCGTGTACTGCAGAAACGCGATGTCGCCGAAGCCGAGTTCGATCGGGTCGAGTTTGAGGCTGCTGCCGGACTTCAGCGCATCACGCATCGTGACGCTGCCCGGAAGAGAATAAGGCGGAATCGCTTTTTTGATGTGCCTGAGCGCGAAGTTGACGATCGTGCCTTTCGGCCATTTCAGCAAATCGCCGACGCCGGTCGTTACTACATGCTTCACATCGGTATCGGCAATGACCTCTGCGAGGATGTGCGCGAAATTTTCCAGAATGATGATGCATCTCGCCCCGGAATCTCTGAGCTGGTGTTTGAGCTCTCGCGCCGTGTAAAGCGGGTTGACATTGACGACGACCAGGCCCGCACGAAAAATGCCGCAAAGCGCGACCGGATACTGCAGGACGTTTGGCAGCATGACGGCGACACGTTCGCCCTTCATCAGCCGAAGCTTCTTTTGCAGGTAACAGGCGAACTGCTGCGATAACCGGTCGAGCTCGCCGAAGGTCAGCGTTGTGCCCATGTTGGTATAAGCCGGCTGGTCGCTGTACTCGCCGACACTGTATTCGATCATGTCGAGTACGGACTTGTAGGCGGGGCGTTCGATTTCCGCGGGCACTCCCTCCGGATACGACTTGAGCCAGATCTTTTCCACTGTTATGGATCCCTCGCTGGCAGTAGCTGCCGCACTTTGTCATCGTTTCTGTCGGTCAGCGCCTGGCTGACTATCGGCCACGCATTATCCAGCAGCACAGGCTGTGCCTCGGTATTCGGATGAATGCCGTCATCCTGCATCAGCTCAGCATTCAGAGCGATGCCTTCCATGAAAAACTCGATCCATGGAACGTTGTATTGCGATGCCAGGTCCCGGTAAACATTTTCGAATGCCTGGGTATATCGTTGGCCGTAGTTGCTCGGGATGCGAATGCCGAGAAGCACAACCGATGCTCCGCTGGCCCGGCTCGTTTCGATGATCTCGGAGAGATTCTCCTTCATGCGGCTGGTTGGAAAGCCACGCAGCCCATCGTTGCCGCCGAGCTCCAGGATGACCAGCTCGGGTGAGAAGTTTTTCAGGGCGCTGGCTATCCGGCTGACTCCGCCCTCGGTAGTTTCGCCGCTGATGCTGGCGTTAATCACTCGATGTTCGTACCCTTGTGCGGCCAGCCGGGATTGCAACAAAGCGGTCCAGGACCGGTCAACATCCACACCATAGCCGGCGCTGAGGCTGTCACCGAAGACCATAATCGTCGGCGGGCTGGCGGCGCTGGCCGCGGCGCAGAAAATCAGAATCAGGGTAAATAATTTTCGCATGTCGAATAATTCAATCATTAGCAATGCGGTGCTGTCCGCGGAAAACGTCACAAAGCAGGTTATCAGCCCGGAAGGTCCTCTGACCATTCTTTCGGATGTCAGTTTCAGCATCGGCAAGGGCGAGTCAGTCGCCATCGTCGGCGCGTCCGGGGCCGGCAAGTCGACCCTGCTGGCACTGCTCGCCGGGCTGGACCTGCCCAGCTCAGGCACAATCCGGCTGAACGGCATCGACCTCACGGCGCTCGACGAAGACGGCCGGGCGGCGCTCCGTGCCGCCAATGTCGGGTTCGTTTTCCAGTCGTTTCATCTCGTGCCTTCACTCAATGCGATGGAGAATGTCATGTTGCCGCTGGAGCTGGCGGGCAACGAGACGCCGAAACGCAGCGCACTGAGAATTCTCGAACAGGTGGGGCTGAAGGAGCGGGTAAGCCATTACCCGTCGCAATTGTCCGGCGGCGAAATGCAACGTGTTGCGATTGCGCGTGCTTTCGCTACCGAGCCCGCGGTGCTGTTCGCCGATGAGCCGACCGGCAACCTCGACAGCCGCACAGGTGAACACATCATGGACCTGATGTTCGAGCTGAACCGCAATTCATCGACAACGTTGTTGCTCGTTACGCACGATAAAGTGCTTGCCGGCCGATGCGATAGAGAGATCAGCCTCGACGCAGGCAGGCTGATCGGCGACAGGAGAGCTGCCGCATGAAAGCCGTTCTGTTCGCTCTGCGCAGCTTCGGTCGCGAGATCCGCTCGGGCGAGGTAGTGGTGCTGCTGTCGGCCGTGGCGCTGGCCGTTGCGGCGCTGACCGCCGTGGGGTTCCTGACAGACAGGATCGGGCGTGCCGTTGCCCGCCAGGCCAACGAGGTGCTTGCGGCCGACCTGCGCCTGCGCTCGCCGGACCCGGTGCCTCAGCAGTGGCGAGATGCTGCTGTGGATTACGGATTGCAGACCGCGGAGACGCAATCGTTTCCCAGCGTCGTCTTTGCCGGCGATGTCAGTGCGCTTGCGACGGTCATCGGAATCAGCGACGGTTACCCGTTGCGCGGTGCCGTGCGAATTGCGGACGATCTGTTCGGCGAAGAACGAATTGCCGCTGGAATTCCGCCGCCTGGAATGGTGTGGGCGGACAGCTCGCTGCTGGCAAAACTGGATATCGGTGTTGGCGATACGCTGGCCGTCGGTGAGGCCGACCTGCGTGTCGCATCCGTGCTCACCTATCGACCGGACCAGTCCATCGGTTTTGCGTCGCTTGCACCAACGCTGCTGCTGAATCTCCGCGACATGCCGAAAACGGCGCTGATCAATCAGGGCAGCCGGGTCGGTTACGCGCTGCTGGTTGCGGGCGACCAGGCGAATGTCGACGAGTTCTATTCCTCGGTCGAAGACGACTTGCCGGATTCCGTGCGCGTACGTAACCAGGAGGACAGCAGCGAACGTGCGAACAATGCGGCGGCGAGTGCCAAACGTTTCCTGTCGCTGACGGCCGTCATCAGCCTGCTGCTGAGCGCAGTCGCCATTGCTATGTCGGCGCGCCGCTATGCGCACCGGCGCATGGATACGGTAGCGCTGATGAAGAGCCTCGGTGCCAGTCAGAGATTCGTGCTGGCGTCGTCGTCAATGCAGTTGCTCGTCCTCGGCGCACTGGGTGTAATGCTTGGCAGCGTCATCGGCTATCTCGTGGAAGCCGGGGTCACCGGCATGCTGGCCGACCTGTTCGCCGGCGACCTGCCCGATCCCGGGCTCGGACCGGTTGTCCTCGGCACCGGCAGTGCACTTATTCTGCTGGCGGGTTTTGCCTTGCCCTCGTTGCTGCAATTGCGCAATACGCCACCATTGCGCGTGTTGCGTCACGATGCGATGCCGCCACCTCCGTCACGGCTCATCGTCGCCGGTACATCACTGCTTGCGGTTGCGGCGCTGCTCTACCAGGCGATAGGCGATGCAATGATGTTGCTGATCGTGCTCGGCGGCATGCTGGCGGTTTCCGCGTTGCTGTACGTTGCCGGCCGGGGGCTCGTTGCGCTGCTCGGCCGCTCACGCGGCGGCGTCGGTATCGCCTGGCGCTACGGGCTTGCCAATGTCGCGCGGCGGGGTCGCGACAGCGCCGTGCAAGTGGTCGCTTTCGGTCTCGGGCTCACGGTGCTGTTGTTGCTCACATTTGTCAGGACAGACCTTCTCGAAGGCTGGCAAAGAACCCTGGACGAGGACGCACCGAATCATTTCCTGATCAACATCCAGCCGCAGGAACGGGAGTCGATTGCGCAGATCATCAGCAATGATGGTATCGATGTGCCGCAATTCGTGCCATTGATCCGCGGCCGCATGACGACGATCAACGACGAGGATGTGAAGACCCGCAAATACCCGGTCGAGGACGGCGAATGGATGGCCAATCGTGAAGCCAACCTGACCTGGCTGGCCCGGTTAAGCAGCAGTAACGAAATCGTCGCGGGAGAGTGGTGGCCGGAGGACTACGATGGTCCGCCGCTGGTGTCCATCGAAGAGGAGGCCGCAGCGGAACTCGGCGTCGGACTTGGCGATCGCGTCAGTTTCCTGATAGCAGGCCAGGAAATCGAGCTGACCATCTCCAGCATGCGCAAGGTCAACTGGGACTCGTTTCAACCAAACTTCTTCATGGTGATATCGCCGGGCGCGCTGAACGATTTTCCATCAACGTTCGTCGCCAGCATGAAATTCGACAAGTCTCAAAGCGACTTGCTGATCCGGCTCGTGCGCGCCCATCCGACGGTGTCGGTTATCGACCTGGACGCCATTCTGCGGCAGGTAAAAGGAATCATCGACAAGGCGAGTCTTGCCGTTCAGGCAGTGTTCGTCTTTACGCTGGCCGCAGGCATTGCCGTACTGTTCGCAGCGGTACAGTCGACGATAGACGAACGGCGTTTCGAGAGTGCCATGCTGCGCGCGCTCGGTGTGCGCAGGCGGACCGTGTTGTCCGGTGTATTGACGGAGTTTGCGGCGCTGGGCTTTGCTTCGGGATTGCTGGCCTCGGCAGGCGCATCGATACTGGCGTCCGTTATCGCGGTGCAGCTTTTCGAGCTGGACTACGTGTTCAATCCCATGCTGTGGATCGCAGGACTTGCGGGCGGCGTATTGCTGGTGTGCCTCAGTGGTTTCATCGCGGCCCGCGGTGCCATCAACGCAGCGCCGAGCGAAGTGCTTCGTGCCGCCTGAACCGTGAAACACCCGGCTTTTTTCCATGAAGATGGCGACCGGATTGTCGCCAACGAATCGGCGCGCGGGGTGCATTGGGCATGGCGCTGCAGACGCTGATCGTGCGTCCGGCCTGAGCTTTAACCTGCAACGACTTCAGACAAGCCGGTTGCGATTCTCGCCCCGCTGAAATGCCAGCACGTTTTTCGCCAGTTCATTGATGGCATTCTGCCGTGCTTCGGCCGTCGCCCAGGCTATGTGCGGTGTCACGATCAGGTTGGCGCCGCTGTACGCCAGCAGCGGGTCACCATCGCTCGGGGGTTCTTTCGGCAAGACATCGATTGCCGCTGCGGCAATATCGCCATCGCTCAATGCAGCGACCAGCGCCGCCGAATCGACCAGCCCGCCGCGGGCCGTGTTGATAAGAATTGCGCTCTTCTTCATGCGCCGGAACTGTTCGGCACCGAACAAGCCGAGCGTGGAGTCGTTCAACGGACAGTGCAGGGAAATGACGTCGGCCTCGCCGAGCACTGTATCGAAGTCCGTTCGTCCGTCGTCTGCCGCCGGCTGGCCACGGCGGCGCGAGACCATTACGCGCATGCCGAAATTCCTCGCCATGTCGCCAACGCCACGTCCGAGGACGCCGTGCCCGACGATGCCGATCGTCATTGCGGACAACTCACGAATCGGGTGACTCAACATGCAGAAGTCCGCGGAACGCTGCCATTCGCCATTGCGTACGGCGGTATCGAACTGCCCGATGCTGTGAGTGAAATTGAGCAATACGGCGAAAACGTGTTCGACGACAGACTGTGTGCAATAGGCGCGAATGTTGCAAACAGCGACGTTATGCTCGGCTGCGGCCGAGAGATCGATATTGTCCGAACCGGTTGCGGTAAGGCCGATGAACCTGAGCGCTTTTGCGGCTGAGATCAAACCGCTGTCCAGGCGCACCTTGTTGGTGAGCACGAACTCCGCATCGCGTATTCGATCGAGGCGCTGCGCATCCGATGTACCGTCGAAGAACTCTATGCCGGGAAGCGCATCGCTCAGTGGCGAACGGCTGAGGCCGACGGCGCCCATGGTTGCAAAGTCGAGAAACACGGCTTTCATATCGCCAAGCAGCTATCCTATTGAGCGGAGAGTGCGAACGATGACCGATGAATTCTGGAAACGCAAATCGCTGGCGGCGATGAGCCCGGCTGAATGGGAATCCCTTTGCGACGGTTGCGCGTTGTGCTGCCTGCAGAAAGTCGAGGATGCCGATAGCGGCGATGTCTATTTCACCGACATCGCTTGCAGGCTTCTGGACCTCGGAACCTGCCGCTGCACGGACTACAGCAATCGAGCCAGGAAAGTCGCAGAGTGCCTGGTACTGAAAGCGGACCAGCCGGAAACGTTCCGCTGGCTGCCGGACAGTTGTGCATACCGGCTACTGGCCTTCGGCGAGGACCTGCCGGAGTGGCATCCATTGGTCAGCGGCGACAGGGAAAGTGTCCACAAGGCCGACATTTCCGTTCGCGGCAAGGTGCGCTCGGAATCAGAAACCACGGAATGGACCGTCATGCGTCAACTCAGCAGTCGAAAAGCGGTGCCCGAATGAAGAAAACATTCCCGTTCATTCCATTGGATAATTATCGTGAATACCCGCTGGAGGAAATGCGCGAACGATTGGCCGATTTCTACGCAGACGTCAGCCGCCGGCGGACCGTGCGTGAGTTTTCTCCACGACCGGTTCCGATAGACATCATCGAAACCGCGCTGCGCATAGCTGGAACCGCACCCAGCGGTGCGAATCTTCAGCCATGGCACTTCGTCGTGGTCAGCGGGGCAAAGACCAAGCGGCGGATCCGCGAAGCGGCGGAAGCCGAAGAGCGGGAGTTTTACCAACACCGGGCTTCAGCGGAATGGCTGGCCGCACTGGAACCGCTAGGCACGGACTCGGAAAAGCCGTTCCTGGAAACTGCCCCGTACCTGATCGCCGTGTTCCTGCAGAAGTACTCGAAACTGCCGGACGGCCAGAAGGTAAAGCACTATTACCCATCCGAATCGACCGGCCTGGCGACCGGCATGCTGATTACAGCCCTGCATCGCGCCGGTCTGGCCTGCCTGACTCACACGCCGAGCCCGATGAAATTCCTGAACGAGATCCTCGATCGGCCGCTGACCGAAAGACCCTTCCTGCTGCTGGTAACGGGGTACCCGGCCGACGGTGCAACCGTGCCGGACATTCACAGGAAGTCGCTGCGGGACTACGTGAGCTTCGTGACGGATTGACCGGGTAGATACCGGGTAGATCAGCCGGTATTCTGCAGTCCCTGGGCAATGCCATTGACGCTCGCCAGCAGCGCCTCGAAAAGTTCGGCATCCTCGCAAGCAGATTCTCGCCAGCGTGCCAGCAGGTCGATCTGCATGAGGCTCATCGGGTCCACGTACGGGTTGCGCAGCATGATCGCCCGCTGCAGTGTTACATCCGTTTCCAGCAAGGACTCGTGATCAGAGTATTCGAGAACGAGTTCGCATGTGAGTTCGAACTCCTGCGCGATGATCGGCCAGAATTGCTCGTGCAACGGGCCTGCAAGTTGTGAGTACAGCCTTGCGATCTCGAGATCGGCTTTGGCGAGAACTGCTTCGGAATCGGCCGTAATCGAGCGCATGAAATACCACTCGCGCGACATCTCCCGCAGACCATCCTCGTCGAATTGCTGCAATGCGGCCTTCAGCCCCGAGCCCAGCCCGAACCATCCGGGAAACATCGAGCGGCACTGCGTCCACGAGAAAACCCAGGGTATGGCCCTTAAATCCTCGACGCCCGCGCCGCTGCGCCGCGCCGACGGCCGCGAACCGATGCGCATGCGCTCGATCAGGTCTATCGGCGTTGCCTTGCGGAAATATTCGTAAAAGCCCGGAGTCTTGTAAACGAGATCGCGGTATTTGCGGCGGCTGACATCGGCAATGACCTGCATCGTGTCGTGCCATGCGGGCTCGTCGGAACCGCGATGCTGCGGCATGGCGGTCGCCAGCGCCACCGACGCGGTCGCCTGCTCCAGCGTTCGCAAGGCAATGCCGCGCAAACCGTACTTCTCATTGATGATTTCGCCCTGTTCGGTAACACGCAGCCTGCCGTTCACCGTCCCCGGCGGTGAGCCCATGACTGCAGCATGCGTCGAGCCGCCGCCACGACTGATGGTGCCGCCACGACCATGAAAGAGATTCAACTCGACATTGTGCTGTGCAACCGTCTCGACCAGTTCGATCTGCGCGTTCTGCAGCGCCCAGCGCGCGGACACCAGCCCCGAATCCTTGTTGCTGTCGGAGTAACCGATCATTACGGTCTGCTTGTCACCACGCAATGCGAGGTGTTCGCGATAAAGTTCGTTTGCCAGAAGTTCCTCGAGGATCGCAGGTCCGTTCTTGAGATCGTCAACCGTCTCAAGCAGTGGCGCGATATCCAGTGGCACTTCGTCGCGGCGATTGTGCAGTTCGCTCCATTGTGCAAGAAGCAATACCGACAGAACGTCGTCCGCGCCCTGTGTCATGCTGATGATGAACGGCCCGATAGCCGGCAGCCCGTACTTGCGCCGACAGAACGCGATGGCCTGGAATACGGCCAGGGTTTTTCGCACACCGATGCTGTGCCGGCCGGTCGGCGAGAAGCGTGTCTTGATTGCCTCGACGATGCGCTCGGCCCGGTCTTCCGCTGCCCATTCGAGCCAGTCCTCGATGCCAAGGCATTCGCCGATGACCTCTCTGTGCACCAGCGCATCCTGACGCACATCCAGCGTTACGAGGTGAAATCCGAAAGTAGCAATCCGTCGCAGCAGACGCCGCACGGCGAACAGGCCAGCGTGCTTGCCCTTGTTATTCACCAGGCTCTTTTCGACCAGTGAAACGTCCGACTCGAACTGCGCCGCCGATTCGTATGGATACGCGTCGTCATCATAAGTGGCCTGCAGTCTCGCCTGTATCAGCCGCAGGAATACGCGGTAGGGCATATCCCTGTGCCGCGCCGGTACGGCGTGATACGCATTGCGGAACACGCCCCGGTATTCCTCGATCCGTTGCATGATTGAGTCGTCGACGACTACGCGCCCGGTCGATTGGCTCAACTTGGCGGACAGGCTGCCGCACTCCCGGAAGTAGCGATCGAGAATCAGCGATCGCTGGCGGGCCATTGTCGAGCGAATCGTTTTTGCGTTGACGTTCGGATTGCCATCCATATCACCGCCGACCCAGGAGGCGAATTTCACCATCGGGGGAATCTTCAGGCCTCTTGCTTCTTCGCCGTAAATGCGCACGGCCGCATTTTCGAGATCCTCGTAAAACGGTGGCATCGCCCTGTACAGAACGTCGGTGACGAAGAACAGCACGTGTTCGAGTTCGTCTGCGACGGTCATCTGCTCCGACGGGTGCTCGTCCGTCTGCCAGCCGGTTGTGACTTCGAGTTTGATGTTTTCCAGGCAGGCGTTGCGCTCCTGTGCCGACATGGTCGGGTCGAGCATGTCGATGAGGCGGCGCACAATATTCTGTTCCTTGCGCAGAATCGTGCGCCGGGTCGGCTCGGTAGGGTGCGCTGTGAACACCGGCTCGATGCTTATGTCGTCCAGCAGGTCCTGCAACGCCGGCAGATCGACACCGGCTGCCTTGAGTCTGACGAGAGATTCCTCCAGGCCGCCGGGCTGGTAGTTACCCTCGCCCTGCAGGTATTCGAGTCGGCGGCGAATCCGATGAACTTTCTCTGCCGTATTCACCATCTGGAAATAGGTGGAGAACGCGCGGATAACCTCGATAGCCAGTTCGAGGTCCAGGTTCTTGATCAGTCCAGCGAGTTCCTCGCCGGTTTTTTCATTTCCTTCGCGGCGCCGGATCGCTCGTTGTCGCGCAGTCTCGACGAAGTCGAACAGCGCATCGCCACCTTGTTCGCGAATCAGCTCGCCGACCATCGTGCCCAGGGTGCGCACGTCCTGGCGCAGCGCCTGGTCCTTGTTCTCAAACGTGATGTCCTGCCTTCGCAGTTTCTTGTACACGATCTCGCCCGCCGTTCGTCTGCTCAGTCGCGGAAGTTGTCGTATTGCAGAGGTAGTTCGACGTCCGCCTGCTTCAATAACTGGATCACGGCTTGCAAGTCGTCCCGCTTTTTTCCGCTGACACGCAGTTTCTCGCCTTGGATCGCCGCCTGCACCTTGATCTTGCTCGCTTTGATTTTCTTTACGAGTTCCCGGGCCAGTGGTGTGTCGATACCCTGCCGCAGCGTGATCTGCTGGCGCGCCTCGTTACCGCTGACTTGCGGCGGATCCTCCTTCAGGCAAGCAATGTCGATGCCGCGCTTCGCCAGTTTCTGGCGCAAGATATCGCCCATCTGCTGCAGCTGGAATTCGGTCTGCGATTTGAGGCTGATGATCTGGCCGTCGAGCGTGTATTCCGAGCCCGTCCCCTTGAAGTCGAACCGTGTACCGACTTCGCGGTTGGCCTGATCCACGGCGTTGCTGGCTTCATGAGCATCGAATTCACTCACAACATCAAATGATGGCATTGGTGCACCCTGGTTTGTTGAGGGCCTTGCCGGGCCCGTAACGGACGATATGGACTCATCCTGATTCACTCCGGATATTGGCCTTTTCCAGCGCCGGCGGAGGGGGACGGGACAATAGCAAAAACTCCGCATGCTGCCCAGAAAATGCCTAGCTGCCGATCCCGGGGTGGCGGCAGAATAAGCTCTTGTCCACGGAAGGACCAGAGATGCTGGAAAGTCTTGAAAGCAGATCAGGGCGCACGTTACACGGATCCCTGCCGGATGCTGACCCGGCACTGCGCGGCTTCATGGGCCGGCTGCGTCAGCACAAACTGCGGCCGCATCTGTTTGCCAGCGGACACGGGGCTCGGACAGCCGGACTGCCGCTGACCGTTTCTGTCAGCGACTACCTGCAATCAGGTCCCGCGGCTTCCACGCTGAACGACAGGCTGGGAAAGGCTCTGGCAGGCCGTGTGCCAACAACACTGGCACTGATCGGCCTGGACAGCGCTCACGACTCGAGCGGCACGCTTGCGTCGTTCTGCCTGGCCATCAAAGACGCAATGTCCGATCAGTGGCTTGCGGGAAACCTGCTGGGGATCTGTGTTCGTTCACACGTCCTTCCATTGCAGGCTTTTCTTGTGATCACGTCATCCCTGGGCAAAGGGCCTCGCTATGTCTTTCTGGACAGCCTGCAAATGCAGCACCACACAGACAGCCGTGTCCAGGCTGCAACCGATGCCAACTGGATCGACCTGTGGCACAGGCGTGTGCAACCTCGCGCCGTGCAAGCGGTTTACTCCGAATCGGTCCGCAGCCGGTGCTCGCTGCTCTGCGATCAGAAAACATCGTCGATTTTGCCGGCGCTATCGATGCCGGTTCCGGCGGAGAGTGCGTGGCTGCCAGTGGAAATCTTTCTGCCGGACTTTTCCGATGGCAAGGGCCGCCTGCACATACCGTCCTTGCGAACGGCCCTGCACGCCTGCCTTGAATTGAACGAAGAAATCGCCGGCTCGCTGCAATGTTCATCGCCGGCGCAGCGCAACGATTCGCAGATCAACAATCGCATCGCACTGCTGTTGAATGGAATAGGCGATCTGCTGAACGAGCGTCGGCTCGAACCGTCCGAAATCCGAAGCCTTCGCTGGGTGGAAAGAGTCGTCGGGGCGATTCAAAACGAACTCTGGGACCACTCCAAGGCGCTCGCCCGCAACAGTGAAACCCTGCCATCGCTGCTGCAAACCGATCCGTCGAATACCTGGCAATGTGCCGAACACCGGGCAATCTGGAGAGGGCGCTGGCAGCATACTCTGCAAACGGAAGCTGTCAGGAACAGAAACCTGCTGGTCCTGTCGCCGTATTCGGTGCTGCCCCGCACAGGACGCGCATCGCCCGGTTTCACCGATCTTCTTCCTGTTCTCGCACACGCAGACGCAGTCAGTTTCAGGGGGGCACCGGCCTTTACGGGCTGGAGCGCAACTGACTTCAGCAATTTCCACCGGCGCGCTTGGGCGGTGATCATGAGAGACAACAGGCGCTCACACGTTGCGGCGGGGGTGTAAACTGATATACCGTTTGCGATCCAGTGAATAACGGGTAAGCAGCGCAGCGGACGTTGCCCTGCCTTTTCCTGACTCGTTACAGAGGTTAATGGATTGCCGGCGATTACACCCGACGCACATGGAATTGCGGTGCTGCTGCTTACCGCCGTCGCACTGTTTCTGTTCACCCGCGATAACCTGCCGCTCGAGACATCGAGTCTCGCAATACTGATTATTCTTGTCGCGGGCTTTCAATTTTTTCCTTACGAAGGCGGCAGCGTTTCGCTGCGGCCGGTCGATTTCTTTGCAGGTCTTGGCAACGAAGCGCTGGTAACTATCTGTGCTCTCATGATGGTTGGCAAAGCGCTGGAAACAACGGGCGCACTGCAGCCGCTTGCTGCAGTGGTCAGTCGCGCGTGGTCGACGCAGCCGGTGCTCGCGTCAGTCGTTACCCTGACGGCCGCTGCAATACTCAGCGCATTCATGAACAACACGCCTATTGTAGTATTGCTGATGCCGATACTCGTCGGTGTCTCGATACGCGTTAAGTTCCCTGTATCCAGCGTCATGATGCCGATGGGACTCGCGACCATTATCGGTGGCATGTCGACGACCATAGGAACGTCGACGAACCTGCTGGTGGTCGGCATCTCGCACGACATGGGACTGAAGACTTTCGGCATGTTCGACTTCGTCCTGCCGGCGGCCATCGTCGGCGGCGCCGGCATCCTGTTCCTTTGGCTGGTTGCGCCGCGCTTGTTGCCGGATCGCGTGCCGCCGATGGCCGATACGACGCCGCGCATCTTTAACGGACAGCTGTCAATTCAGGAAGACGGCTTCGCACACGGCGAATCCTTGTCCAAGGTGCTCGCAAAAACCAATGGGCAAATGCGGGTCGACAAGATCCTGCGCGGCGATTCTTTGTTTCTTGCCAAGCTGCCTTCGCTGAAACTGCAACCCGGCGACCGGTTGTTCGTCAAGGACTCGCCGGAGAACCTGAAGTACTACGAGCAGTTGCTTGGCGCGACGCTTTACAACATGTCGGATGACGAACATCCGATCGATGAAAATACGCCGCTGACGGCCGAGGGCCAGCAACTGGCCGAGGTCGTCGTTACACGTGGGTCGCCGCTGCATTTGCGCAGTCTCGCCGCCGCCCGCTTCAGTGCCAATTACGGGCTCATGCCACTTGCAATACATCGCGCTCGGGCGCCGAGTTCGCAGGTCACCGGCGATCTGAACAGTACGCGGCTGCGCGCTGGTGACGTACTGCTGGTTCAGGGCACGAAAGACGGTATCGATTCATTGAAAGCCAGCGGCACCATGCTGGTCCTCGACGGCACGACGGATTTGCCGCACACGCACAGGGCGAATCGTGCGTTGGCGGTCATGGGACTCGTGGTGCTGGTCGCCGCGCTCGGCTGGATGCCGATTTCGGTCAGTGCACTTATCGGTGTCGGCGCCATGCTGGCACTCGGCTGCCTCAACTGGCGAGATGCCGCGGATGCCCTGTCTGCCCAGGTCATCATGATCATCGTCACCAGTCTCGCGCTGGGCCGTGCGCTGATGGGCACTGGTATGGCGGATTTTCTGGCCACAGGATTCGTCGATATTGCGGCGCAACTTCCAACGCCGGTCATTCTCAGCGCCTTCATGCTGATCATGACCGTGCTGACGAACATCGTGTCGAACAATGCGGCGGCAGTCATCGGCACACCGATTGCCGTTTCCATCGCACAGCAATTGGGCGTCGGTCCGGAGCCTTTTGTTCTCGCGGTGCTTTTCGGCGCCAACATGAGTTTCGCGACGCCGTTCGGTTACCAGACGAACCTGCTGATCCTGAGCGCCGGCGGCTACAAGTTCTCGGATTTCCTGCGGGTTGGAATTCCGCTCACTATCGTGATGTGGCTGGGCTTCTCGTTCATTTTACCGATGCTCTACAATATTTCCTGATGTCCCGGCTGAATCATTGGTCACCGCCGAAACCAATACAGATCGTTGCGCTGCCTTGACGACCCCTATGCCCGCAGGGATACTCAGTCCTGTGAACGCACTACAATCAATGAGCGCCAGCCGGTGGTGGCAGCCCCAAGTGGAGAGGGCCGCTGCCTGACGTCTTGATTTAAGCAGCAAAGAGAAACGCAAAGCCCGTCTCCGAAGAAGCTGTCGGGGCCGGGCTTTCTTGTTTCCGGCCAGACCAAAATCAACAGAAGCCGAACATGAAACCACCTTTTGACATAGCCGCCGATCTCGATACGCCGGTGTCCGCGTACCTGAAGCTGTCGGCATTGAAGCCACGCTACCTGCTGGAGAGTGTCGAAGGTGGCGAGCGGCTGGCGCGCTATTCTTTTCTGGGCTTCGGCGAGGCGCTGGAGCTGCGAATGGACAGCAGCGGGCTTCGGGTTGGCGCGAAGCGTCACGCTCGACCGACAAATCGTGAGGAATACCTCGATGCGCTGCGCGGCGCACTGCGCAACGTGCCGCGGCCGCAGCCGGAGGTCGAAGGACTGCCTTTCGCCGGCGGTCTCGTCGGCGTATCCGGCTACGATGTCGTGCGGCTGTTCGAGCGCTTGCCGAACACCGTTCAGGCGCAAAGCGATATTCCGGATGCCGCGTTCGTCGCGACTTCGTCCGCGCTGGTGTTCGATCATCTGACCCGTCGAGTTGCATTGCTGCACGATGGGCCGGAAAGCGAGCGCAACAAATTGCGCAGGGACGTTATCCGGCTGTTGCGTGGGCCGATTCCCGCGAACGGCAAAGAGGTTCGCATTTCCGATGCCGTGGCCGGAATGAGCGAGGTGCAGTATGCGGAGCGCGTGCAGGCCTGCAAGGAATACATTGCATCCGGCGACATCTACCAGATCGTGCTGTCGGTTCTGTTCAGGGGGCAGAGCAACGTCGCGCCGTTCGAGGTCTACAGAGCGCTACGCCTGCTCAATCCGTCGCCATACATGTTCTTCCTCGACTTCGGCGATCTGCAGGTTGCCGGTTCTTCACCGGAAGCGCTGGTGAAACTGAGCGGCAGAAACGCATCGCTGCGTCCGATCGCAGGCACGCTGCCACGCGGCGCAACGACAGCCGAGGACCTGAAAAACGAGCAGACCCTGCTCGCCGACCCGAAGGAATCAGCGGAACACGTCATGCTGGTGGATCTTGCGCGCAACGATCTCGGCCGCGTCGCCAAGGCCGGCAGCGTAACGGTCGATCCGTATCGTGCCATCGAACGCTACAGTCACGTGATGCACATCGTCAGCGGCGTGCAGGGCGAGCTCGCACCGCAGTACGACGCGTTCGATCTCTTCGCCGCAAGTTTCCCGGCCGGTACGCTGGTCGGCGCACCGAAAGTCAGGGCAATGGAGATCATTGACGAAATGGAGCAGACCGGTCGCGGCTTGTATGCAGGAACCGCCGGATACTTCGGCGTCGGTGGCGACATGGACCAGGCGATCACGATTCGCACGCTGGTGTTTCGTGGCGATGAGTACAGTTTCCAGGCAGGTGCCGGCATCGTAGCCGACAGCGTGCCGCAGAAGGAATACCGCGAGGTGCTGGCGAAAAGCGCCATTCTGCGAAGCGCGTTGCAGATGGCGGGAGAAGGCCTGTGAGCACGTCGTCTGCGAGAATGCTGCTGATCGACAATTACGATTCCTTTACCTATAACCTGGTGCAGGCGTTTGCGGCGCAGGGCGCGGAGGTGATGGTCTATCGCAACGACGCCATCGACACGGCTGCGGCCATTGCGTTGAAGCCTACGCACCTGGTGATCTCGCCAGGACCGGGGCGTCCCGAGGATGCCGGCGTTTCGCTGGATATGATCGGCGCATTCAAGGACCTCGTTCCGCTGCTCGGTGTCTGTCTTGGCCACCAGTGCCTGGTGCATTACTTTGGCGGTGCCATCGTTCGCGCCGACCGGCTGATGCATGGCAAGACCTCGATGGTTACACATGACGGGCACAGGCTCTTCGATGGCCTGTCGCAGCCGTTCGAAGCGGGACGCTATCATTCCCTGTGTGCAGAGCATTCGTCATTGCCCGACGTGCTGGAACTCACTGCCGAAACCGAACAGGGAGAGATCATGGGCGTACGACACAAGACCCTGCCACTCGAAGGGGTTCAGTTTCATCCCGAGAGCGTGCTGACTCCCGAGGGCAACCGCCTGATGGCCAATTTCCTGCGCCTGAGAACGAGATGAGCAGTCCTTACGCTGCCATGCTGAATTCACTGCTCGACGGGAATTCGCTCAGCGAAGCCGAAGCCGCGTCGGTCATGCATGCGATGGCGGCCGATGACATGCCGCCGGCGGTGGCCGGCGCACTGCTTGCGGGCATGCGCGCGAAAGGCGAGACAGCCGAGGAGATTCGCGGTTTTGCGACCGCCATGCGTGCCCTTGCATTGCACCCGGCGATACCCGACGGTACGCCGACGGTCGACACGGTTGGCACCGGAGGCGACGGGTCGGGAAGTTTAAATCTGTCGACTGGCGCCGGGCTGCTAGCCGCGGCTTGCGGCGCGCGGGTCGTCAAACACGGCAATCGTTCGATATCCAGCCGCTCCGGCAGCGCCGATGTGCTGGAGAGCCTGGGAATGCCGTTGCCGCTGGACGAAAAAGCCGCCATCAGTTGCCTGCAGGAGACCAACTTCACGTTTCTGTTTGCGCCGGCCTATCACCCGGCCATGAAGGCAATCATGCCGGTGCGCACGGCGCTCGGTGTTCGAACGGTTTTCAACATACTCGGCCCGCTGACCAATCCGGCCGCGCCGCCGTTCCAGCTGATCGGCGCATTCAGTCCAGAGACTGCGAAGTTGATGGCAAATGCGCTGGCCGGCATGCCGATAGAGCGCGCGTTCGTGGTGCACGGTGAGCCCGGCTGGGATGAAGCGACTCCGGCAGGTGAGTTCGTTCTCTACGACGTAAGGCCGGGGCAGGTGCAGGAAACGCATCGCTCCCCCGAGGACTATGGCATGTCGCGTTGTGCCCCGGCCGATCTTGCCGGCGGCGACGCGCAACACAATGCGGCGGAACTCGCGCGCGTTTTCAATGGTGAGGATAAGGGTGCGCATCGCGATGCACTTCTGATGGGCACCTCGCTGGTGCTCGAGGTGCTTGGCAAAGCAACAAGCGCCAAAGACGGCGCAGCAATGGCGGCCGCTGCAATCGACGATGGATCGGCGGCGTCCTTCCTGAGAAAACTGGCGGGGCATTTCGCAAAGCGATGAGCGACTTCCTGCAGCAAATGGCGCTGGCAAGCAGGGAGCGTGCAGCCGCGATCCGCGCCGAAATCAATTCCGCGGCGCTGGATCTGCCGATCCTGCCGCTGAAGTTGCGTGGCTTCGATCTGATAGCCGAAATCAAGGACAGCTCGCCATCGGAAGGTGCGCTGGCGAAGAGCGGCGCTGATCGGGCGGCACGTGCGCGTGACTATGCTGCTGGCGGCGCGGCCGCGATTTCCGTACTGACAGAGCCATCGAAATTTTCCGGCGACCTCGCGCATCTGCGTGACGTGGTGAGTGCTGTATCCGGCCGCGGCATTCCGGTCATGCGCAAGGACTTCCTCGTCGATCCGCTGCAGGTTCTCGAGGCGCGCGACTGCGGTGCAAGCGGAATTCTACTTATCGCCGCGATGTTGTCCGATGTGCAACTGCAATCGATGCTGGCCTGTGCATATGAGCATTCGATGTTCGTTTTGCTCGAGGCGTTTGACGAATCCGACCTGGATCGTTGCAACGCGCTGCTGGAGAGCGACAGGCACCTGACCCATGCACAAGACAACAGTCTGCTGATCGGCATTAATTCGCGGAACCTGCGCACGCTCGCCGTGGATCCGGGGAGACTCGCGAAACTGTCGTCGCATCTGCCGGAAAATACGGTCTGCGTGGCCGAGAGCGGTATCGCGAATGCGCAGGATGCGGCGAAAGCCCGCGAACTCGGCTACGGCGTCGCACTGGTCGGCACGGCCCTGATGAAAAGCGAAAAGCCGGCGAAACTGATTGCCGAGATGCTCGATGCCGGCCGGCGCAAGGTGGCAGCGTGAGTTTGCTCGTAAAGATCTGCGGCATGACTCAGGCAGAGACGGTCGACGCGGCAATGCGTTGCGGTGCCGATGCACTCGGTTTTGTGTTCGCGGAGTCGCCGCGTCGTGTGACGCCACAACAGGCAAAACTGGCCGCTAACGACATCTCTTCGCATGTGTTGCGAGTGGCAGTCATGCGGCATCCCAAGCCACACGAGTGGCGCGAAGTTCTGGACGTTTTTCGGCCGGATGTGTTGCAGACCGATGCCGCCGATTTCGAATATCTGGATGTGCCGACGCATATTCGCCGCTGGCCCGTCGTCCGGGAAGGCGATGGCGTGTTGGCGTTGCCGCAGGAATTTGTTTACGAGGGCAAAAAGAGCGGCCAGGGCGAAACCGTGGACTGGGGCGTTGCGGCGGCACTGGCTCGCAGAGGCCGCATGATCCTGGCCGGTGGGCTTGATGCCAACAACGTCGCAGAAGCCATCCGGACAGTGCGGCCGTTTGGCGTCGATGTGTCGAGCGCGGTCGAATCCGCACCGGGCAGAAAAGACGCAAAGAAGATAGGGCAATTCATCAACGCGGTTCGCGCCGCACAAGCAGGAAAAGTTATTCATGAAATCTGAGCTGACGGCAGCGGACAAAGAGCGTTTGATGCGCGCATCGATCAGGGGCGAACTGCCGGACAAGCGCGGAAGATTCGGCCCCTTCGGCGGGCGATACGTTCCGGAGACGCTGGTCCCCGCGTTCGAAAGCCTTGAAGCCGGAATCGCGAAGCACTTGCACAGCGACGAGTTCCAGACAGCGTATCGGCGAGAGTTGCGCGAGTGGGTTGGTCGCCCGACGGCCCTGACATTCGCGCCGCGCCTCAGCGAACGCTGGGGAACAGAAGTGTGGTTGAAGCGCGAGGACCTCGCGCACACCGGCGCGCACAAAATCAACAACGCAATCGGCCAGGCGTTGCTCGCCAAACGGCTCGGCGCAAAACGCGTCATTGCAGAAACCGGCGCGGGTCAGCACGGCGTGGCTTCGGCGGCGGCCTGCGCGAGAGTGGGCCTGCCTTGTCGTGTGTACATGGGTGCGGTCGACATCGAGCGACAGGCGCCGAATGTCGATCGCATGAACCGGCTGGGCGCGGAAGTTTTCCCGGTCGAAAGCGGAGACAAGACATTGCGTGCGGCGATAGACGAGGCGCTGCGCGAATGGGTGTCGGATCCTTCCGGCATCTACTACCTGCTGGGATCGGCGGTTGGCGCACACCCTTATCCCTACCTCGTGCGCGAGCTGCAATCCGTTATCGGCGCCGAGGCGCGGCAACAGATGATCGACTTTGCCGGCGGTTTGCCCGACGTTGCATTTGCCTGTGTCGGCGGCGGCTCGAATGCCATCGGACTTTTCTATCCAATGCTCGGTGACGATATCGAGCTGATCGGGGTCGAAGCCGGCGGCACGGGCTCGGGTCTCGGGCAAAATGCAGCGACACTCGCGACAGGCACACCCGGCGTATTGCAGGGATCGTATTCGATCATCCTGCAGGACAGTGACGGCAATGTTCAGGAGACGCATTCGATATCGGCGGGCCTGGATTACTCCGGCGTCGGTCCCGAGCACGCGTTGCTGCAGGCAGTGGGTCGTGTGACCTACGTTGCAGCGAGCGACAACGAGGCACTGGAAGCGCTCGAAGAGCTGTGTGAGACGGAAGGGATTCTGACCGCACTCGAAACGGCACACGCTTACGCGGCAGCGAAGAAATGGTCGAAAGAAAATCCGGGCAAACGCGTGCTGATTGGCAACTCGGGACGCGGCGACAAGGACATGCCGACACTCAATAAAATTCCGCCGAGGACGATACGCCATGCAGGCGCATGAGAAAATAACGCGCGCATTGCGCGCCGCGAACGATGCCGGTCGTACGGGCCTAGTGCCTTTCATTACTGCCGGGTATCCCGATCCGGAAAAGTTCATTGAGACGCTCGCATCGATCGCGGCGGTCAGCGACGTTGTCGAACTCGGTGTGCCATTCTCTGATCCGATGGCGGACGGCATGACGATTCAGAGATCGAGCTTCAAAGCTATCGAAAACGGCGTAACGCTTAAATGGATTTTCGACAGCTTGCAGAAGTCGCACGCGAAAATCGATGCACCGCTGGTCATGATGTCCTATCTGAATCCGCTGCTTGCATATGGACTCGACCGGCTCGCCGAAAGCTCATTGAAAACCGGCGTGTGCGGATTCATCGTCCCGGATCTGCCGTTCGAAGAGAGCGAAGAGCTGCGCAATGCGCTGGAAGCCAAAGGGGTCGGCCTGATCCAGCTGGTTACGCCGGCCACACCTGAGACCCGCCTCAAGAAACTGGCGGGCGCATCGAAGGGTTTTCTGTATGCCGTAACGATTACCGGCATAACCGGCGGCGGAAACGGCTTGCCCGCGGGGCTCGCCGAGTATCTGGACAAAGTATCCGGGCTGTCGTCCTTGCCGGTTTGCGCCGGTTTCGGTATTCGCGAAGCGAAAGATGTTGCCAACGTCGGCAAGCACGCCGCCGGCGCGATCGTTGGCTCGGCTCTGGTCGAAGTACTGGAGCGTGGCGAGGATGCGGCCGCATTCCTGCAATCGCTGCGTAAGTGAAGAAAGTTACTTCCGCCGACTCGCTGGTTACGATCAGCCATTACAGGAATCTTCTCGTCAGCGAAGGAATTCCCGCCTTTATCCGCAACGAGCATCTCGGTTCGATCATCGGCGACATGCCATTTCAGCACGCCTGGCCGGAACTCTGGGTACAGAACGATCTCGACTACGATCGCGCGCTGCAACTTATCGACAAGTCACTGACAGACGAAAGCCCCTCGGCGCCGTGGCGATGCCGACACTGCAACGCCGAAAACGAAGGGCAGTTCGGCGCCTGCTGGAGCTGCGGCAAAAACGATTGATTCCGTCGCGCACGGCGCCCCGCAGGCATGCCCCAAAAAATGAAAAAATGGGGCCGGATACATTTTAAAAAAAGGGGCCGGATACATTTTCCCAGCATTGGAAAATGTATCCGGCCCCTTTTTTTGTCAGGGCATGCCGCGCGACAGCAGTCGCGTGCCGGCAATTTCGCTCCTCAGAATGGAAGAGACTTTCTCGGCCTGCATCGGCCGGCTGATGAGGAAGCCCTGCGCGAGGTCGCAGTTACAGCTGCGCAGGAACTCGAACTGCGTAATGGTCTCCACGCCCTCGGCGGCAACTTCGATATTCAATCCACGTGCCATCGCGATGGCAGCACGCACTATGCGCTGGTGACTGTCGTTGAATTCAACGTCCTGAATCAGCGACTGGTCGAGCACGAAGCTGTCGATAACGCCTGTATCGAGCGAGCTGAATGAAATGTCCCGGGTACCGAAATGATCCAGTGACAACCGAACACCCAGTTTGCGCAGTCCCTGCAACGTTTCCAGTTGCGAGGAGCGATCGTCTACCAGCGTGCCGTCGCTGATCTCGAATTCGATGCAGCCGGGATCGAGCATGGTGTCGCCCAGTGCTTGCCTGACGGATTCGACCAGCCGACCGTGGAGCAGTTGCTGTGGTGACAGGTTGATCGCCATCGCAAGGTCAGGAAGTTCGAAATGGCGCTGCCATGAAGCAAGCTGGCGACAGGCCGTCTCGATAATCCATTCACCGGTCGAATGAATGAGTCCGCTGGATTCCAGGATGCTGAGGAAGCGCGCCGGCGGCAATAACCCGAATCGCGGGTGTTGCCATCGAACCAGCGCTTCGAGACCGATCAGGCGCCCGGAATTGACGTCTATGCGTGGCTGGTAATGCAGCACGAATTCGTTACGGACCAGCGCATGACGCAATCCGATCTCCAACTCCTCGTGCTGTTCGAGTTTCTTGTTCAGCGAGCTCGAGTAGTACTGAAAGCGATTGCCGCCACGCTTCTTGGCCTGGTACATCGCAAGATCGGCCGCCTTGATCAGGCGCTCCGCCTGGTCACCTGCGCCCGGATGAATGGCGATACCCACGCTGGGCGTCGCATAGACCTCGCTGTTGCCGATCTCGTATTTCTCGGACAAGACCAGCACCAGCTTTTGCGCTGCTGCTGCTGCATTCGGCGAATCGCCGAAGTCCTCCAGGCAGACGACGAATTCGTCGCCGCCCCAGCGACCGGAGAAATCACCTATGCGCAGGTTCTTCGTCAGCCGGTCGGCGACCTGCTTCAATAGCTGATCGCCGATGTCATGGCCCAGTGTGTCGTTGACCGACTTGAATCGATCGAGATCGATAAACAGTACGGCGATCGGCCTGCCATTGCGTTGGCTGCGACCTATGGCCTTTTCCAGGTGCCGCGTGAACAGGCGGCGATTGGGCAATAGCGTTAGGTCGTCATACTGTGCGCGCTTTTCAAGCTCCACGGTGCGGCGGACTATGTCCGTTACATCGCGAAAGGTAATAACGCCGCCGACCAGCGACCGGCTGCTGTCGTACAGGCCCTGACCATTGATGCTGAGAACGACATCGATCTGGCCCTGCATCTTGTAAACGGCTGTCTGGTTCGAAAACTTCTCGCCGGTGCGCGCTTTGTACAAAGGCCTCTGGTCGGGTTCGATGCGTTCGACGCCGTCGGCCGTGTAACTACAGAATGAGCGCGCCCACTCGGCGTCCGGCAGTATCCGTGACGACAGTCCGAGCATCGAGCGCGCCGCAGGATTGATATCCAGCACATGACCCTGCTGATCGACGACCATGACACCGTCATTGATGCTGCTGAGAATCGAAAGGACGGAACTGTCGGTGTCCGATAACCTCGCCAGCAGCCGGTGACGCTGGATAGCGTGATCGAAAATGGCTTCCTGCTCGAGTTCTCCGGTATCGTCGATGCATATACTGGCCTGTGCGCCTGCCCTGACTGCGGCAACGCCACGATGTTCTTTCTCGCGTGTCGTCAATGCGACCACCGGGTAAAGTCGCAGGGAATTCAGGAGTGACGGCAAGGTTTGCCCCGACTGCACCAGCGCGGGTCCTACCTCGATGAGGATCAGGTCGATGCGATGGCCGGCCGGGTCGGGAACACTGAATTGCTCCGATTGGGCGAGGTTTTCGCAGACTGGCAGCGTCTTAAGTTTTTCCAGGTACCCGGCTGCGAACTCGCCTCGTCCGAGGTACAGAATAGAATGCCCACCCATCAGTGTTGTACCGCTCCCGTCGGCAACTTAGCCACAAGCTGTACTTCTGAGCCGGAATTCGGGCAAGTCATTATCTGTGCCATAGTTGTTATTCTTGAGCATTCCGCCACCGTAGCAGTGGCGCCGGTAAAGGCCATACGCATCATACCAGAATCACGTTAAAACTCAGTCTGATATCAACAATTTGGCGCGGCTGCCGGCCATTGTATAAACGAATGATGCACGGTCGACATCAAACCACCAAAGCGAACGGAGACAGGACCATTGGAATTGCTGATGGCGGCCGGCGAAACCGACAGGGTTTCTGAGGATGCGCCGGTGACAGAGGAGCTTGTAAAGGACGAGGGGTACTGGGTTGAAAGGGCCCAGGACGGGGACGTCGCGGCGTTCGAAGTGCTTTACAGGGCAAATATCGACCGGGTCTATGCGCTGTGTCTTCGCATGACGGCCAACGTGGCCGAAGCGGAAGACTGTTCGCAGGACGCGTTTATCCAGGCTTGGCAACAACTGTCGAAATTCCGCGGCGACAGTGCGTTTGCTACCTGGTTGCATCGGGTTGCCGTCAATTCGGTGCTGGGGCGAATGCGCAAGGCTCGCAGAGAACGCGATCGTGTTGAAGCGGTATTCGATATTTCGCCGTTTACGGAAAGCATTGGCGACGATGCGGAGTTTCAGGATCTGGAAAAGGCAATGGACAGCCTGCCCGACGGTGCAAGACATGTATTCGTTTTGAATGCGGTGTACGGCTACAGCCACGATGAAACCGGTGCGATGCTCGGCATCGCGGCAGGAACCAGCAAGGCCCAGTTACATCGCGCCAGACGGCTGCTCGCAGAGCAGCTGCAAACACAAAGTGGTGCAGCATGAACGACAGTAAAGAAACAGCAGAGAACCGCGCGTCAGATGAAGCACCGCGCGACGCATTGATGGCGGCCGCGGCCTCACTGCCGAAGGAGATCAAGCCGGGCCGCGACCTGTGGCCGGGCATCGAGCAGAAACTGCACCATGCCCGGGCCGGTGCCTGGAAGGGTCGCGGACCGTTCAATAGCTTGTTCGCGCAGGCTGCCGCGGTGCTGCTGGTGATTGGCGCCTCCTCGGGGCTGACCTACTTCGCGGTCAAAGACGATGGCAGTCGGGTATCGCCGGTGGTAACGGATGTTGCCCGTGTCTTCGAGCCGGTTTCCGGAAGCTTCGGCAGTCGCTATAACCTCGGACCGGATTTCCAGGATGCGCGCGATTCACTCGCGGCGCGCCTCGAGGTCGAGATGCAGAAACTGTCACCGGAATCGCGAGCGGAAGTGCAGCAAAGCCTCGATACCATTCATTCCGCGATTGTCGAGATCAACAAGGCACTGGCGGATGAGCCCGACAATGTGTTGCTGCAGGACCTGTTGTTGCGCACGTATCACAATGAACTTGCGCTGATGCAAAAAGTTGGCGGGATCAGGAATTCTGCCATGCGACGAACCGATATTTGAGTTTTGCCGGACCAAAAGCTGCGGTATTGGCAAAATGAAACAAGCGAGAAGCAGATTATGAACAGATTGATTGTATTGACCGCAATGACGTTGCTCGGCGTGTCCGCAAGCGCGAATGAAGTCAACAAGTCCATGGAAGCCGCGGCCGACGGCGCCGTCGATGTGTCGAATGTCGCCGGGTCGGTCGAGATTCGCGGCTGGTCACGCAGGGAAGTCAGCGTCAGCGCGGATCTTGGCAGCGATGTCGAGGAGCTCGTGTTCGAGCGCGATGGCGACCAGGTGAGCATCCGGGTAGAGGCGCCGCGAAGAAGTGCCCGCCATATCACCAGCGATCTCGTCATCCACGTACCGGAGAAGAGTTCGGTGCAGGTCGGCACCGTCAGTGCGGACATTACGGTGCGGGACGTTTCGGGATCGCAGACACTCAATACCGTTAGCGGTGACATTGACATAGAGGCGTTTACCGGTGACCTCGAGATCGAGACCGTCAGTGGCGATGTAGAGGTTCAGGGCAATGGCAAAAAGATCAACGCACGAATCAATTCCGTCAGCGGCGATGTCGTTGCAGAGCAGTTGGCCGGGGAGATTTCTGCCGGCAGCGTGAGCGGCGATATCGAACTGCTGAACGGCTCCTTCGATCGGGTACGGCTCAACACGACCAATGGCGACATGGTTTTCCGTGCTTCACTGAGCGACGGTGGCCGGTTCAGCGCCGAAACTATCAACGGGGAGCTGGATGTTCGCTTCGCGAGCAAGGTATCGGCGCGATTCGAAGTCGAGACATTCAACGGAGACATCCGCAACTGCTTCGGCCCGAAGCCGGTACGTACCAGCAAGTACGCTCCAGGCCGCGAGCTGAACTTCAGCGAGGGCAAGGGCGAGGGCTGGGTCACGATCAAGACACTGAACGGTGATGTGGCTCTCTGCAGGGACTAGCCGCCGGCGCGGCGCCGCAATTCGTCACAGACCCGATCCGGCCGTTTTGCTAAACTCTGCCGACTTCCTTGGCGGAATCCCCAAACATGGCTCGACTGGTAAAAATACTGCTTGTTGTAGTGGCTGCGTTCGTCGGCATCGGCATCATTGCCTCGGCCGCGCTCTATCTGTTTTTCGATCCCAACGACTTTCGCGACGATATTGCATCGGCCGTCAAGAAATACACCGGCCGGGACTTGGTGATCGAAGGCGACCTGTCTCTCAGCGTCTTTCCATGGATCGCGGTCGAGGTCGGTCGAACTGAACTCGGCAATGCGGAAGGTTTCGGTGATCAGCCGTTCCTGAGCTTCGAAAAAGCGAGACTGAGTGTGCGGCTGTTGCCACTTCTGCTGCGACAGGATATCGCCGTAGGCACAGCGTCCCTGGAAAACCTGACCGTCAACCTGGCGGTGGCAAAAAACGGCAGGAACAACTGGGATGACCTGGCGTCGAGTGAGACGACGGCTGCGGGCGAACCGTCGGAGGATGCAGAAGGCGAGCCCGCAACACTCGATGTCGCCAACATCAGTGTCAGCGGTGCGCGGCTGTCATACGTTGACGCACAGGCAGGCAGCACGCTGGAAATCAGCGAGCTGTCGTTCGACACGGGCCGAATTGCCCCCGGATCGCCGTTCGATTTCGAAGCCGCCTTTGGCTTCCTGTCAAAGCCGGGTGACATGGGTGGCAAACTGCGGATCAAAGGTAAGACTACGCTGGAAGAGGGCTTTGGCGGGGTCACGCTCGACGGTCTCAATGTGTCGGGCCAGTTGAGTGGCCTGGTTGAAAATACAACTGAATTCAACTTCGATGCCCGGCAGATCCTCGCTGATCTGGACAAGCGCCAGCTCACGCTCGGCGAAATGGACATGTCGATACTCGGCCTCGGCATGTCGGCAACCGTAGAACCGTTTTCACTGGACGGACCAACGCGCATCAATGCGGTACTTCGCGTTGCCGATTTCTCGCTCAAGGAACTCATGAAGACTTTCGGTAGCGAGCCTCCGCCGACGGCCGATCCGAACGCGATGGAGAAAGTATCGTTCAGTGCAAATGCGGCAATCAGTGATAGTGCGATCGACCTCAAGTCGCTGGCGATGCGCCTCGATGACACGACCATGACCGGTTCGCTGTCTTTGCCGCTGACAGAGTCCGGTTTGCTGCGTTTCGACCTTAGCGCGGACCAGATCAATCTGGATGCCTACATGGCGCCGGCGAGCGAAACGGCTACTCCGGCTGAATCCAGCGAAGACGCCGATGTCGAGATTCCGGCCGACATGATTCGAGCGCTCAACGCGAGCGGCAAGGCGCGACTCAAACAGGCGACGCTCGGCGAAATGGTTTTCGAGAATCTCGAGATGGGCTTACAAAGCGCTGGTGGCAAGCTGCGGCTGCATCCCGTTACCGCCGAATTGTTCGACGGCACGTATGCGGGTGACGTCAGGATCGATGCCTCGGCCAAAGTTCCGTCGATTTCGGTCAACGAGCGCGTGGACGGCGTCAGCCTGAAGCCGCTGGCGAAAGCAATGTTCGATGACGACAGGATCAGCGGCACAATCCGCGGATCCTTCGTGTTGAACGGTGCCGGTGCAACGCTCTCGGCAATACGGCGCGACCTGGACGGCAACTTGTCGATGGAATTGCTCGACGGGCAGATCGACGGAACCGACGTGTGGCAGCAGATTCGTTCCGCCCGCGCATTGTTGCGTGGCGAACAGCCGCCGCCGGCGCGCACGCCACCGCGCACGGAGTTTTCGTCGATCAGGGCCAGTGGGCCGGTAACGGATGGTGTTTTTTCAAACAACGACTTCCTGGCGGAAATCCCGTACATCAGGATGACGGGTAACGGTACGGTCGATCTCGCCGCCGCCAGCCTGAATTACTCCTTGCAGGCGCGGGTCATGGAAAAACCCGAATTCGCCGGCAATGTCAGTGAGGCGGAATTGAAAGACTATACGCAAGCAGTCATTCCACTGAAGGTCAGCGGCCCGCTGGCGTCGCCCTCAATCAAGCCTGACGTCAATGCATTGTTGCGCAAGGAAATCGAGAAAAAGGGCGGCGAACTGCTCGACAAGTTATTGGGTGGTGAGAAGGAGCCAGCCGAGGGCGAAACTGCGGAAGGCGAGGAACAAGAAGAAAAATCAACGGAAGACAAGGTCAAAGACAAGTTGAAAGACCTGTTCAAACGTTGAGACCTCGCGCATGAACTCTGGAATTCTGTGGCGGCGATCTGCCGTACTGGTGCTTTTGCTTTGCGTCAAAGCGCATTCCGCCGATCTGCGTGACGTGAAAGTAGAGAAAGAGGAAAAGCGATACCGGCTGACTTCCGAGACACGCTTCGATGTCGGCGTGACCGAACTATACAAAGTCCTGATCGACTATGACCTGTTCACGGAGTTCTCCAGCGTTTTCGTCGAATCACGAAATATCAAACCGGGCAAGAACGGCAAGCCGCGGTACTTTACTCGCATGGAAGGCTGCATTCTGTTGTTCTGCAAGTCCTTCGTGCGGGTCGGTGAACTGACGCTGAAGCCGGACACGGAAATCGTTGCACTCGCCGACCCGGAGAAAAGCGACTTCGAATACAGTCGCGAGCGCTGGATATTGAAGCCGGACGGTAATGGGGCGCTGCTGGCTTATGAATTCGAACTCGAGCCGAGTTTCTGGGTGCCCCCCGTAATCGGGCCCTTTGTCATGAAGCGGGTACTGAAAGCGGGTGGCGCCGATGCCGTCGAGCGGATCGAGGCGGTCGCCCAGGGCAAGAAACCAAAACCGTGAACGCATTCGCCGATCGGGTCCTCTGCTGGTTCGAAAAAAGCGGCCGCAAGAACTTGCCGTGGCAATCAGAGCCTACGCCGTATCGCGTCTGGGTTTCGGAAATCATGCTGCAGCAGACGCAAGTTGCGACCGTCACACCCTATTTCGAACGATTCATGAAATCCTTCCCCGACATTCGGTCGCTTGCCGACGCACATTCAGACCAGGTATTGCTGCATTGGGCGGGCCTCGGCTATTACGCGAGGGCGCGCAATCTGCACAAAGCGGCACGTATTGTCGTCGACGAGTTCGCTGGTGTCTTTCCAGCACACATCGATGAGGTAATGGCACTGCCGGGGATTGGACGATCGACGGCCGGCGCAATTCTCGCACTTTCAAGGGACGAGCGGCATGCCATTCTCGATGGCAACGTCAAACGGGTACTGGCTCGCTTTCATGCGATTGACGGCTGGCCCGGTATGGCGTCCGTTTCATCCGAACTCTGGAAACAGGCGGAATTGCATACGCCGCAAGCACAGGTGGCCGAATACACGCAGGCGATGATGGATCTCGGTGCCACCGTGTGCACGCGAAGCAAGCCGTCTTGT
>Ga0224500_10000121_pt1 | contig 57955 bp, 58 predicted proteins | sample SF_Oct11_sed_USG_FD_168126 | JGI IMG/M metagenome (GOLD analysis project Ga0224500, IMG submission 168126) | Sediment microbial communities from San Francisco Bay, California, United States - SF_Oct11_sed_USGS_4_1 | ecosystem: Environmental > Aquatic > Marine > Sediment | place: USA: California...
CCGCCACCACCGCGCCGGAGAGCAGGTAGGTCGTCGGGTAGATGACCAGCGGGAAGCTGATCACGTCGTGCGGCATGAGCGCCAGCAGCAGGGCCGACAGCCAGTAGCCGGCGACGAACCCGACCGGGATCGCGAGCGCGATCTCCAGGCCCAGCTCGCCCAGCAGCAGCACCGAGACCTCGGCGCGCGTGAAGCCGAGCACGCGCAGGCTCGCCAGCTCCCAGGCGCGCTCGGCCAGCTGGATGCGCGCGTTGTTGTACACCACGCCCACCGCGATGGTGGCGGCGAAGGCGGACAGCACGGCGGTGAAGAACAGCACGTTGCGGGCGCTGGTCTCGCGGAAGGTGTCGACCAGCGTGCGCTGCACGATCACCACGGCCGCCGCGGGGATGTTCTTCAGCCTCTCGAGCAGCGGCGCTTCGGCCGCACGGTCGACCAGCAGTCCGGCGCCCGAGACCACGTCGCCCTCGCGCGCGAGCCGGTTCAGGTCCTGCAGGCGCATCCACACGTTCATGCCGACCATCTCGTCCACGGTACCGCCCACCCGCAGCATCGTCTTGACGCGCTCGCCTTCCAGCAGCTCGGCCTCGATCAGGTCGCCGCGGCCGACCGCGAGCCGCTCGGCGAGGCGCGCGGTGAGCAGCGCAGCGCCCGGCACGAGCCTTGCCGCGTGCAGCTCGGCGTCGAGGATCTTCTGCAGCTCGGCGTCGTCCGCCAGCCCCGTGATGCCGGTGCGGTAGCTGCGATGCCCCGCGCGCAGGCGCACGGGGATCGCGCGCGACACCTCGGCCTGCTTCACGCCGGGCAGCCGCGCGAGCTCCCACAGCGCCGCGCGCGGCACGGCCTCGGGAAAACCGACGATCACCTGCGCGCGCTGCGCGCGGTTGAACTGCACGTCCATGAACCACTCGATGGCGTCCGCCCAGAAGGTGCCGGCGATGACGATCGCCACCGAGCCGGCGATGCCGGCCACCGTGGTCGCCGCGCGCACCGGCTTTCTCTCGAGGTTGCGCATGATCATGCGCTGCGCGGGGGTGAGCAGCGCCGCGTAGCCGAGCCGCTCGATCATCAGCGGGCGGAACGCGGCCGGCGCCGGCGCGCGCAACGCCTCGGCGGCGCGCAGCCGCAGCACGCCGCGGATCGCGGCGAGCGCGCCGCCCGCGGCCGCAGCCAGCGCGGCGGCCGCGCCGCACAGGATCAGCCAGCCCTCCAGGCGGTAGTGGAAATCCGGGAAGTGGAACACCTCGGTGTACAGGCCGGTCATCGCCTCTCCCAGCCATTGGCCGAGCCAGGTGCCGATCGCCGCGCCGAGCAGCACGATGACCGAGGCGAACTCGAGGTAGTGCAGGGCGATGTCGCGGTCCGGATAGCCGAGCGCCTTCAGCGCCGCGATCTCGCCGCGCTGCGCGTTCACCTGCCGGTGCAGCACGACGTTGAGGATGAACGCGGCCACCAGCAGGAAGATGGCCGGCAGCACGGTGCCGAAGATCTTCTGCTGGTTGATCTCCTGCGTCACGATCTTGTCCGAAAGCTGGTCCTCGCGTCCCACCGCGCCGAAGCCGCCGTACGGCTCGAGCAGCCGGTCGAGCGCGGCGATCGCGGTCTCGACGGAGGCGCCGTGCTGCAGCCGCAGCACCGCCGAGTTGAACGCGCCCTCCATGTTGAACGCGGCGGCGAGCGCCCGGGCGTCGATCCACAGGATCGCGAACCACTCGTCGTCCGGCATGCCGCCGCCGCGCGAGGCGTAGATGTACTCCGGGCTGAGCGCGGTGCCGACGAGCCGCAGGCGCTCCAGCTTGCCGTTCAGCAGCACGCGCATCTCCTGTCCGAGCCTGAGGCCGCGCGCCTCGAGGAAGCGCTGGTTCACCACCACCTCGCCGCGCGCGCCCGGCGCGGGCCAGCGGCCGCTCTTCAGCGTCAGGCGGTTCATGCCCGGCAGGTGCGCCGGATCGATGCCGATCAGCCGGGCGATCATCGGCGGAACGACGCCCGGGATCGAGAGCTGCGCATCGCGTACCACGCGCGTCTCGGCCTCCGCCACGCCGGGGATGGCGCGCAGCCTCCAGGCGAGCGATTCGGGCGCGCGCTTGGCGGTGGCGAACACGTGCCCGAAGCGCGCCGTGTCGTAATAGTGCTGGCGCGACCAGAGCAGCGACGCGTAGGTGGACAGCGAGCCGAGGAAGCCGCCGATGCCGCAGGCGATGACCAGCGCGATCGACACGACCTGCGTCTTCAGCGACCACAGGTCGCGCAGCAGCTTGCGGTCGAGGGACTTCACCACGAGATCTCCGCCGGCGTGAGCTTGCGCGCGGGCTTTTCCTCTCCCACGATGCGGCCGTTGCCCAGGCGCAGCACGCGGTCGGCCATGCCCGAGATGGCCGCGTTGTGCGTGATGACCATCGCCGTGGTGCCGAGCTCGGCGTTGATCTTGGCGATCACCTCGAGAACCAGCTTCCCCGTCTCGTAGTCCAGCGCCCCGGTCGGCTCGTCGCACAGCAGCACCTGCGGGCGCTTGGCGATCGCGCGCGCGATCGCCACGCGCTGCTGCTCGCCGCCCGAGAGCTGCGACGGGAAGTGGTCGAGCCGCTCGCCCAGGCCCACCCAGGCGAGCGCCTCGTGCGCCGGCATGGGCGAGACCGCGATGTCGGTCACCAGCGCCACGTTCTCGCGCGCCGTCAGGCTCGGGATCAGGTTGTAGAACTGGAACACGAAGCCCACGTGCTCGCGCCGGTAGCGCGTCAGCTCGGCCTCGTCCGCGCCGGTGAGCTGGTGCTCGAGGAACCGCACGTCGCCCGCGGTCGGCGTATCGAGCCCGCCGAGGATGTTGAGCAGCGTCGACTTGCCGCTGCCGGAGGGCCCGAGCAGCACGATGAACTCGCCGGCGCGGATCTCCAGGTCCACGCCGCGCAGCGCGTGCACCTCGGACTCGCCCATGCGGTAGACCTTGGTGAGCGCCCGCGCGCGGAAGACGGTCTCGCTCAAAGCTTCTTCACCGCGCGCATGAGGGTGGACTCTACCGGATCGGCCGACGCCTCGAAGCCGAGCGCGCGCACGAATTTCAGCATGTCGTGGTTGTCGCGCAGCACCAGCCCCTCCATGGTGTCGAAGCGCTGCGCGCGCGCCGCGCGGATCAGCGCCTCCATCAGCAGCCCGGCGATGCCCGAGCCGTGCCAGTCGTCGGCGATCACCACGCCGAACTCGCAGCTGCGGCCGTCCGGGTTGGCGACGTAGCGCGCCTCGCCCACCAGCGTCGGCCTGCCCTCGACCTCGGCCTCGCACACGAAGGCCATGTGCTTCTGGTAGTCGATGTGCGTGAAGAAGTGGACCATCTTGTCCGAGAGCGCCTTGACGAACTTCATGAAGCGCATCTGCCGCGACTCCTCCGACAAGTGGTCGAAGAAGTCGCGCGTCGGCATCTCGTCCTCGGCGCGGATCGGGCGGATGGTGACGCTGCGGCCGTCGGCGAGCGTGCGCCTGCGCGCCAGGTGCAGCGGATACTCGGCCATGGGACATTGTCGCGAGGCGGGCCGGGGTCCGCTTGACGAAGGTCAAAGGCCGCCGACGCGCCCGGCGCGACCATCCGGCGCACCATGGGCGCGCAGGGCGAGAGCTGGTCGGGACGCGCGGGCTTCATCCTCGCCGCGATCGGCGGCGCGGTGGGCCTGGGCAGCATCTGGAAGTTCCCGTACGAAGTGGGCGCCAACGGCGGCGGCGCCTTCGTGCTGTGCTACCTCCTCGGGCTCGCGCTGGTGGTGACGCCGCTCATGTTCGCCGAGTTCGCGCTCGGCCGGCGCGGCGCGGCCGACGCCGCCACCAGCCTCGAGCGCGCCGCCGTGGCGCACGGCGCGAGCCGGCGCTGGTCCGCGCTCGGCACGTTCGGCATCGTCACGGGGCTGCTGATCCTTTCCTTCTACTCGGTCATCGGCGGCTGGACCCTCGCCTACGTGGTGGACACGGCGCGCGCCGGCCTGCCGGGCGCCGATCCGGCAGCGGTGCAGGCGCGCTTCGACGCGCTGCTCGCCGCGCCGCTCGCCATGACGGGCTACCACGCGCTGTTTCTCGCGCTCACCGCCGCCGTGGTGTGGCGCGGCGTGCGCGGCGGGATCGAGGCCGCGTGCAAGGTGCTGATGCCGATCCTTGCCGTGCTGATGGCGGCGCTCGCGGCGTACGGCGCGCTCGAGGGCAACCTGGCGGCAACGCTCGAGTTCCTGTTTCGCTTCGAGCCGGCGGCGCTGACGCCGCGCGTGGCGCTCGAGGCGCTCGGCCTTGGCTTCTTCTCCATCGGCGTGGGCATCGGCCTGATGATCACCTACGCGGCGTACGCCGGGCGCGAGATCGACCTGCGCCAGGCGGCGATCGTGTCGGTGGCCGCGGACACGGCCATCTCGTTTCTCGCCGGCTTCGCCGTGTTTCCGCTCGTCTTCGCGCACGGCCTCGACCCGGCGGGCGGCGCGGGGCTGGTGTTCGTCACGCTGCCGATCGCGTTCGCGCGCATGCCGTTCGGCGCGCCCGCCGCGCTCGGCTTCTTCGTGCTGCTGTTCGTCGCCGCGTTCGCTTCCGCCATCTCGCTGCTCGAGCTGGCGGTGGCCCTGCTCGTGCGCCGCTTCGGCTGGCGTCGCCCGGCGGCAACGGCGGCGCTCGCCGCCGGGTGCTTCGCGCTCGGCATCGTCACGGTGCTGTCGTTCAACCTCTGGTCGGGGTGGCACCCACTCGGCGCGCTGCCGGCGTTCGCCACGGCGACCGCCTTCGACCTGCTCGACCACCTGACCTCGAACCTGATGCTGCCGCTCGGCGGCTTCCTGCTCGCCGTGTTCGCCGGCTGGGTGCTGCCGGCGTCGCTGCTCGCCGGGGAACTGCAGCTGGGGCCCGCGAGCGCGGCGCGGCTGCGCTGGGTGCTGCGCTACGCGGTGCCGGCGGGCATCGCCGCCGTGGCGCTCGCGCCGCTGCTCGCGTAGGCGATTGACGTAGATCAAGCACCGCGCCGGGGCGCGCATGAAGAATGGGGCCCTTACCCACCGAGGGAGGTCCAGGCCATGCGCAAGACGATCGCAGGTTCGATGCTTTTTGGCGCGCTGCTCTTCGCGGGCAGCGCCGGCGCGGCGGATAGCGTTGCCGACAACCTGAAGAAGGCCTGCAACAAGGAGCTGAGCACGTTCTGCAAGGGCGTGGTGCCGGGGGAAGGGCGCGTGCTCGCCTGCCTGTACGCGTTCGAGAACAAGGTGTCCGACCAGTGCGCCTACGCGGTGTATGACGCTGCCCTCGCGCTCGAGAAGGCGATCGCGGACCTGAAATACGCCGCCAACCAATGCTCGGCCGATCTGCAGAAGTACTGCGCCAACGTCAAGCCGGGCCAGGGCCGCGGGCTCGCCTGCCTGCAGAAGAACGACAAGGGCGTGAGCCAGCAGTGCAAGGACGCGCTGAAGCAGACCGGCATGAGAAAGTGAGGCTCGCAACACCTGCAGCGGCAGTTGCGCTGGCCGCACTGGCGGGGACGGCGCAGGCCGCCCCGCCAGAGGATTGGCGTTTCGAGCTCACGCCGTACCTGTTCGGTGCGTCGCTCACCGGCACGACCGGCACGAGCAACGTGCGCGCGAACGTCGACATGAGCTTCGACGACATCCTCGACCACCTCGACAGCGGCTTCATGGCGATGTTCGAGGCGCGCAAGGGCAAGTGGGGGTTCGGCGTCGATGGCGTGTATTTCAAGCTGAAGGACGAGCGCACCCGCACCTGGCAGGGGCCGGGCGGCATCGGCACCGCCACCGGCGAGCTGCAGGCGACGATGACGCAGCAGGTCTATCAGCTCTTCGCGAACTATCGCGTGTCCGACGGCCCGAGCAGCCTGGACGTGGTCGGCGGGACGCGCTACACGAAGCTCGATGCGGACCTCGAGCTGGTGACCACCAGCGGCGGGCTGCTGCCGGGCAACACGCGCAGGCTGAGCGGCGGCAAGGAATGGTGGGACGCGGTGGTCGGCGTGCGCGCGACCATGCCGCTCGCCGAGCGCTGGACGCTGGTCAGCTACGCCGACATCGGCACCGGGGGCTCGGACATCACCTATCAGGGCATTCTCGGCGTCGCCTGGCAGGCCTCGAAGACGTTCGCGGTCAAAGGCGGCTACCGCTATTTCTACCAGGACTACGACGATAACGGCTTCGTCTGGGACATGGCGGCGCACGGTTTCTACCTCGGGCTGGGTATCGGCTTCTGAAGGCTTGACGTACGTCAAGCCGGCGCGAGGAGGTTCGGCCAGCATGGGGCCGTGGACCGTCCGCCGATCATCGCCAAGACGCCCGCGCTGCTGCGCGTGCCGCCCAATGCGCCGCTGTCTTTCGAGGAGTCGCGCCGCGCGCTCGCCGGCCTGCCCGGCGGCGGGCTGAACATCGCGCACGAGGCGGTCGACCGCCACGCGGCGGGGCCGCGCGCCACGCGTGTCGCCATCCGCTGGCGCGGCGCGCAAGGGGCGCGCCGCGACGTCACCTACCGCGAGCTCGGCGCGCTGTCCAATCGCTTCGCCAACGTCTACCGCTCGCTCGGGGTCGGGAAGGGCGACGTGGTGTTCGTGCTCTGCGGCCGGATCCCCGAGCTGTACGCCGCGGTGCTCGGCGGCCTGAAGTGCGGCGCGGCGGTCTCGCCGCTGTTCGCCGCGTTCGGCCCGGAGCCGCTGAAGACGCGCATCAACCTCGGGCACGGCAAGGTGCTGGTCACGACCGAGGCGCTGTACGAGCGCAAGGTGAGCAAGGTCGCCGGCGAGATGCCGACGCTCGCGCACGTGCTGAAGGTGGACGCGGCGGCGGACCGCGCGAAGCTGGACGCCGCCTCCGATCGCTTCGCGATCGAAAGAACCACCGCCGACGACGTCTCGTTCCTGCACTTCACCAGCGGCACCACCGGCATGCCCAAGGGCGCGCAGCACGTGCACGGCGCCGCGGTCATGCACTACGCGACCGGCAAGGTGGCGCTCGACCTGCACGACGAGGACGTCTTCTGGTGCACCGCCGATCCGGGCTGGATCACGGGCACCTCCTACGGCATCGTCGCGCCGCTGCTGCACGGCGTGACCAGCGTCGTGGACGAGGCCGAGTTCGACGCCGAGCGCTGGTACGGCATCCTCGAGGCGGAGCAGGTGAGCGTCTGGTACACCGCGCCCACGGCGATCCGCATGCTGATGAAGGCGGGCGTCGAGCTGGCCAAGCGGCGCACGTACCCGGCGCTGCGCTTCATCGCCAGCGTCGGCGAGCCGCTCAATCCGGAGGCAGTGTGGTGGGGCATGGACGCCTTCGGCATGCCGATCCATGACAACTGGTGGCAGACCGAGACGGGCGGCATCATGATCGCCAACACCGCGGCGATGGACGTGAAGCCCGGCTCGATGGGCAAGCCGTTGCCCGGCATCGAGGCGGCCATCGCGCGGCGCGGCGAGCATGGCGTGCGGCTCATCGAGCACGCCGAACAGCAGGGCGAGCTCGTGCTGCAAGCGGGCTGGCCGTCGATGTTCCGCGGCTACCTCGACCAGGAGGAGCGCTACCGCAAGTGCTTCGCCGACGGCTGGTACTTCACCGGCGACCTCGCGAAGCGCGACGCCGACGGCTATTACTGGTTCGTGGGCCGCGCCGACGACGTGATCAAGTCGGCGGGCCACCTGATCGGGCCGTTCGAGGTGGAGAGCGCGCTGATGGAGCACCCGGCGGTGGCGCAGGCGGGCGTCATCGGCAAGCCCGACCCGACGCTCGGCGAGATGGTGAAGGCCTTCGTCGAGCTCAAGCCTGGCAACGAGTGGAGCGAGGAGCTGCGGCTCTCCATCCTCGGCCACGCCCGCAAGCGCCTCGGCGCGGCGGTCGCGCCGAAGGAGATCGCCGTCTCGAAGGCGCTGCCGCGCACGCGCAGCGGCAAGATCATGCGCCGGCTGCTCAAGGCGCGCGAGCTCGGGCTGCCCGAGGGCGACACCTCGACGCTGGAGGAGAGCGGCGAATGAAGGCGAAGGCGCCGCCGCCGCCCGCGGGCAAGGTCAAGCTGCCGGCGAAGGCGTCGCTCGAGCTCCTGGCCGACATGCTGAGGATCCGGCGCATGGAGGAGAAGTGCGCCGAGCTCTACGGCCAGGGCAAGATCCGCGGCTTCCTGCACCTGTACATCGGCGAGGAGGCGGTCGCGGCGGGCACGATGCGCGTCCTCGAGCCCGAGGACAACGTGGTGGCCACCTATCGCGAGCACGGTCACGCGCTGCTGCGCGGCGTGTCCATGGACGCCATCATGGCCGAGATGTACGGCAAGCAGGAGGGCTGCTCGCGCGGGCGCGGCGGCTCGATGCACCTGTTCGACGCGAAGACGCGCTTCTACGGGGGCAATGCCATCGTCGGCGGCGGCCTGCCGCTCGCCGCCGGCCTCGCGCTCGCCGCGAAGCTGCAGAAGGAAAAGCGCGTCACCGCGTGCTTCTTCGGCGAGGGCGCGGTGGCGGAAGGCGCGTTCCACGAGTCGATGAACCTCGCGGCGCTCTGGGGCCTGCCGGTGGCGTACTTCTGCGAGAACAACCTCTACGCCATGGGCACGGCGCTCGAGCGCTCCGAAGCGCAGACCGACCTGTGCGCCAAGGCCGCCTCGTACGGCATGGCGACGCTCAAGGTGGACGGCATGGACGTCGTCGCGGTGCACGAGGCCGCGCGCAAGGCGCGCGAGCACGCGGCAAAGAAGGGCCCGATCTTCGTGGAGTTCCAGACCTACCGCTTCCGCGCGCACTCGATGTTCGATCCCGAGCTGTACAGGGAGAAAAGCGAAGTGGAGGAATGGAAGAAGCGCGGTCCGATCCACACGTTTTCGGCGCGCCTCAAGGCGCAGAAGCAGCTGACGGAAGAGCGGTTTCTCGAGCTCGACGCGGCGGCGCAGGCCGAGGTGGAGAAGGCGGTCGCCTTCGCGGAACGCGGCACCTGGGAGCCGGTGGAACACCTGACGAAGGACGTCTACACGGAGGTATCGCCATGAAACTCACGCTTTCCGTCATCAAGGCCGACATCGGCTCGATCGGCGGCCACATCGCGCCCTCGCGCGCGCTGCTCGAGAAGGTCAGGGCGCTCGTCGCCGAGCGCGCCAAGGGGCTGCTCCTGGATCACTACATTTCCTACACCGGCGACGACATCGCGATCCTCATGACGCACGCGCGTGGCACCGGCAGCGCCGAGGTCCACCGCCTCGCCTGGGACGCGTTTCTCGCCGGCACCGCGGTGGCGCGCGAGCAGGGGCTGTACGGCGCGGGGCAGGACCTGCTGAAGGACGCCTTCGCCGGCAACGTGACCGGCATGGGCCCGGCGGTCGCCGAGATGACGATCGAGGAGCGGCCGAACGAGCCGTTCCTGTTCTTCGCCGCGGACAAGACTGACCCCGGCGCCTACAACCTGCCGCTTTACCTCGCCTTCGCCGATCCGATGACCACGCCCGGGCTGATCCTGTCGCCGAAGATGGCGAAGGGCTTCCGCTTCGTCGTCATGGACGTCAACTGCACCGAGGGCGACCGCGTGATCGAGCTGAGTGCGCCCGAGGAGCTCTACGACCTCGCCGCGCTGCTGCGCGACCCCGAGCGCTACGTGGTCGAGTCGGTGTGGTCGCGCGCCACCGGCGAGCAGGCGGCCGCGGTCGCCACCTCGCGCCTGCACAACATCGCCGGCAAGTACACCGGCAAGGACGACCCGGTGATGCTCGTGCGCACGCAGATGAACTTCCCGGCCACCGGCGAGATCCTCGCGCCCTACGCCACGGCGCATTTCGTCGCGGGCGGCATGCGCGGCTCGCACAACATGCCGCTCATGCCCGTGGCGCTCGACACCGGCACGAGCTACTTCGACGGCCCGCCGCTCGTGTCCTGCGCGGCGTTCGCGGTGCACGGCGGGCGCCTCACCGAGGCGCTCGACTGCTTCGCGCACCCGTTCTGGGACAGCGTGCGCGACCGCGCCGCCGAGAAGGGCATGGAAATGCGCCGCCAGGGCTTCTTCGGCGCCGCGATGCTGCCGATGGGCGAGCTCGAGTACACCGGCATCACCGAGAAGCTGAAGTCGCTCGACGGGCGCTTCCACATGCGCAAGGAAGCGGAGCGCGCCGCGGCGTGAGCGCGATCACGTATCGCGAGGCGCTGCGCCAGGCCCTGGACGAAGCGCTCGAGAAGGACGAGCGCGTCTTCCTCATGGGCGAGGACGTCGGCAAGTACGGCGGCACCTACGCCGTGAGCAAAGGCCTGATGGAGAAATTCGGCCCCGAGCGCGTGCGCGACACGCCGCTCTCGGAGCTCGGCTTCACCGGCGCGGGCATCGGCGCGGCGCTCGGCGGCATGCGTCCGATCGTCGAGGTGATGACGGTGAACTTCAGCCTGCTCGCGCTCGACCAGATCGTCAACACCGCGGCGCTGCTGCGGCACATGTCGGGCGGGCAGTTCAGCGTGCCGCTCGTCGTGCGCATGGCGACCGGCGCCGGACGCCAGCTCGCCGCGCAGCACTCGCACAGCTTCGAGGGCTGGTACGCGCACATCCCGGGCATCAGGATCGTCGCGCCCGCCACCGTCGAGGACGCGCGCGGCATGCTCGGCGCGGCGCTCGCCGATTGCGATCCGGTGCTCGTCTTCGAGTACCCGGCGCTGTTCGAGACCAAGGGCGAGGCATCCGGGGAGAGGGTGGACATCGCTTCGTCGAAGGTGCGCCGGGAGGGAAGCAAGGTGACGCTGGTGACTTACGGCGGTTGCCTGCCCAAGGCGCTCAAGGCCGCGGAGGAGGTGGACGGCGAGGTGATCGACCTGCGCGTGCTGCGGCCCCTGGACATGGCGCCGATCGTCGAATCCGTGAAGAAGACGCGGCGCGCCGTCGTGGTGGACGAGGGCTGGCGCAGCGGCGGGCTCGCCGCCGAGGTGATGGCGCGGCTGATGGAAGAGGCCTTCTACGAGCTCGACGCGCCGGTGGCGCGCGTGTGCAGCGAGGAGGTGCCGGTGCCGTACGCGAAGCACCTCGAGGAGGCGACGTTGCCGCAGGTCGAGGAGATCGTCGCCGCGGCGAAGGGGCTCTTCGGATGAGCGACGCGATTGTCATCGGCTCGGGTATCGGCGGGCTCGCCTGCGCAGCCGCGCTCGCCAAGTGCGGCCGCAAGGTGCTGGTGCTCGAGCAGCACTTCCTCGCCGGGGGCCTGACGCAGACCTTCACGCGCGAGGGCTATACCTGGGACGTGGGCCTGCACTACCTGGGCGACCTCGGGCCGCAGGGCAAGGCGCTGCTCGACTGGTTGTCCGATGGCGGCATCGAGATCGCGCCGACGGATGCCGCGTTCGATACGGTGCATTTTCCGGAGGGCTTCGAATTTTCGTACGTTAGTCCACCCGCGGCGGCGCGCGACGCGCTGAAGAAGAGGTTTCCCGGCTCGGCGGGCGAGATCGATGCCTTCTTCACTGCGCTGGAGCATGCCGGGCGGGCCGCGATGGCGATGTTCCAGGCGCGCGCGCTGCCGCGGCCGATCGCCGCCCTCGTGCGCTGGTGGAAGCGGGACGCGTTCAAGCGCTGGGTAGCGCGCACCACCGAGGAGGTGCTGCGCGAGATCGTCAGCGACCCGAGATTGCGCGCCGTGCTCAGCGCCCAGTGGCCCGACCACGGCGGCAGCCCGAAGCGCGGCAGCTTCGCCATGCACGCTGCGGTCATGCGCCATTTTCTCGCCGGCAGCGGCTACCCGGTCGGCGGCGCCGCGGTGTTCGCCAAGGCCCTGGTGCCCGTGATCGAGCGCGCGGGCGGCAAGGTCGTGCTGAAGGCGCGCGTAGAGCGCCTGCTGCTGGAACGCGGGCGCGTCGCGGGCGTGCTGCTCGCCGACGGCACGGAGCATCGCGCCGCGGCGGTCGTGTCCGCCGCCGGCGCGCGCAACACCGTGGAGCAGCTGCTGCCGACCGAGCAGCGCGCGGCGCCATGGGCGCGCGACATCCTGTCGATGGAGCTCACGCCGTGCCACGTGGGCCTGTACCTCGGGCTCGCGGGCGACCTGCGGGCCGCGGGCGCGACGACGGCGAACCACTGGATCTACGGCAGCTGGGACACGAACGCGGCGACCTGGCGCGACCCCGGGCGCAGCGACCCGCCCGGGATGTTCGTCTCGTTTCCCTCGCTCAAGGATCCGTCGCACGTGCCGGGGCCGGAGCAGCGGCACACCGCGGAGGTGGTGGCCTGGGTCGACTGGGAAACGTTCGCGCCCTGGCAGGAGTCGAGCCCGGGCCATCGCCCGCCCGACTACGAGCGCTACAAGGCGATGCTCGGCGAGCGGCTGCTCGACTACTTCAAGCGCTGCTTCCCGCGCCTCGCGCCCCTGGTGCGCTTGTGCGAGGTATCCACGCCGCTCACCATGGTCCACTACACGCGCACCCCGCTCGGCGCGGTCTACAGCCTCGCGCCCACGCCTGCGCGCTTCCTGTCGAAGAGCCTCGGTACGCGCACGCCGCTCAAGGGCCTGTACCTCGCCGGGCAGGACGCGATGAGCCCAGGCGTCACAGGCGCGATGATGGGTGGCGTCATGGCGGCGGGCGCGCTCGCGCCGCAGGTCTTTCGCAGGCTGGGCTGATGCGCGAACGCCAGAAGCGAACGCTGGCTGCCTGATCGCGTAACCGATGCTGCGCGCCTGGCTGGAGTTCGCCGCCTGCCTCGCCGTCATCGGCTACGCCGGCTTCAAGCTGACGCGCTACGCCGACGCCATCGCCGAGAAGGCCCGGCTGTCGGCGAGCTGGTCGGGCCTGGCGCTGCTCGCCACCGTCACCTCGCTGCCCGAGCTGATGACGGGCGCGAGCGCCGTCACGGTCGCCGCGGCGCCGAACATCGCGGTCGGCGACGTGCTCGGCAGCTCGGTGTTCAATCTCGTCCTGCTCGCGTCGGTGGACCTGGCGCGCCGCGGCCCTTCGCTGTACGCGCGCGCCAGCCGCGGCCACATCGTGTCGGCGGCCTTCAGCATCGCGCTGCTCGGCATCGTGCTCCTCGGCCTGGCGCTCGGCGGCGCCGGCCCGGCGCTCGGCCGCGTGGGCTGGTATAGCCCGGTGATCTTCGCCGCCTACGCGCTCGCGATCCACGCCGTGCTGCGCTACGAGCGGGGGCTGACGCCGGCCGTGCTGCACATGGCGCCGCGGCACCCGCGGCTGACGCTGCGCCAGGCAGCGCTGCGCTACGCGCTGTTCGGCGCGGTCGTGGTGGCCGCCGGCGCGTGGCTGCCTTTCGTCGGCGTGCGCCTGGCGCAAGCGATGGGATGGTCGAACACGTTCGTCGGCACGCTGTTCGTCGCGCTGGTCACCTCGGTGCCGGAAATCGTCACCACGCTCGCCGCGGTGCGCATCGGCGCGCTCGACATGGCGATCGGCGGCATCCTCGGCAGCAACCTGTTCGACGTGGTGATCTTCGCGATCGACGACGTGCTGTACGCACCGGGCCCGATCCTCGCGGACGTCTCGCCCGCGCATGCGATCTCCGCGGCGTCGGCGATGGTGATGTCGGCGTGCGTGGTGGCCGCGCTCTGGGTGCGGCCGCAGCGCGCGCGCTGGATGAGCGCCGCCATGGTCGCGCTGTTCCTGCTCAATTCCTGGGCGGTATACCGCGCCGCGGCATGAGGGCGTGCGCGCTTGATCCAGGTCAAGCGTTCGAGTCTCGCCTCGCGCACCATAGTCCGGCGACATGATCGAATTCAAGCTCCCCTCCCTCGGCGCCGACATGGACGAGGGCAAGCTCCTCGCCTGGAAGGTCAAGGCCGGCGATCGCGTGAAGCGCGGCGACCTGGTGGCGGTGGTGGAGACGCCCAAGGCCGCGGTGGACGTCGAGATCTGGCAGGACGGCGTCGTGCACGAGCTCATCACGCAGCCGGGCGAGACGATTCCCGTGGGCACGGTGATGGCGCGGCTCGCCGCGGCGGGCGAAGCACCGGTCGCTGCCCCTGCACCCAAGTCCGCCCCGGCGGTGACGCCGGCCGCGGCCCCTGTCGCGGCGCCAACTGGGGCGCCGACCCGGCATCCCGTCTCTCCCGCCGCGCGCAAGCACGCGCGCGAGCTGGGCGTCGATGTGGAAAGACTCCCCGGCAGCGGGCCGCACGGCGCGGTGACGGTGGAGGACGTCGAAAAAGCGGCGAAGGCCGCCCCGCCGAAGGAGAAAGCGCCGCCGAAGAAGGAGGCACCGCCGCCGTCGGACAAGACGCTCGCCATGCGGAAGGCCATCGCTGCGGCGATGAGCCGCTCCAAGCGCGAGATCCCTCACTACTACCTTTCGCAGACCATCCCCATGCAGCGCGCCGTGGACTGGCTCACGGCATACAACGAGAAGCGCCCCTTGACCGGGCGCGTGCTGATGGGCGCGCTGCAGCTCAAGGCGGTCGCGTTCGCGCTGAAGGACTTCCCCGATCTCAACGGCTTCTGGAAGAACGACGCCTTCGAGCCGGCAAGCGGCATCCACGTCGGCGTCGCGATTTCGCTCAGGAAGGGCGGGCTCATCGCCCCCGCGATCCACGACGTCGCCGAACTTCCGCTCGACGAGCTGATGAAGGCGCTCGCCGACCTGGTGCGCCGCGCGCGCGCCGGGAGCCTGCGCTCCTCCGAGATGAGCGACCCGACGATCACCGTCACCAATCTGGGCGATCAGGGCGTGGACGAGGTGTTCCCCATCATCTACCCGCCGCAGGTCGCGATCGTAGGGTTCGGCCGCCTCGCGCCGCACCCGTGGGCCGAGGATGGCATGATCGGGGCGGTGCCCGCGGTGGTTGCCAGCCTCGGCGGCGACCACCGCGCGAGCGACGGCCACCGCGGCGCGCGCTTTCTCGCCGCGGTCGCGGCGCTGCTGCAGGAACCGGAGAAACTGGCATGAACGCCGAGGAAATCAGGAAGGTCGTGCTGGCCGAGCTGAAGCGCATCGCCCCCGAGCTGGAGGACGTGCAGCCGGCGAAGCCACTGCGCGATCAGGTGGACCTCGACTCGATGGACTGGCTGAATTTCCTCGTCGCGCTCAACGAGCGCCTGAAGATCGAGATCCCCGAGGCCGACTACCGCAAGCTCGGCACGCTCGACCAGATCGTGGACTATCTCTCCGCCAAGGCAGGGTGAAGGGCCTCAGCTCCACCGAGGCCGCGGTACGCCTCGCGGCCGAGGGCCCCAACGCGCTGCCGGTGCCGGGACGGCACGGCCTCGCCGCCATTGCGCTCGGCGTGCTGCGCGAGCCGATGTTCCTGCTGCTGCTCGCCGCCACGGGCATCTACCTGGTGCTCGGCGACGTGCACGAGGCGATGGTGCTTGGCGCTTCCATCGTGGGGGTGATCGCCGTCACGGTGACGCAGGAGCGCAAGGCCGAGCGTGCGCTCGAGGCGCTGCGCGACCTCTCGAGCCCGCGCGCCATGGTGCTGCGCGACGGCGAGAAGCAGCGCATCGCCGGCCGCGACGTGGTGCGCGGCGACCTGCTGATCCTCGCCGAGGGCGACCGCGTGCCGGCCGATGCGCGTCTGCTCGAGGCGACCGACCTGACGGTGGATGAATCGCTCCTCACCGGCGAGTCGCTGCCGGTGGACAAGCGCGCGGGCGACGCGGTGTTCTCGGGGACGCTCCTCGTGCGCGGGCAGGGGCGCGCGGAGGTGGTAGCCACGGGGTCGCGCAGCGAGTTCGGGCGCATCGGCGCCTCGCTCGCCACGCTCGACCCGGGCAAGACGTCGCTCGAGCGCGAGACCGCGCGCATCGTGCGCCTGGTGGCCGCCTTCGCCGTCGCGCTGTCGCTCGCGCTGGTAGGGTTCTTCGGCCTGACGCGCGGCGACTGGCTGGGCGGCGCGCTCGGCGGCCTGACGCTCGCCATGTCGATCCTGCCCGAGGAATTCCCGGTAGTGCTGACGGTGTTCCTCGCGCTCGGCGCCTGGCGCATCTCGCAGCACGGCGTGCTCACGCGGCGCATGCCGGCGATCGAGATGCTGGGCGCGGCCACCGTGCTGTGCGTGGACAAGACCGGCACGCTCACGGAGAACCGCATGGCGGTGGTGGACACGCCGCAGGCGGTGGTGGATATCGCAGCGCTCGCGTGCGAGGTGGACCTGTTCGACCCGATGGAGAAGGCGATCGTCGCCAAGGCAGGCGCGGACGCCAGGCGCACGCGGGACGCCTGGCACCTCGAGCGCGACTATCCCTTCAGCGACGACTTCCTTGCAGTGTGCCACGCATGGCGCTCGCCGCAGGGCGAGTTGCGCATCGCCATCAAGGGCGCGCCCGAGACGGTGCTGCCGCTCTGCGGCCGCAGGGACGCGATGGCGGAGGTCGAGCGCGCGTCCGAGTCCGGGCTGCGCCTGCTCGCCGTGGCCGAGGCGCAATCGGCCGGGCCGCTGCCCGACGACCCGCGGCGCTACGCGTTCCGCTTCGCCGGCTTCGTGCGCCTCGCCGACCCCTTGCGCGCCTCTGTGCCCGACGCGGTGGCGCAGTGCCGGCGCGCAGGCATCCGCGTGGTGATGATCACCGGCGACTTCCCGGGCACCGCGCTCAACATCGCGCGCCAGGCCGGCCTCGACGCGGGCGAGGCGCTGTCGGGCGACGAGGTCGCTGCGCTGGACGACGCCGCGCTCGCCGCGGCGGTGCGGCGCGTGAACGTTTTCGCGCGCGTGCGGCCCGAGCAGAAGCTGCGCCTGGTGCAGGCCTACCGCGCCGCGGGCGAGGTGGTCGCCATGACCGGCGACGGCGTGAACGACGCGCCCGCCCTCAAGGCGGCGCACATCGGCATCGCCATGGGCAGCCGCGGCACCGATGTGGCGCGCGAGGCGGCCGCACTGGTGCTCCTGGAGGACGACTTCGGCTCGATCGTGCGCACCGTGCGCCTCGGGCGGCGCATCTACGAGAACATCCGCAACGCCATGCGCTACCTGGTCTCGGTGCACGTGCCGATCGCGGGCATGGCCTTCCTGCCGGTGGCGCTCGGCGGGCCGCTGTTCCTCTACCCGGTGCACGTGGTGTTCCTCGAGTTCGTCATCGACCCGGCCTGCACGCTCGTCTACGAGGCCGAGCGCACGGAAGCCGGCGCGATGGAGCGGCCACCGCGCGCGCCCCTGGAGCCGCTCTTCAACCTGCGCATGCTCGCCGCCAGCATCGTGCTGGGGCTGACGATGCTGGGCGCGGTGTTCGCGGCCTACTGGTGGACGCTCGACAGCGGGCGCTCGGAGGCGGCGGCGCGCACCATCGCCTTCGCCGCCATCGTGCTTTCCAACCTCGCGCTGCTGTTCGCGACGCGCTCCAGGACCCGCACGGTGCTCGCCACGCTGCGCGAGCCGAACGCGGCGCTGTGGTGGATCACCATCGGCGCACTCGCGGCGCTCGCCGCCGCCATCTACGTGCCGGCCGCGGCCGCCATCTTCCAGTTTTCGCCGCTCGGCGCCGCCGAGCTCGCCGTGGCCGCGGCGGCCGGCGTAGCCGGGGTGGCCTGGTACGACCTCGCCAAGCTGGCGCGCCAGCCGGGCGGCGGGCCGCCTTCGGCGACAATGCCCGCATGAAGCACCACGAAACCGTCGGCGGTCATCTGGTGGCCTCGGTGCTGCGCGCGCGGCCCGAGGAGCATGCGGGCGACGTGCTCGCGCGCCTCGCTGCCGAGAAGCCGGCGAGCCTCGAGCTGGTGCTCGCCACCGACGCGCACGGGCGCCTGCTCGGCGCCGCGCCGCTCGCGCGCGTGCTGGCGCTGGAATCCACCGATCGGGTGGACAAGGCGCTCGAGCGCGATTTCCCGCGCGTGCGCCCGAACACCGACCAGGAGCGCGCCGCTTCGCTCGCGCTGCACCACCGCGTGGACGCGCTGCCGGTGGTGGACGCCGAAGGCTGCGTGCTCGGCGTGATGCCGTCCCAGGCGATCATGCAGGTGCTGCGCCGCGAGCACGTCGAGGACCTGCACGTGCTGGCCGGCATCCAACGCGAGACCTCGCAGGCGCGCCACGCGATCGAGGACCCGCCCATGCGCCGCCTGCGGCATCGGCTGCCGTGGCTGCTCGTGGGCCTGGGTGGCGCCGCGTTCGCCACCGCAACCATGGCCGGATTCGAAGCGACGCTCCGGGCGCACGTGGCGGTCGCCTTCTTCGTGCCGGCGATCGTCTACCTGGCGGATGCCATCGGCACGCAGAGCGAGGCGGTGGCGGTGCGCGGGCTGTCGCTGACGCGCAGCGGCATCGGGCATTTGCTCGCGGGCGAGCTGCGCACCGGCATGTCGATCGGCGCCGTGCTCGGCCTGATCAGCTTCCTGCCGGTGTGGTTCTTCTTCGGCAGCCTGCGCCTCGCGGGCGCGGTGTCGGTGGCCGTCTTCGCCGCGGGCGCGATGGCGGCGGCGCTCGGACTGCTGCTGCCGTGGTGGCTGGCGCGCACCGGGCGGGACCCGGCGCTCGGCAGCGGGCCGCTCGCCACCGTGATCCAGGACATCCTCAGCCTACTCGTGTACCTCGCCGTGGTGAGGGCGTTCGGGCTTTGACGGAGCGCGCCGACGGAAACTGGCACGCGCGGCCGGCGCGGGAGGCGCTCGAAGCGCTCGGCTCCTCGCCGCGCGGCCTGCCGGACAAGGAAGCGCGCCGCCGCCTCGAGCAGTACGGGCGGAACGCGCTGCCCGAGCCTGCGCGCCGTCACCCGCTCCTGCGCTTCCTCGCCCAGTTCCACAATCCGCTCATCTACTTCCTGCTCGCGGCAGCGATCGCCGCAGGGATCCTCGGGCACGCGGTGGATGCCGCGGTGATCGCCGCGGTCGTGCTCATCAACGCCGCGATCGGCTTCATCCAGGAAGGCAAGGCCGAGGCCGCGCTCGAGGCGATGCGCAAGATGGTCTCGCCGCGCGCGAGCGTCCTGCGCGACGGCGCGCGCCGCACGGTCGCGGTGGCCGAGCTGGTGCCGGGCGACATCGTGCTGCTCGAGGCGGGCGACCGCGTGCCCGCCGACCTCCGGCTGCTGCGCGCGCGCAACCTGCTCGTCGACGAGGCGCTGCTCACCGGCGAGTCGGTCGCGGCGGAAAAGCTCGAGGCGACCGTCGCGCCGGACGCGCCGCTCGGCGACCGCCACGGCATGGCCTATTCGGGCACGCTGGTCGCCGCCGGGCAGGCGAGCGGCGTGGTGGTGGCGACCGGCGCGCGCACCGAGATCGGCCGCATCAGCACGCTGCTCGAGAGCGTCGAGCACCTGACGACGCCGCTGCTGCGCAAGATGAACCGCTTCGCGGTGGCCTTCACCTGGGTGACGCTCGCGATCGCCGGGCTCGTCTTCGCCTTCGCGGTGTGGGCGCGCGGCTACGCGTGGCCCGAGGCGCTGATGGCGGTGGTGGCGCTCGCGGTCGGCGCGATCCCGGAGGGCCTGCCGGCGGTGATCACGATCACGCTCGCCATCGGCGTGCAGCGCATGGCGGCGAGGAACGCGATCATCCGGCGCCTGCCCGCGGTGGAGACGCTCGGCGCGACCACCGTGATCTGCTCGGACAAGACCGGCACGCTGACGAGGAACGAGATGACCGCGACGCGCGTCGCCGCGGGCGGGCACCACCTCGCCGTGAGCGGCTCGGGCTACGTGCCCGAGGGCGACCTCGAGGCGGTAGGCCACGACGACGACGCGGCCGCCATGGCGGCGGCGGCACCGCTGCTGCGCTGCGGGCTGCTGTGCAACGACGCGCAGCTCGGGCGGCGCGAGGACGCGTGGATCGTGGAGGGCGACCCGATGGAAGGTGCGCTGGTCGCGCTCGCCATGAAGGCGGGCCTCAACGCCGAGCACGTGCGCGGCGAATGGCCGCGCCTGGACGAGATCCCGTTCGACGCCGCGCACCGCTACATGGCGACCTTGCACCAGGGGCCCGACGGGGCCGCGGTCGCCTACGTGAAAGGCGCGCCCGAGGCGGTGCTCGAGATGGCGGGCGCACCCGGGCGCGAGCCCTGGGCGAAGCGCATCGCGGAGGCGGCCTCGGCGGGCGAGCGCGTGCTCGGCTTCGGCAGCAAGACGCTGCCGCGCGGGCAGGACCAGCTGCGCCACGCCGACGTGCGCGAGGGCCTCGAGTTCCTCGGCGTCGTCGGCTTCATCGACCCGCCGCGAGAGGAGGCGATCGGCGCGGTCGCCCAGTGCCACGCCGCCGGCATTGAGGCGAAGATGATCACCGGCGACCACGCGGCGACCGCGGCGGCGATCGCGTGCCAGCTGCGCCTCGCCGGCGACCCCGTGGCCGTCACCGGCGCCGAGCTCGACGCGATGAACGAGGTGGAGTTCGCCGAGGCGGTGCGCCGCTCGCACGTGTTCGCGCGCACCAGCCCCGAGCACAAGCTGCGCATCGTGCGCGCGCTGCAGGCGGACGGCGAGGTGGTGGCGATGACCGGCGACGGCGTGAACGACGCGCCCTCGCTCAAGCAGGCCGACGTCGGCGTCGCCATGGGGATCAAGGGCACGGAAGCCGCGAAGGAGTCCGCCGAGATGGTGCTCGCCGACGACAACTTCGCCTCCATCGTCAACGCGGTGCACGAGGGGCGCACCGTCTACGACAACATCCGCAAGGTGATCGCCTGGACGCTGCCCACCAACGGCGGCGAGGCGCTCACCGTCATCGCCGCCATCGCCTTCGGCTTCACGCTGCCGGTGAGCGCGGTGCAGCTGCTGTGGATCAACCTGGTGACCGCGGTGACGCTGGGCCTGGTGCTCGCCTTCGAGCCGGCGGAGCCCGGCGTGATGCGCCGCCCGCCGCGCGCGCCGCGCGCGCCGCTGCTCTCGAAGTTCCTGGTGTGGCGCGTGGTGCTGGTATCTTTCCTCTTCGTGGGAGCGGCGCTGGTGGTGTTCTTCTACGCGCTCGCGCGCGGCGACGACCTGGAGACCGCGCGCACGCTGGTGGTCAACGTGATCGTCGTGCTGGAGATCTTCTACCTGTTCAACGTGCGCTACCTGCACATGACGTCGATCACGCTGCGTGGCGCGCTCGGCACGCCGCCGGTGCTGATCGCGCTCGTCGTCGTGGTCGCGGCGCAGCTCGCCTTTACCTACGCGCCGTTCATGCAGCAGTGGTTCGCCACCCGGCCGGTTGCGCTCGTCGAGGGAGTGCTCATCGTGCTGCTGGGCGTCGCGATGATGCTGCTGCTCGAAGGCGAGAAGTGGCTGCTGCGGCGGCTGGGCGTGGCCGACCTGCAGCCGGCGGCGGAGGAATCGTGAACGAGGAAAAGCTGAAGCTGGTGCTCGCGTATGACGGCTCGCCGGCGTCGCGGCGCGCAACGGAGCTGATCGCCGGCTACCGCGGCGCGCCCGGCGTGCTCGAGGTCGCGGTGGTCAACGTCCAGACTCGCCCGCCGGCCCTATGGCCCGGGGCGGGCCTCGATCCCGCGGCCCTGGACGCCGCGCTCGCGCAAGCCGGAAAGAGCGAGCTCGCGCCGGCGCTCGAGCGCCTGGCGCAGGCGGGGATCGCGGCGCACGGCGAGGTGCGCTTCGGGCTTCCGGCGCAGGCGCTGCTCGACGATGCGCGCGCCCTGGGCGCGCAGGCGATCGTCATGGGCACGCGGGGTCGCGGCGCGGTGCACGGCTTCGCCTTCGGCTCGGCGGCGATGCGCGTCGCGCACGGCGGGGTCGCGCCCGCGCTGATCGTCGGGCCGGAATGCGCGCTGCCGCGCGCGCTTGGCGAGCGCCTGCGCGTGCTGTGCGCCGTGGACGGCTCCGAGCCCGCGCTGCGCGCCGTGGAGCGCTTGCTCGCCTGGCGCGCGTGGCTCGGGGAGCTCGAGGTGCAGCTGGCGCACGTGCAGGCGCCCCTCACCCTGCTGGAGAAGATGCTGCCGCCGCACGAGGACGCGCTCGCGCAGTGGCGCGGGGACGAGGGCGCCCGGGCCACGCAGGCGGCGCGCGCGATGCTCGAGGGCGCCGGCGTCGCGCACGAGCTGCACCTGCTGTCCGGCGAGCCGGCGGGCGAGCTGCTGCGGCTGGCGCGCAGCGCGCAGTGCGAGTTGCTCGTTCTGGGAACGCGCGGCCGCGGTGCGGCGCACCACGCCCTGGTCGGTTCGGTGGCGCTGAAGGCCGCGGCGTCGAGCCCGGTGCCTAGCCTGCTCGTCGCCTAGCGGGCACCACCAGCACGTCGCAGGGCGCCATCGCGAGCATGTGCAGCGTGACGCTGCCCAGCAGCAGGTCCTCGAGCGCGCTCGTGCCGTGCTTGCCGATGGCGACCAGGTCCGTGCTGATCTCCTCCTGCGCGCGCGCGATCAGCACCGGCGCGTAGCCGTGCGCGAGGTGGAGCGTGATCCGGCCGCGAGGCAGGCCGGGGCCGGCGAGCAGGGCGTCCATCTGCGCCCGCGCTTCCCTGCGCGCCTGCTGGCGAAACTTCAGGATGCTCTCCTCCGCGACACCCGCGAAGCGCATCTTGCCCTCGAATGGCACCTCGAAAGCGTGCAGCACGTTCAGCTCGGCGCGCGGCGCGATCCCGGCGGCGAGCGCGAGTGCGGCCCGCGAGTCGGCCGAGAAGTCCACGGGCACCAGCGCCTGCCGGTAGCCGTGGGCGGGCCGGCGCCGCACGACCAGCACGGGCCGGTGGACGCGGCGCACCAGGCGCTCGGCGGTCGAGCCGAGCGCGAAGTCGCGCATCGGGTGCTGGCCCTGCGCGCCGATGACGACCATGTCGAAGCGCGCGGCGGCGCGCGTCAGCGTGTCGAGGACGGGCCCGCGCGCGAGCCGCGGGATGAGGCTCGCGCCGGTGCGGGTCCTGACCTCCCTGGCGAGGTCCGCGAGGCGCGCGCGCAGCGCCCGGCGCGCGCTCGCGGCACCGGCCGCGGCGAAAAAGGAGTCGGGCGCAGCGTGCAGCAGCACGGCGCGGCGCAACCCGAGCTCGCGCGCGAGCAGTCCGGCGCGCAGGGCCGCGCGGCGCGCGTGCTCGGAGAAGTCCGAGGCGACCAGCATGCTGCGGATCGTCATCGCAGCACGAAGGCGATCACCGCGAGCGCCTGCGCGAGCACCACCGCGCCGATCACCGCACGCGTCAGCCGCTCGCGCGGGGTGGCGATGCCGGTGTCGTAGACGAAGCGCTCGGAGACGATCTGCTTCAAGGGCACGCCGAGCCGCGCGAGCGAGAGCTCCACCGCGTCGATCATCGCCGGCGGCCCGCACACGAAGTACAGCCACTGGTCGGCGTCGGCGGGTGGCAGGAGCTTGCGCAGCCGTTCCTGGTCGAGATGCGCGCCCAGCACCAGGTGCAGCTCGCGCCCCGGTGCGCCGCGCGCGATGGACTCGAGCTCGCCGCGTGCGGCGAGCTGCGCTTCGCTCTTGTCGGCGTACACGATCTTCAGCGGCCGCGCATCGCTGGTGGCAGAGAGGTCGCGCGCGAGGCTGAGGAGCGGCGCGATGCCGATGCCGCCCGCGATCAGCATCACTCCCTTGCCCGCGCGCCCCACGAGCGTGAAATCGCCGTAAGGACCGTCGATGTAGGCGCGCGAGCCGGTTGGGACGCGGCCGATTGCGCCCGTGAAGTCGCCCGCTTCCTTGATCAGGAACTGCAGGAGCGGCAGCTGCCCCGGCGCGGAGGCGATCGAGAAGGGATGCTCGGTGATGCGCCCGAGCGCGCGGTGGAGCTTCAGCCACGCGAACTGGCCGGCGGCGAACGTGAAGCCGCGCGCGTCGGCGGGCTCCAGCACCACGCGCCACTGGCGCTCGGCCTCGGACGTGACGGCGGCCACGCGCCAGCGCCCCTGCAGGAGCGGCTTCACCAGGTACACGCGCACGAGCGTGAGCAGCGCGAGCGCCGCCGCGGCCAGCCAGAACGCGCGCAGCCAGGGCTGCTGCGAGTAGTGGCCGGTATCGAGCGCGTGATGCGCGCCGAGCGCGGCCACCAGCAGCGCGCCGAGGCCGTGGCTCAAGCGCCACGCCTCGTAGGACCACGGCAGCTGCCGGCGCGCCCAGGCGAAGAACACGAGCATCACGAGCAGGAGCCACGCCAGCGCGCCGGTCACGGTGCCCGCCGGCGTCAGCTTTGCGCCGCCCGATCCGCCCGGACCCGGGCGCCAGCCGTAGTCAGTGTAGAGGATCGGGTGCGCGATCAGGAAACCGAGCGCGGCGAGCGCCATCCACTGGTGAAAGCGCATGGTGAGGTCCATGCCGATGCCGCGCGAGAGCGCGCGCCAGCGCCCCGAGAGCGCGAATTCCGCGAGCAGGATGGCGAAGCCCGCCATCGCCATGCCGCTGGAGAGCTCGTCCAGCCAGGCGCGCCGCGGCGCGTCCTGTGCGGCGGCAAGCAGGACCGGCAGCAGGGTGAGCGCGAGGTAGATGCAAAGCAGCAGCGCGATCCGCATCGCGCCGCTACTTTACCAGCGTGAACGCGCCCTTCGCGAGGCGGGCCGCGCTCGCGTCAGCCGCAATGCGCACCGCTCAGTGCCGCGCGGCCAGCACGCGCTCCAGCCCGCCGATGTCGCGGATGTGCACGTGCTTCTGCTGCACCTCGATCAGGCCGTCCTTCTGGAACGCCGAGAACAGGCGGCTGACGGTCTCGAGCTTCAGGCCGAGGTAGCTGCCGATTTCCTCGCGCGTCATGCGCAGCTGGAACTCGGTCGGCGAGTAGCCGCGGCGCACGAAGCGGCGCGAGAGATTCAACAGGAACGTCGCCAGGCGCTCCTCGGCGCGCATCGAGCCGAGCAGCAGCATCACGCCGTGGTCGCGCGCGATCTCGCGCGCCAGCACCGCGTGCAGCTGGCGTTGCAGCGCCGGGACCTCGCGCGACAGCTGCTCGATCAGCGCATAGGGCAGCACGCACACCTCGCTGTCCTCGAGCGCAGTGGCGCTCGCGTGGTAGCGGCCCGAGATGCCCTCCAGGCCGAGGAGTTCCCCGCCCATGAAGAAGCCGGTCACCTGCTCGCGGCCGTCGTTGTCCAGCACGCTGGTCTTGAAGAAGCCGCTGCGCACCGAGTACACGGCGCCGAACTCGCCGCCGGCGGTGAACAGCGCGTCGCCGCGCTTCACGCGCCGGCGCGCATATACCAGGTTCTCGACGCGCGCCAGGTCCTCGGCGCACAGCTCGCCGGGCAGGCACAGCTCGCGCAGGCTGCAGCTCGAGCAGGTGACCTCGAACTTGCGAGGCGCTCCGCTGGGCTGGAGGTGGATGGAAGCGCTCATGACGATCTCTCCTCAGTGCCGGCTCGCGGCGCGCGCGCAGACCGCCGCGCGCATGCGCTCGAACTCGGTGCTCTTGTCGAAGAAGTCGCGCGCCCCGAGCCGCCGCGCGAGGCGCCGGTAGGGTTCGGAGGCGAAGCTGGTCAGCACGTAGACGTCGACCTCCGGAGCGGCCTCGTGCACCGCGCGCAGCACGTCGAATCCGCTGCCCTGGTCGAGCCGCAGGTCGAGCAGGACGACGTCCGGGCGGTCGGCGAGGATGTCGTCGATCGCGTCGCGCGCGCACGCACTGACCATCCGCACCGTGGTTTCCGGCACGCCCTGCAACATCTCGAACAGGCGCTCGCGCACCGCCGGGGCGTTGTCTACAAGGTAGATCGTTTGCATGACACCAGTGTGACGCCGCGCCGCGCCGCGCGCCATCGGTGCGCCGCTGATTCTGGCGTAGGAAGATTCCTACAGCAGCTTGTTCTCCAGGGCGTAGCGCACCAGCTCGGCGGTGCTGGCAACGCCGAGCTTGTCCTGCACGCGCGCCTTGTGCGTGCTCACGGTCTTCACCGACAGGTGCAGCCGCGCGCCGATCTCGGTCGGGCCCAGGCCCTCCGCCAGCAGCCGCAGCACCTCGAGCTCGCGGTCGGTCAGCTCCTGCCGCGGCGAGCGCTCGGCGGCGACCAGGCTGGCCGCGGCCGCGTCGCTCAGGTGCACCCCGCCGCCGGCCACCTTGCGCAGCGCGCCCACCAGTTGCTCGGCCGCGCTGTCCTTGTTCAGGTAGCCCGAGGCCCCGGCCTTCAGCGCGCGCGCGGCATACTGCCGCTCGCCGTGCATCGACAGCACGAGCAGCCGCAGCGCCGGCTTCTCCTGCCGCAGGCGCTTGATGAGCTCGATGCCCGACAGTCCCGGCATGGACATGTCGAGCACCGCGACATCGTAGTCGCGCGCGCGCACCAGGGCCACGGCCTCGTCGCCGTCCGCCGCCTCCCCCGCCACCTCGAGATCGGCGTGCGCCGCAAGGATGCGGCGCAGGCCGTCGCGCACGATCTGGTGATCGTCGACGACCAGGACGCGGATCATGCCGGCTCTTGCGCGCGGACCGGGATGCGCGCGCGCACGCGCGTGCCGCCGCGTGGCGCGCGCGACACGTCCAGCGTGCCGCCGAAGTAGCTGACGCGCTCGCGCATGCCCTTCAGGCCGAGCGAGCGCGCCTTGTCGAGGTCCGCGGGATCGATGCCGCGTCCGTCGTCCTCGACCTCGAACTGCAGTTCCTCCCCGGTGGCGCGCAGCGTCACCCAGGCATGGCGCGCGCCGGCGTGCTTGGCCACGTTGGTGAGCGATTCCTGCAGCGCCCGGTACACGGCGGTGGCCACTTTCGCGTCGAGCGCGGCGAAGGCGTCCTCGCCGGTGACCTGGAGCTCGCAGGGCATGCCGGAGCGGCTGGCGAAGTCGTCCACCAGCCAGTGGGCGGCGTCCGCCAGCCCGAGGTCGTCGAGCATCAGCGGCCGCAGGTTGGCCGCAATGCGGCGCGTCGAGCCGACCAGCCGGTCGAGCAGCTCGCCCATGGCCTCCAGGCGCGCGGGCGCGGCGGCGTCGGCGCCGCCGCGCTCGCGCAGCCAGGCGAGGTCCATCTTCAGCGCGGTGAGCAGCTGCCCGAGCTCGTCGTGCAGCTCGCGCGCGATGAGCGTCTTCTCCTCCTCGCGCGCCTCCAGCACGCGCGCCGAGAGCTCGCGCAGCTCCTGCTGCTGCCTGTGCAGCGCCTGGTCGCGCTGCAGCCGCGGCGTGATGTCGCGCAGGATCACGGTGAACAGGCGCTTGCCCGGCTGGCCCGCCTGCGAGATCGAGGCTTCGATCGGGAACTCGCTGCCGTCGGCGCGCAGCGCCCAGAGCGTGGTCTGGTGGCCCATGCGGCGGCTGGTGATCCCGGTGTGGCTGAACTTGTCCACGTGCCCGTGGTGCGCCGCGCGGAAGCGCTGCGGGATGAAGCGCTCGAGCGACGCGCCGATCGCCAGGTCGCGCCGCACGCCGAACATCTGCTCGGCGGCGCGGTTGAACAGCACGACCATTTGCGCCGCGTCGATCGCGATGATCCCGTCCATGGCGGAATCGACGATCGCGTCCAGACGCGCTTCGCTCGCGTCGCTCCGGCCGCCCCACACGGCGATCGACCACAGCACGCCGAGGAAGCTCGCCACCATCACCCCGATGTCCGTCAGGATGACCGTGCCCAGCAGCCAGGGCTCGTCGGTGCCCTGCATGAAGGCGAACACGTTGGCGGCGACCAGCGCCGCCAGCAGCGCGCCGCCCAGCGCGATGACCGCGGGGTGGCGAAAGAGGTCTGGTTTGACGGAAATCAAGGCCTTGCGCCCCCCTGGGGCCATAGTGCGCGGTAATGCACTACCCAGCCTCCGATCTGGTCATCGACCCGGTCCTCATCCGCAAGCACGACGTGAGCGGGCCGCGCTACACGTCGTACCCGACCGCCGACCGCTTCGTCGAGGCCTTCGGCGCGGCCGAGCTGCGCCAGTGGCTCGCGCGTCGCAACATCGGCGGTTTCGCCCAGCCGCTGTCGGTGTACGTGCACCTGCCGTTCTGCGACACGCTGTGCTGGTATTGCGGCTGCAACAAGATCGTGACCCGCGACCGCGGCAGGTCGAGCCAGTATATCAAGTACCTGGAGAAGGAAATGGCGCTGCTCGCGCCGCTGCTGGGCGAGGAGCGCACCATCGGCCAGATGCACTGGGGCGGCGGCACGCCGACGTTCCTTTCGCACGAGGAGATGCGCGCGCTGGCCGGCGCCCTGGACCGCACCTTCCGGCGGTCCGGCGACTGCGAGTGCGCCGTCGAGGTCGACCCGCGCAGCGCGCCGCCGGGCACGATGGCGTTCCTCGCCGAGCTGGGCTTCAATCGCACGTCGCTCGGCGTGCAGGACTTCGACGCGCAGGTGCAGAAGGCGGTGCACCGCGTGCAGAGCGAGGAGGAGACGCGCCGCGTGGTGGGCGAGGCGCGCGCCGCGGGCTTCCAGTCGGTGAACGTGGACCTGATCTACGGACTGCCCAAGCAGACGCTGGACAGCTTCGACCGCACGCTCGACAAGGTGGTGGCGCTCGACCCGGACCGCATCGCGCTGTACAGCTACGCGCACCTGCCCAGGGTGTTCCTGCCGCAGCGGCGCATCGCCGAGGCCGACCTGCCCAGCGCCGAGACGAAGCTGCAGACCCTCAGCCTCGCCATCGGCCGGCTGACGCGTGCCGGGTACCTGTACATCGGCATGGACCACTTCGCGCGGCCCGACGACGAGCTGGCGGTCGCGCAGGCGCAGGGGCGCCTGCAGCGCAATTTCCAGGGCTACTCGACGCGGCGCGGCTACGACCTGATCGGCCTGGGCGTGTCGGCGATCGGCAGCGTGGGGCCGACCTACTACCAGAACGAGAAGCGCCTGGAGGACTACCAGGCGGCGCTCGACGCCGGCCGGCTGCCGGTGGCGCGCGGCATGGAGCTGTCGCCCGACGACCTGGTGCGGCGCGCGGTCATCCACGCGCTCGCCTGCCACTTCCGCGTGTCCCTCGAGTCGATCGAGCTCGCGCACCTGGTGGACTTCCGCAAGTACTTCGCCGCCGAGCTGGAGGACCTGAAGCGCCTGGAGGCCGATGGCCTGGTCGAGCGGCGCGACGACTGGATCATCGTCACCGCCAAGGGACGGCTGCTGGTGCGCGTGGTGTGCGCGGTGTTCGACCGCTACCTGCGCGAACGCGAAGCGCGCGCGCAGTACTCCAAGGTGATCTGAGGTGGAGGCGCTGCTCCCTGCGATGCTCGCGCTCGGCCTCGCCTCGGGGCTGCACTGCGTCGGCATGTGCGGCGGGATCGTTGCCGCGTTCTCCGCGCGGCGCACGATTGCGCTCGTGCCGGCGCGCCGGCCGCGGCCGCTCGCCTTCAACGCCGGCCGCATCGCCACGTACGCCGCGCTCGGTGCGGCGGCCGGGGCGCTCGGCGGCGCGGTGCCGCTCATGCAGGGCGCGCTGCCCGCGCAGACGATGCTGTTCGTGATCGCCAATGCAGCTCTGATTCTTGCGGGCCTGTACCTCGCGGGCGCCGGGCGGCTGCTCGGCCGGCTGGAAGGGCTCGCCGCGCCGCTGTGGCGGCGCGTGCAGCCCGCGGCGCTGCGGCTGATGCGCGCGCGCTCGCCGCTCGCGCCCTTCGGCGCGGGCATGCTGTGGGGGCTGCTGCCCTGCGCGATGGTGTACGGCGCGCTCGCCGCGGCCACGCTGGCCGGGGGGGCGCCGGGCGGCGCGCTCGCCATGCTCGCCTTCGGCCTGGGCACGCTGCCCTGGCTGCTCGGCGCGGGGGCGGTCGCGGTCCGGCTGCGGCGCTGGCGCGTGGCCGCGGGGCTGTTGGTGCTGGGCATGGGAGCATTCGGCCTGGCGCGCTCGGCGGAGCTGCAGGACGCGGTGCGCGCCGGGCTGCTGTGCCTCACCTGACAAGGAGAAGAACATGAAACGCATCCTGGTGCCGGTCGACGGCTCCGACATTTCGCTGCGCGGCCTCAAGCTCGCCGCGCAGCGCGCGCGCGAGGCGAACGCCGAGGTGCACGTGCTGCACGTCGAGCCGCCGATGCATTACGAGGAGCTGCGCACCTACGCGCTGCGGCCCGACCTGGAGGAGCTGCGCGGCCGCGCCTGCCGGCGCATCCTCGACGCCGCGGCTGCGATCATGACCGCGGAGAAGCTGCAGCACGTCGAGCACCTGCAGAACGGCGAGGTCGCGCACACCATCGCGCAGTACGCGGATGCGCACAAGGTCGACGAGATCATCATGGGCACGCGCGGCCTGGGGGCGTTCGGCTCGATGATGCTCGGCTCGACCGCCCTGCGCGTCGTGCACCTCGTGCACGTGCCGGTCACGCTCGTCAGGTAAGCGGATGGACGAAAGCTGGCTGCGGCTGGCGGTCGGCGCCGGCATCGGGCTGCTGATCGGCCTGGAGCGCGAGCGCAATCCGTCCGCCAAGGCGGGCGTGCGCACCTTCGCGCTGATCGCCGTCGCCGGCACGCTGGCCGCGCTGCTCGAGGCGCAGGCCGGGGTGGGCTGGCTGGTGGCGGTCGGGCTCGCGGCGGTCGCCAGCATGCTGATCGCGGCCTACGCGCGCGAGCCGCAGAAGGGCGATCCCGGCACGACCACCGTCATCGCCGCGATCGTGTGCTACCTGCTCGGCGTGCTCGCCGGGCGCGGCGACAGCGCGCTCGCCGGCGCGCTCGCGATCGGCGTGACGGCGCTGCTGTACTTCAAGCCGGAGCTCGAAGGCTTTTCCGTGGCGCTCAAGCGCCACGAGCAGGTGTCGGTGCTGCAGTTCCTGGTGGTCACCTTCATCGTGCTGCCCATCCTGCCCGACCGCGCCTACGGGCCGTACGAAGTGCTCAATCCGCGCCACGTGTGGCTGATGGTGGTGCTGATCGCCGGCATCGGCCTGGCGAGCTACCTCGCGCTGCGCATCGCCGGCACGCGCGGCGGCGCGATCCTGACCGGCATCCTGGGCGGGCTGGTGTCCTCGACCGCCACCACGGTGCTGTACGCGCGCCGCGCCGGCGAGTCCCTCGCGATGGAGCGCATCGCCTTCGGCGCCGTGCCGCTCGCCAACCTGGTGCCGCTGGCGCGCATCGCGCTGCTGGCGGCCGTCATCTCCCCGGTGCTCGCCGCGCGCCTTGCGCCGGCGCTCGGCGCGGCGCTCGCCGCGGGCGTGCTGGTGTGGGCGATCGGATTCAGTCGCGCCGCGCCGGAGGCGGAAGCGGGCGCGCCGGAGATCCGGAACCCGGCGGAGATGCGCACGGCGCTGCGCTTCGCGGCGGTCTACGCCGTCGTGCTGCTGGCTGCCGCGTGGCTTTCGGACCTCGCCGGCCCGCGCGGCCTGTACGCCGCGGCGCTCGCCTCGGGCCTCGTGGACATCGACGCCATCACGCTCTCGGCGTTGAACCTCTTCGGCGAGGAGCGCGTGCCCGCCGCCGCCGCGACGCTCGCCATCGGGCTCGCGTACCTCGCCAACTCGGCCTTCAAGCTCGGGGTGCTGTTCTGGTACCACCGGCGCCTGGCGTGGCGCACGCTGTGGCCGCTCGCCGCAGCGCTCGCCGCGGGCGGCGCGGCGCTGGCGCTCGCACCGGTCGGCTAACGCGTCACCACCACCGGCAGCTTGGAGTGCGCGAGCACGCGCGCCGTCTCGCTGCCGAGCAGCAGCCCGCCGAGGCCGCCGCGCCCGTGCGAGGCCATGGAGATGGCGTCGCATTTCTTCGCCTTGGCGGCCTTGAGGATGCCCTGCCAGGGCTGGTCGGCCGTGACGTGCACGCTGCCGCAGGCCACGCCCGCGGCCTGCGCCTCGATCTCGATGGCGGCGAGCGCCTTCTTCGCGGCGCGCTCGGCGGCGCGCTTGTACTCCTGCGGCGAGTTGATCGGGCCGTAGACCACGCCCTCGCTGTACATCGGCGTCGTCCAGGGCGCGGAGACATACACGCCGGTGACGCGCGCGCCCAGCGCTGCGGCGAGCTTGACGCCCGCCTTGATGCCCTTGGCGGCGAGCTTGGATCCGTCGGTGCTGATCAGGATGTGCTTGAACATGCGGGCTCCGTGAGGTGTCGGCCCGTGTACTCTACGTCCGCGGCGCGCAGGCCCGGTTGACGCAGGTCAATCCTCCAGCCCGGCGGCCCGCGCGAGCCCGGCGCGGTCGAGCAGCACGACCTCGCGCCCGGCGACCGATACCAGCCCCGACTGCGCGAGCTCGTGCAGGGCGCGCGAGAAGGTCTCCTTGGTCATGCCGAGGCGCGCGGCGATCAGCTTCTTCGGCGCGGGCAGCGTGACGCGCGCGGCCTCCGGCGACCCGGCGAGCGACTCGAGGTAAGCGGCGAGGCGCTCGCCGGCGCCGTGCATCGTGGTCGCCTCGAAGTCGCAGATCAGCGCATGCATCCGCTCGCTCAAGCTGGCGATGATGTTGAGCCCGAACTGCGCGTCGCTCGACACGAGCGCGAGCATGGGCTCGGTCGGCACCACCACAACGCGCGTGTCGACGACGGCCATGGCGTCCACGGGCAGCGGGCGGCGCATGAAGGCCACCACCTCGCCGAAGGTCTGCGACGGCCCCACCAGGCGGATGACGCGCTCGGCGCCCGACGGGCCGTGCAGCGCGAGCTTGACCATGCCGTAGGCCACCGCGACCACCCCGGGGGCCATCTCGCCGTGCCGCACCACCATCTCGCCGCGCCGGTAGTGGCGCGAGCTCGCCGTGCGCTGGATCTGCTCGAGGTGCTCGCGCGAGACGTGCCGAAACAGCGGCAGCCGGGCGATGACGCCTGCCGCCTGGCGCGGGCGCGGAACGGCGCTCACGGCGACGGCCCGAGCAGGTGCCGCGCGAGCCAGAAGGCGGCCAGCGCGAGCGGCAGCATGATGGCGAAGAAGGCCACCTGGCGGTTCTCGAAGCGCGCGCCGCGGCGGCGCTCGATCCAGTCGAGCAGGCGGTCGGCGCCGAAGTACAGCGCGACCGCGATCAGCGTGAACCAGAGGATGTCCATGCGCAGCGCCCCACGATCAGCACGAAGAGAAAGCCGCCGGCCACCGCGGCGAGGCCGCCCAGGCCCATCAGGCCCATGGCGGCGATCTGCTCGGCGCCGCGCAGCACCTGCTCGGCGCCGGCGACCTTGCGTTGCACACCGTAGCCGCCCGACCACACCAGGCCCGCGATGTGCGCGAGCTGCCCCGCGCCGTACAGCCACGCCTGCAGCGTCGCGAGGCGCGCAGCGGGGCGCGCGTACCCCAGGCGCGGCAGCAGGTGGTAGGTCAGGCCCATGAAGGCGAGCGTCACGCCGACGATCGCGCCGTGGTAGTGGGCCGGGATCTTGACGTTGGAGCCGTCGATCAGCAGGCCGATCGCGCCGCCCGCGCCGAACAGGACGAGCGACCACCACAGCGCGGCGCGCAAGGCGCGCTCGCCGCCCTGCGCGCGCGGCGCGAGCGCGAGCGCGTGGAGCAGCGCCGCGGCGAAGGGCAGGATGGCGAGGCCGCCGCCGATCCTCATTAGCCAGGTCTGCAGCCGGTAGTGCTCGACCGAGGTGATGTCGTAGGCGAGGTAGATGACGGGCGTGGCGAACACCGACACCAGGCCGATGGCGAACAGCAGGATGGCGACGCGCGGCGAGAGCGGCGTGCGCGCTCCCGAGGCCTCGGCGAGCGCGAGCCACGCGGCGAACATGAGCAGCGTCCAGGTGAACTGCAGCACGTGGCCGCCGCCCCAGAAAAGCACCTCGTAGTAGGCCTTGCCTTCCAGCCCGGTGGGCAACGCGGCGTACGACCAGGCGAACGCGAGGAGCGCCACCGCCGCCGAGACCGCCGCCGCATTGAGGCCGAAGGCGAGCGCGGCGGCGCCGTCGGGACGCGTGCCGACGCGCGGCGCGGCGAGCATGGAGCGCGCGACGAGGAGCATCGCGCCGAGCGCGAACAGCGCCAAGCCGCCGAGGAACACCGGGCCGTCGAGCACCGGCACGTAGTTGCTCATCACCGGCGGCTCGGCGCCGGTGAAGGGCGCGGCGCACAAGGCGAGCGTGCCCGCGACCATCGCCGCGAGTCCCGCCCAGGCGAGGCCGAGGTGCCGCTCGCCGCCGTTCAGCGTCCACAGCAGCCCGGCGAACGCCGCGAACCAGACGAGCACCGAGAGGTCCACGTGCACCACCAGCGCGATGCGGAAGAAGTCCGCCACGGCGAACAGGTCCTTGGTGAGCGGCGCGCGCGCCAGCACCAGCAGGATCGAGAACAGGCCGGCGCCGAGCAGCGCGCCGACCGCGAGCGACAGCCAGGCCGCGGCCAGGCGGCGGCGCGCGCCTTCCGGCACCGCGAGCGCATAGTGCGCCGCGCGCGCCGCGCCGTAGCCCTCAGCGGAGAGCGAACTCGTAGGCATCGCCGTGGCGGGCATAAGTGACGGTGGGACGCAGGTGCGGCTCGCGCGCGCCGGCGAAGCGCTCCGCGGACAGCTCGAGGCCGGTGCGCCAGGCGCACTCGCCCTCGCGGCAGCCAATTGCCTTCACGCGGCGCGCACCGTTGCGCAGCGCGTACTCGACGAAGGAGGGCGGCAGCATGGCGAGGCAGCGTAGCGCGATGCCGCCCGACCCGCGCGCATGCTCGCAGCGGAACACGACTTCGTCGGCGGGCAGCGCCTGCTGCATGCGCTCGCGCAGCGCGTGCACCGTCAGGTCCGGCAGGTCGATGCCCGAAGCGAGCTCGGCGACGCTGCGGAACGGTGTCGCCGACGGGCAGGCGCCGGCGCAGATGCCGCAGGCCGCGCAGCGTGCCTCGACCACGAGGGCGCGCTTGCCCACCAGCGTCACCGCTTCGTACGGGCAGTCGGCGACGCAGCGTCCGCAGCCGTTGCAGTTCGCGGGATCGACCTGCGCCACCGGGGCGCGCGGCCGCGCCGCGAGGTACGGCAGCGCTGCGAGCGCGAGCGTGACGCCGCCCACTGCCCACCACAGGAGCGCGGGCGAGGTGGCGTACATCAGCGGATGCACGAAGAGCAGGAACCAGTCCATCTGCAGCCCCTGCGGCACGGCCGCGGGATCCCAGCGCGCGCCGGAGGCGACCGGGTGCAGCAGCGCCAGCGCGAGCAGCATGCCGAGCAGGCCGAAGGCGAGCGCGCGCGGCGCCACGGTCGCCGGCCGGCCGAGGCGCTGCACGTGCACCCACATGCCGGCGAGCAGCGCGAGCGGCAGGCCGATGTGCAGGAAGACGAACAGCGAGAAGAGCCGGTCCGTGATGCTCTCGCCGCCGAGGAAGTTGCGCGCCATCGGCTCCGCGCCGATGCCCGCGGCAAGCATCCACTCGGCGGTGGCCTGCGCGGAGAACTGCGCGCGCGCGTCCCACACCAGCCAGTAGCCGACGATGCCGGAGGCGTAGAGCAGCCACACGAGCGGCACGCCCGAGATCCAGGTGAAGGCGCGAAAGCCACGGAAGCGCCCGGCGGCGAGCTCGCGCAGGATGTGCAGCGCGAGCACCACCACGAACGCGTCGGCAGCGTAGCGGTGCAGGCTCCTCAGCACGCCGCCGAACCACCACTCGAGCGCGCCGATCGAGTCGTAGGCGCCCGCGATGCTGGTGTCGAAGCGGATGTACAAGTAGATGCCGCTCGCCGCGAGCATCCAGAACAGCGCGAAGCCGAGCGCGCCGAGGTGGCGCCACGGCGCGAGAACGAGATAAATGGGGACTGTCCCCATTTGCCTAGCTGCGGAAGACGAAGCCACCTTTGCCCTTGGAGAAGTCGATGAGCAGCGCCGCGCCGGGCGCGAGCTCGAGCGTCGCCTCGCGCTCGTAGTTGAAGCCCTCGCCGGGCCGGTCGCGCAGGCGCGCGACGATGCGATGCCGCCCCGCCGGCAGCGGCAGGCGGTGGTACACAGTGGCGTTGCCGTCGCGCTGCACGCCCGAGGGCGGCACTTCGCGCCGTAGCGCGACCTGGCCGTCCACCTCGAGCTCTACGAGCAGCACGGCGCGCTCGCGCGGGCAGTCGAGCGCCGCACGCATGTTGGGCGCGAGCTTCGCCAGCTCCTCGGGCGAGCGCTGGCGGCAGGGTTCCTTGCGCTCGGCGGCGTGGATGAACGACAGGCGCACGAGCGCCTCGTCGGGCGCGAGCGTGGAGAAGCGCGGCTCGGTGGAAAAGTAGCCGATCAACGCCATGAGCGGCACGTACAGCGCGAGCTGCGCGGCGATCTGCAGCGCGCGCTTCATGCGTGGCCCCCGAGGCGCGCGAGCTGCGGCGCCGACCGGAAGGCGTCGGCGAAGCAGTCGTCCTGCGCGAGCCCGCGCGCGCGAAACGCCGGATGCGCGGCCTCGACCATGGCGCTTGAGCCGCAGGCGTACACCTGGTGCCCGGCGAGGCTGGGGAAGTCGGCGAGGATCGCTTCGTGCACCAGCCCCGTGCGTCCCTGCCAGCGGTCCTCCGGCGCTGGGTCGGAGAGCACCGGCACGAACGTGAAGTTGACGTGCGCGCGCGCCCATTGGCGCGGCAGCTCGGCGAGGTACATGTCCTTCAGCGTCCTCGTTCCCCAGTACAGCAGCATGCGCCGCCGCATGCTCCTGGCGAAGGCGTACTCGAGCATGCTCTTCACCGGCGCGAAGCCGGTCGAGCCGGCGACGAAGATGATCGGCTTGCCGGTATCCTCGCGCAGGAAAAACGCGCCGAGCGGTCCCTCGAAGCGCACCGGGTCGCCCGGCTTCATGCGCTCGAACACGTGGCCCGTGTAGCGCCCGCCCTCGATGCGGCGGATGTGCAGCTCGATGCGGTCATTGACCTGCGGGGCGGTGGCGAACGAAAAGCTGCGGCGCGCGCCGTCCTCGAGCACGATGTTGATGTACTGCCCGGCGTAGAAGCGGATCGGCTCGCCGCCGTCGAGCTTCAGCACCACGCGCATCACGTCGGGCGCGAGCCGCTCGAGCGACTCCACGCTCGCGCGCCACTCGCGCGGCCGGATGTCGCCGAGGGGCTTCGCCGGCACGTACTCGATCTCGAGGTCGCCGCGCGGCGTGGCGCAGCAGGTGAGAAGCTTCCCCGCCGCGCGCTCGGCCTGCGGCAGCGCGTCCGCCTGATACGCGCCGTATTCCACCTCGCCATAGGCAAGCGTCGCCTTGCACTGCCCGCAGCCGCCGTTGCGGCACTCGAAGGGCAGCGCGATGCCTTCGCGCAGGGCGGCATCGAGGAGCGTCTCGCCCTCGCGCACCGTCACGATGCGGTTGTCCGGGCGCACCAGCATGTGGTGCTCGACGGCCCTCTTCTTCGGCGGCAGCCAGGGCAGGAGCAGGAAGAACGCCGTCGCGCCGCCGAGCAGCAGCCAGATCTCGCCCGGCGAGGTGCGGTACAGGAGCGCGTACGCCGGCAGGTAGAACCAGTCGAAGTCGAGCGTGCCCGCCGCCGCGGCGAGGTCGGCGCGCGGCTGGCTGATGGCGGGCTTGACGAGCGACAGCACCACCAGCGCCGCGGTGAGCGTCAGCGCCACCGGCAGCGGCGGCGCGGTGCGCGCCTGCGGCACGCGCTGCGTGTGGATCCACAGCAGCGCCAGCGCCGCGAGCGGCACGCCGATGTGGATGAACGACAGCAGCGAGAAGAGCCGGTCGTTCACGTTCTCCGGGAAGATGAAGTTGCGCACCAGCGCGCCCTGGAACACCGGCAGCCAGTCGAGCCACTCGGCGGTCGCCACCACCACGAACTGCGACAGGCGATCCCACGGCAGCATGTAGCCGTTGATGCCCGAGGCGTAGACGAGCCAGATGAGCGCTACGCCGCTCACCCACGAGAACCAGCGAAAGCCCCGGTAGCGGTCGAAGCACCAGTGCCTCAGCAGGTGCAGGACCATGACCAGCACCACGCCGTCGGAAGCGTAGCGGTGGATCGAGCGCAGCACCCCGCCGATGTAGCGTTGCCCGTGCGTCAGCGCCTCGACCGAGTCGTAGGCGCCGCCGACGCTCGTCTCGAACAGCGCATAGAGGTAAAGCCCGCTCGCCACCACCAGCCACATGAGGTAGTAGGCGATCGGCCCGAGGTAGTAGAGCGGGTTGAGCTTGTCGCCGAAGGCGAGGTTGAAGAACGCCTCCACCTTGAGGAAAAACCACTGGCCGATCAGGTGTATACGGCGGATCACGCGCTCATGCTAGGGCGCGCGCGGTCGCGGCCAATTGATCTGGGTTAAATATTCGAGGGCCGCCGGCGCCGCCGCAGCTCGACGACCAGGAACGCGAGGATGCCGAGGACCACGCTCGCGCCGACGAGGATCTCGGCGACGATCACGTAGTTGACGCGATAGCGCCCCGCGACGGGGTCGTACACCGTGCACAGCAGCTTCACCTTCTCGAAGAAGGCTTCGACGCCGGCCTGCGGCACGGGCGCGTTCTGCGCCAGCTCGAGCAGCGGCCCCACGAAGAGCTGCGTGGCGAAGGAATCGCCGTACACCTGCCGGTAGATCCTGCCCTGCGAGTCCACGATGCTCGCCTGCAGCAGGTGGTCGAAGCCCGCCGCGGTGGACTCGTAGCGAAAGCCGAAGTCGGCCACCAGCGCGGGCAGCGTCTTCGCGTCGGGCGACAGGAACAGCCAGTTCGGCGACTCCACCACGTGCTTGCGCCGGAACTCCTTCATCGCCTCTGGCGAATCGAACGGCAGGTTGAAGCCGATGGTCGCGACGCGGAACGTGCCGGGCCCGAGCGTGCGCTCGGCCTGCGCCACCGCGCCGGCGAGCGACTGGGTGGTCACGGGGCACACCTGGAAGCAGCCGGTATAGATGAAGCTGACGACCAGCGGCTTGCCGCGCAGGTCGGCAAGGCGCACCGGCCGGCCCTCGGTGTCGCGCAGCGTGTAGTCGCCGATCGCGCGGCCGATCGCGGCCTGGCTGTCGCGCAGCGCGAGCTTCTGGTCGAAGGCCTGCGCCGCGAGCGGTGCGGCGAGCAGCGCGAGGCTAAGTAAGAAGCGCCGCATCGAGCATCGCCCCCGCGAGCACCGCGCCGAGCTGCGCGAGCGAGGCGAGGAACGCGGCGCGCGCGGCGAGGCGCGTCGGATGCCGCACCAGCGCGCGGCAGCGCAGCAGGAAGAATCCGCCGCCCGCCGCGGCAAAGGCGGCATAGATCCAGCCCAGGCCGAAGGCCGCGGGCACGAGCGAGGCGGCCACCAGCAGCAGGGCGCTCGCGAATATCACGCGCGCCGCGCGCGCGTCGCCCACCACGACCGGAAGCATCGGCACGCCGGCCGCGGCGTAGTCCTCGCGGCACACGATGGCGAGGCTCCAGAAGTGCGGCGGCGTCCACAGGAACAGCACTACCGCGAGCCACGCCGCCTCGGGGCCCGGCGCGGGCGAGACCGCGGCGGCGCCCGCGAGCACGGCGAAGCTGCCGGCGAGGCCGCCGACCACGATGTTCCACCAGGTGCGGCGCTTGAGCCACACCGTGTACACGACGCCGTAGGTGAACGCGCCGAGGAACACATAGGCCGCGGCGAGCACATTGGTCGCCACCGCTGCAGCGAGCACGGATGCGCCGAGCATGGCGCCGATGACCCAAAGCCAGAACGGGCCGTGGCGCAGCCGCCCGGTGACGAACGGGCGATTGCGCGTGCGGCCCATGCGCGCGTCCAGGTCGCGCTCGGCGTACTGGTTGAACGCTCCCGCGGCGGCCGAAGCGAACAGCACCGCCAGCACGAGAACGGCGGCGGCCCCCGTGCCCGGGCCGCTGCCGCCTTCCACCACCAGTCCGGCGGCGGCTGCGAAGGCGATGGCGACGCCGATCCTCAGCTTGAAGAGATTGAGGACCTGTTTCATCGCTAGCTCACTTCAGCGGCCAGACGGTCGACAGGTACTTCCAGTTGATGAAGTAGTACAGCACGAAGGCGGTGAGGAACACCATCGCCAGCGCGAAGGTCCCCGGCGCCACCATGCCGCCGGCACCGATGCCCGGGTGGTGCGCGGCAATTGCCGCCGCGACCGGCTTGGGCGCCGGGGCGATGCCGTCCTTCGCGCGCACGTGCTGGAAGCCCGGCGTCTGGATCTTCTTGCCGAGGAACACCGACCAGACGGTGATCAGCAGGTACATGCCGCCGCCGACGATGGCGATGATCCCGGTGATGCCGGCGAGCGCCATCATCAGCCATGCCGCGCCCGGGAACTCGTGGGCGAACGCGTTGCCGGCAAAGCCGATGTCCCAGTGCCGGCGCGGCACGCCGAGCGTCCCGGCGCCCATCAGGAACAGCGACACGCCCATCATGGCGAGGCCGAAGACGTACGGTTGCCACTGGGCCATCTTGGGGAAGGTGATCTCGCGGCGGAACAGCACCGGGATGAGGAAGTAGGTGAGCCCCATGAAGGCGAGCGTCGTGCCCACCACCACCGTGGCGTGGAAGTGCCCCGGCACGTACAGCGTGTTGTGGATGATGAGGTTGAGCTGCTCGGTGCCCATCATCACGCCCGAGATGCCGCCGAGGAAGCCGAAGCCGATCAGCGACATGAACATCGAGGAGAAGGCCGGGTTGCTCCACGGGGCCTTGCGCAGCCACTCGAACAGGCCGTGGTTGAAGCCCTTCTGCCGCTGCGCCACTTCGATCGACCCCGGCACCGTGAGGCCGTGCACCATCGAGGCGAGCACGGCGAGGTACATCGCGTAGCTGGTGTTGAAGATCTTCCAGTGCGAGGTGAGCCCCGGGTCGGCGAGCAGGTGGTGCGCGCTCGCCAGCTGCAGGAACAGGATGTAGAGCAGGAACGCGGTGCGGCTCACCTTCTCCGACATGGGCTTTGCGCCGAACACGATGGCCGCCACCGCGTACCACACGGCAACGTGCGCGCTCACGTTGATCTGCTGCGACGAGTGCCCGAACGCCCACCAGACGGTGCGGTACATCAGCGAATCGATGGTCGGCACCAGCCCCACCGACCAGAGGAACGTCGGGATGAGGATGATCGCGCCCGCGGCGATGGTGAAGATGGCGATGATCGCGGCGGTGACCGCGCCGAAAGTGACCAGCGGGATCGAGCCGTGATACGTGCGCTCGGCCTTCGCCACCACCAGCGTGCCGAGAAACACGAAGCAGGCGATCAGCGCGCCGACCGCGAACAGGATCAGCCCGAGGTAGAACGTCGGGTGCGCGCCCATCGGCGCGTAGGAGGTGAACATGACGCTGGAATCGCCGCGCAGCACCGAGTAGTTGTTGACCAGCGCCCCGAGCACCATCAGCCAGAAGGCCGCCCAGGCCATCTTCGGCGTGGCGAGGCGCGCCTTGAGCAAGGTCGAGCCGGCGAAGTACAGCACCGCGATCTCGAAGAAGATGATCCAGAACACGAGCATGTTCAGCCCGTGGGCGGTCAGGTACTGGTAGAACCGGTCGGGCGGCAGCAGGTGCACCGCCTGCCAGCGCGTCAGCACCACGCCGATGGCGAGCAGCCCGCCGATCAGCAGCGACACCACCGCGGCGACCGCGTTCCAGCGCATCAGCTTCTCGGCGGGCTCGTGGAACACCAGCCCGCTGGTGGGGCAGGTACGGAACATCCGGTTGACGCTCATGTCGCCTCCCTCACTTCACCACGTACAGGCGGCTCACCATGGTGTGGTGGTTGATGCCGCAGTACTCGTTGCAGATGATCGAATAGGTGCCCGGGTTGGTCGGCGTGACCGTCAGCACGTGCTCGTAGCCGGGGTGCACCTGGATGTTGATGTTCTCCGGCTGCAGCGAGAAGCCGTGCAGCCAGTCGAGCGACATCAGGTGGATGCGGTAGGACTTGCCCGCCTCGAGCTCGAGGATCGGGTACCAGCGCCACAGCTGCGCCACCATGTAGACGTCGCTGCCCGCGGGCGGGCGCACCACCGGCACCTTGAGGTCGCCGCCGTCCTCGCGCACCTTGTACTGGGCGATCATCGCCTCGGTCTTCCTGACGAAGTCCTCGGGCTTGGAGCGGTAGGCCTCGTTCGACAGGTTCTGCTGACCGTAGATGTGCCAGTAGGGCATCATGAAGAACATGATCAGGCACCAGATCAGCGCCACCACGATCCAGATGAGTTCCACCCGGTCGAGGGGCTGCTTCCACCACACCCGCTCCTGCGGGGGCAGGATTGCGCTCATGGCGATTCCCTTATTTGGCGATCGGCAGGGACACGATTTCCATCACGCCCCAGACGATGTACAGCACGGTGGGCATGGCTATGCCCAGGAACAGCAGCAGGAAAGGGTTGTCGAGCAACTGCTGCATGACCGGCACCGGCTCGTCGGGCAGGTCGTCCTCGATGCGTTCGGCGTTCATGTCGCCCCCTGGTCTGGTTGGGACTCGCGCCAGTAGACCAGCGCGGCCGGCCGAAGAATTTGATGCCTATCAAGCTTTCCGGGTCGGAGCCGGGCACACTCGCGGCCATGACCGGATCCGACCGCCGCCGGGTGGCGGCCTGGCTGCTGTTGTGCGCTGCGCTGGTGTTCCTCATCGTGCTGGTCGGGGGGGTGACGCGCCTGACGCGCTCGGGCCTGTCGATCGTCGAGTGGCAGCCGCTGATCGGCGTGCTGCCGCCGCTCTCGGAAGCGCACTGGCAGGCGCTGTTCGCCAAGTACCAGCTGACCCCCGAGTACAAGCTGGTCAACCTCGGCATGGACCTGGAGGGCTTCAAGCGCATCTTCTGGTGGGAGTACCTCCACCGGCTGCTCGCGCGCCTGATCGGTTTCGTGTTCCTGCTGCCGCTGTTGTGGTTCCAGTTCGCCGGGAAGCTCGAGCGCGCGCTCGCCTGGAAGCTGTGGGGCATCTTCGCGCTCGGCGCGCTGCAGGGCGCGATGGGCTGGATCATGGTGAAGTCGGGCCTGGTCGACGATCCGAAGGTGAGCCCGGTGCGCCTCACGATGCACCTCGGCCTCGCGCTCGCCATCTTCTCGGCCGAGCTGTGGATCGCGCTCGGGCTGCTCGTCCCGCGTGAGGCCCGCGCGCCGCGGCTCGCCGCGGTGCTGCCGTGGCTGATCTTCGCCATGGCCCTCTCCGGCGGCATGGTGGCGGGCCTGCGCGCGGGCTCGGCGTACCAGACGTTTCCGCTCATGGACGGGCACTGGGTGCCGCCCGAGGTCCTGGTGCTCGAGCCGTGGTGGCGCAACTTCCTCTACAACATGGCGACCGTGCAGCTCGTGCACCGTGGCTTCTTCTGGCTGCTCGCCGTGCTGGTGCTGCTCGCCTGGTGGCGGCAGCGGCGCGAGCCGAGCGCGCACGCGCTGCTCGCCGCCTTCGCGCTGCAGGCGTCGCTCGGCATCGCCACGCTGCTGTCCGGCGTGCCGGTGGGCCTGGGCGCGGCGCACCAGGGCGGCGCAGTCGTCTTCCTTGCGGCGGCGATATGGCACGCGCACCGTCCGGGCCGCGCCGCGCGCTGAGCGCGGCGAGCCTCGCGCTCGTGCTCGTCGTGGTGTTCGCGAGCGCGCTGATCCGCCTCGCGGGCGAGGAGCTGGGCGGCGCGCTCGTCCTCGTGCGCGGCGTGCACCGCGTCGCCGCGTCGGCGGCGGCGCTGACGATCCTCGCCGCGGGCTGGTACGGCTGGCGCGCGGGCCAGCGCGCGACGGCCGCGCTCGTCGTCGCCCTGATGCTCGCGCTCTCTGCGCTCGGCGCGGCGACCGGCACCGAGCCGCCGCCGCTCGCGGCGGCCGGCAACCTGCTCGGCGGCTTGCTGCTGGCCGCGCTGCTCGCCTGGTGGCTCGGGCGCGAGCCGCGCCGCGGCGGCGAGCCGCTGCTGCACGTCGTCGCCGCGCTCGCGGCGCTGCAGGCGCTGCTCGGCGCGTGGAGCACGATCTTCGAGAAGGACGAGACCTGGACGTTCGCGTTGCTCGGCCACGCGACGCTCGGCCTGGCGACGGCGGGGCTGCTCGGATGGATCGCGTTGCGCGCGCGCGCCTGGGGCCTGCTCGCCATCGCCTGCGCGGCGCCGCTCGCCGGCATGGTCTCCGGGCTGCTCGATGCGCCCACCGGTCCCGCCCTCGCGCACGCGCTGTCGGCGGCACTGCTCGTCTGCGCCGCGGCCTGGGCGCACGCGCGCCTTACTTGAGGCATATCAAGGGCGGCGGCGGCGCGCCTTGCAATCGTGGCGCCATGGCACCGAGCGCGCAGGCGCTGATCGACGCCGCGCGCGACGCGGCGGTGGGGGGCGACTGGGCGGCCTTCCGGCGCAGCTTCGCCGCGCTGCGCGAGAGCTGCGCGCCGCGCATCGCCCGCGACGAGGACCTGCGCCAGCAATTCGACATGCTCGGCGCCGCCGCGCCCCAGTACGACCCGCAGGGCTGCCTGGCGGCCTTCGAATCCCTCGTGGAGACGCTTGGCGAGGTGGAGCTGCAGGCGCCCGGCGCGGCCCTGGTGCGCACGCTCGAGCTGCGCGGCCTGCAGCCCCCGGAGCCGATCGTGCGAATCCTGGAGGCGCTCGAACGCGAGCCCGACGAGCCACTGCGCGCCATCCTGCCCCACGAGCCAGCGCCGCTGTATGCCCTGTTGCAGGAGAGGGGCTTCACGTGGCACGGGGAGGCGCGCGAGGACGGCGGGTACGAGCTGCTCATCGAGCGCGCGTGAACCGGATTTAATTTGGATCAAATCATGTTGCGCTGCGGGAGCGCAGACTGCCCCGCATCGACCGGATTTCTCTAGAGACGGAGGACCTTGTGCCCACCACCAGCAAACGCATCGCCCGCGGCGCCGCCTGGCTCGCGCTGCCCTTCGCGGTTGCGCTCGCTTACGCGCAGACCGAAAAGCACCCCGTGACCGAGCCCGAGATCCGCTACCAGGCGGGGGGCTCGCCGCTCGCCGCGGAGGACATGCACCAGGACGTGAACCCGAAGGCGCCGCCGATGAGCAAGGCGGAATTCGACCGCGCGCGCCAAGTGTACTTCGAGCGCTGCGCCGGCTGCCACGGCGTGCTGAGGAAGGGCGCCACCGGCAAGCCGCTCACCCCGGACATCACGCTGCCCAAGGGCACCGAGTACCTGAAGGTGTTCATCAAGTACGGCTCGCCCGCGGGCATGCCGAACTGGGGCACCTCGGGCGACCTCACGGACGCCGAGGTCGACCTGATGGCGCGCTACGTGCAGCAGACGCCGCCGACCCCGCCCGAGTACGGCATGGCGGACATGAAGAAGACCTGGAAGGTGCTGGTGCCGCCCGAGCAGCGGCCGAAGAAGAAGATGAACAAGTACAACATCGACAACATCTTCTCCACCACGCTGCGCGACACGGGCGAGGTGGCGCTGATCGACGGCGACACCAAGAAGATCATCAACATCGTCAAGACCGGCTACGCGGTGCACATCTCGCGCCTGTCGGCCTCGGGGCGCTACCTGTACGTGATCGGGCGCGACGCCAAGATCAACCTGATCGACCTGTGGATGGAGAAGCCCGACAACGTGGCCGAGATCCGCATCGGGTTGGAAGCGCGCTCGGTGGACACCTCGAAGTACAAGGGCTTCGAGGACAAGTACGCGATCGCCGGCTCCTACTGGCCGCCGCAGTACACGATCATGAAAGGCGACACGCTCGAGCCGCTCAAGATCGTGGCGACCCGCGGCATGACGGTGGACACGCAGGACTTCCACCCCGAGCCGCGCGTGGCGGCGATCGTCGCCTCGCACTTCAAGCCCGAGTTCGTGGTCAACGTCAAGGAAACCGGCAAGATCCTGATGGTCAACTACGCCGACATCAACAACCTCACGGTGACCGAGATCGGCGCCGCGCGCTTCCTGCACGACGGCGGCTGGGACTCGACCAAGCGCTACTTCCTGGTGGCGGCCAACCAGTCCAACAAGATCGCGGTGGTCGACGCCAAGGCGGGCAAGCTCACGAAGCTGGTCGACGTCGACAAGATCCCGCATCCGGGGCGCGGCGCGAATTTCGTGCACCCGAAGTTCGGCCCGGTGTGGGCCACGGGGCACCTGGGCAGCGAGAAGATCGCGCTGATCGGCACCGACCCGGTGAAGCACAAGAAGAACGCCTGGAAGGTGGTGCAGTATCTCGACGGCCAGGGCGGCGGCAATCTGTTCATCAAGACCCACCCGAAGTCGAAGAACCTGTGGGTGGACACGCCGCTCAACCCCGACCCGAAGATCGCGCAGTCGATCGCCGTGTTCGACATCAACAATCTCGACAAGCCGGCGCAGGTCCTGCCGATCGGCGAGTGGGCCAAGCTCGGCGAGGGCGCCAAGCGCATCGTGCAGCCCGAGTACAACAAGGCGGGCAACGAGGTGTGGTTCGCGGTGTGGAGCGCGAAGAACCAGGAATCCGCGCTGGTGGTGGTCGACGACAAGACCCGCAAGCTCAAGGCCGTGATCAAGGACCCGAGGCTGATCACGCCGACCGGGCACTTCAACGTCTACAATACGCAGCACGACATCTACTAGAAAGGATGCCCGGAACATGAAGAGCGTGATCTTTGCAGCGGCCGCCGCCGCCGTGGTGCTGGCCGCCCCGGCGCGCGCCGACGAGGCGATGGCCAAGAAGTACAACTGCCTCGCTTGCCACCAGACCGACAAGAAGCTGGTCGGCCCGTCCTACAAGGACATTGCCAAGAAGTACAAGGGCCAGGCCGGCATGGACGTCAAGCTCGCCGAGAAGGTGAAGAAGGGCGGGCAGGGCGTCTGGGGCCCGGTGCCGATGCCGCCCAATGCGGCGGTTCCCGACGCCGACATCAAGAAGCTGGTGGACTGGATCCTGAAGATGGGTTGAAGCATCCGCGCCTGCTCACGAGGCGGCAACGGCGAGAGGGCGGGGGCGAAACCCCCGCCCTCTTCATTTTGGAGCGCTGACGCACATTGCGCGCCGCAGCATCCGCTCGTGGCTTGACGCAACTCAACACCTGTTTCCCGCAAAGGCGCATGGTGTACGCCTCGGAAAGGAGGACTGCCATGAAACCTTCCGGCGTTGCTGGACTGGCCCTGGTCCTCGCCGCTGCGCTCCTCAGTGCCCCTGCATCGGCGCAGGAGTCGAAGACGGTGGCCGACGTGACGATCCGCTACGGCCTGGTGAGCGCCATCGATGCGGAGCACATGGACGCGCAGCACGGCACGCACAAGGGCGGGCACGGCAGCGGCATGGAGCACCTCGTGGTCAGCCTGGCAGACGCGGCCACCGGCTCGCGCATCGCGGGCGCCCGCGTCGAGGTCGAGGTGCGCGACCCGAAGGGCAGGGTGCAACGCAAGAGCCTGCAGGCCATGATCACCGCGGGCGTTCCCGACTACAGCGAGGTGTTCGAGTTCGGCTGGTCGGGCCGCTACACGATCCGCATGTCCATCCTGCGCCCGGGCGTCGCCCGGCCGCTCAAGGCGAGCTTCACGCACCACCACGCCATCTGAGGCGCTCCGCCGAGCGCGTTGAGCGCGTTGCGGATCTCCAGCCGGAGCGCGGTGTCGTCCTCGGCGCGCGCGCGTCGGCGCCTGCGGACGGATTCGTTGACGCACGTCAACGCGATGACCGGGGACGCAGGTAGCATCGCCGTTCCATTCCCGATCTCATCGAGAGAGGCGCCCACCATGCCCACCACGATGCGCGGTCTGTTGCTCCTCACCCTGATCGCGTTCCCGCTGGCGCAGGCGCTGGCGGACGACTACTCGGACACCATCAGTGTGTTCCGCAAGGCAGGCCAGAGCGCGAAGTATTTCGGCAGCAGCTACGGCTACGCCGTGTTCCCCACCATCGGCAAGGGCGGCGTGGGGATCGGCGGCGCGCACGGCAGTGGGCGCGTCTACGCCAAGGGCGCGCACGTCGGCGACACGTCCATGACCCAGGTCACCATCGGCATGCAGTTCGGCGGCCAAGCCTACAGCCAGATCATCTTCTTCCAGGACAAGCGCGCCTTCGACACGTTTACCGGCGGCAACTTCGAGTTCGGCGCGCAGGCCACCGCGGTGGCGATCACCGCGGGCGCGTCGGCGCAGGCCGGCACCGGCGGCGCGGGCGCGAGCGCGAGCGGCACGAAGAGCAGCGCCACGACGGCCGGCGGCTACCAGGGAGGCATGGCGGTGTTCACGGTCGCCAAGGGCGGACTGATGTACGAGGCGACCATCGGCGGCCAGAAGTTCAGCTACAAGCCGAAGAAGTAAGCGCGGGCAGCCGAGGACGGCGCGGGGGAGCAATCCATGTCGCTGCGCCGCTTCCTCGGCATCGTCCTCGCCATCGCGGCAGCGCTGCTCCTCGCGGCGGTGCTGTATCTCGCGTTCGGCAACCTGAGCCGCCACAAGGGCCGCATCGAGTCGCTGGTGACGGAAAGCATCGGCCGGCCCTTCGCCATCGACGGCCCGTTCGAGCTCGAGGTGCTGCCGGCAATCTACGTGCGCGCCGAGCGCGTACGCGTCGGCAACATCCCTGGAGGCTCCGCGCCGCAGATGGTCGAGATCGGGCACTTCTCTGCGCGGGTGGGCCTGTGGTCGCTGGTCTCGGGGCCGGTGGACGTGCGCTCGTTCGAGTTGCGCGACGTTGCCGTCGTGCTCGAGAAGGACGCCGACGGAAAGGGAAATTGGCTATTCGGCGACGATGTCGAGGCGCTGGAGCACGAGGACGCGCTAGCCGCGCAGGCCACCGAGGTCCCGGCCGTCATCCTGCAGGCCAAGCTCGACAACCTGCGCGTGGCGTATCGCGAGCCCGGCAAGCCGGAGCGCGTCGCGCTCCTCGAGACCTTCACCATCGCGTCCGCGGCGGACGGCCTGTTCGCGCTCGCCGGCAAGGGCAGGCTCGACGAATACCCGGCCACTCTGACCGGGGACGTCGGTCCGCTCGCCGCGCTCGTTTCCGGGCGGGACATGCGCGTGGCGCTCCAGGCCTCGCTGGGCAACCTGCGTCTCGACCTGAAGGGCGTGCTCGGCCGGCTCGATCCGCTGGACGGCGCCGACCTGGCGCTGAAGATCGAGCACCCCGACTTCGGCGCCATGCCGAAGAACCTGCAGCTCCCGGTGTTTGCCGCGGGCGCTCTGGCTCTCGACGCGCGGCTGCAGGACGCGGGCGACCTCACCCGGCTCGAGGTGGACGCGAAGCTCGACGGCATCTCGGCCAGGGTGAACGGCACCCTCGCCGGCCTCGGCCTGCCCGGCTCTGATCTGCAGTTCGAAGCCTCGGTGGCGGACGCGGCGCGTGTAGCGGCGGCGTTCGGCGTGACGGGCCTGCCGGCCGGCGCCGCCAAGGCTCGCGGGCGCATCGTGTCCTCGCGCACGGAGATCAAGCTCGACGGGGTGGGCGCGCAGTATGCCGGCGCGAAAGCGACGGCCGACGGGACGATCCGCACCAGCGGCGTGCCGGGCGCCGCCGTTCGCTTCAGGCTCGCCGCCGAGAGCCTGGCGAAGCTGGCGGAGGGGCTGCCCGCGATCCCCCTTCAAGCGAGCGGGAATTACACCGGCAGCCGGGCCAGGCTCGAGGTGAAGGACCTCAAGGGCCGCGTTGGCAATAGCGACTTCTCGGCGCGCGCCTCGATGTCGCGTAGCGGCACGCGCCGCGTAGAGGCCGACGTCGCTTCGCCCGTGCTCGACCTGACCCCGTTCCTGCCGGTCGAGGCGAAGACCAAGGCGAAACCGGCGCCGAAGGCGGCGGAGAAGAAATTCGTCTTCGGCGAGGAGCCGCTGCCGCTCGGGGAGCTGAAGGCGCTGGACGCGAAGCTGCACGTTGCGATCGGCGAACTGAAGCTTGGCGCAGGCTCCTTGAAGGACGTGGACGGCACGCTGGCGCGCCCGCGTATCGCGGTGAGCGCCACGGGCGCGGCCGCCGCCGCGGCGACGGGCGGCATGACGGTGCTGGCGCAGGGCCTGTGGGACCGGCTGCGCGGCGCGCAGGACCTCTGCAAACCGACGCTCGACGCGGCCGCGAAGTGACGCTCAGCCCCCGCCGCGCAGCCGCGCGAGGTCGGGAATGCGCACCGTGCGGCCCTGGATCTCGATCAGGCCGGCGTTGGCGAGCTCGTGCAGGATGCGCGAGAAGTGCTCGGGCGTCATGTTGAGGCGCGAGGCGATCACGCTCTTCCCGGGCGTCAGGCGCAGCTCGGCCGCGCCGCCCGCGGCGCCGTCGGGCGCCTCGGCGAGCAGATAGCCGATGACGCGCTCGTGGCTCGAGCGCAGCGTGTAGGCCTCGACGTCGCGCACCAGGCCGTGCAGGCGGCGCGACAGCCCCGAGAGCATGCGCAGCGCGAAGCCGGTGTCGCGGCCGAGCTCGGCGAGCACCGCGTGCCGCGCGACGTGCAGCAGCATGGCGTCGGACAGCGCCTGCGCGAACACGATGTAGGGCTTGTCGAGGAACATCAGCGCCTCGCCGAAGCTCTGCCCCGGGCGCACGATCTCGACCACCTTCTCCACGCCCTGCGGCGAGGTGAAGCCGAGCTTCACTTCGCCGTACACCACGACGTGAAAGCCCGTGCACGGATCGCCCGTCTGGCAGACGGCCTGGCCCTTCTCGGCATATACCGGGAGCGTCGCGGCGGCGACGCGGTCGAGCTCCTCGGCGCGCATCTCGCTGAACATCGGCAGGTTGGCGAGGAAGGCCTGGACCTTGATCGGCGGATGCTTCATGTCAGTGGCTGGTGCCTTCCGAGCGGCTGATCTTGTTGAAGACGTTGTACTTGCCGACGGGCTTCTTCATCGGGATGCGCTTCACCTCCGCGAGCGTCTGCGCGTCGAACACGATCAGCGCGCCGTCATCCTCCCACAGGCTGGCGAGCGCGTACCTGCCGTAGCGGTCGAACTCGATGTGCGCAAGCGTCTTACCGGGCACCGGCGCGAGCTGCGCCACCACCTCGAGCGATTCCTTGTCGATCACCTGCAGCGTGTCGCGGCCCTTGGGCCCGATCATCGAGTCCACCCACACGGTGCGCACGTTCTCGTGACTGCGCAGGAAGAACCCGGCGCCCAGCGTCTTTACCTGCGCGACGGTCTTCCAGTCGGCGACGTCGATCACGCTCACCACCGCCTCGCGCAGGTTGGGCGTGGCCATCACGCGCCGGCCCTGGCGCTGCCAGCTGATGCCCGACCCGAGGTGCGGCAGGCCGGGCAGGTCCACCGTGGCGATGGCGCGGCGCACGTCCAGGTGCACCACCTGGCCGCGCTTGCCGTCGCGGCTCGCGCCGATTACCTGGCGGAAGTCCGGCGTGAAGAAGAAGTCGTCGAGCACGTCCTCGAGCGGCGTGCGCCGCGGGTTGAGGAAGCCGGGCACGAAGGCGCCTTCCTTCAGGCGGTAGTCGTGCACCAGGCCCGTGGCGACGGCTTCCGCCTTCGGGTCGTAGGAGATCTCCCACAGCTCGGGCGCGTCCTTCATCGCGGCGATGAAGCTCCTCCGGGGCGCGGCGTCGTACACCGCCGAGACGCGCGAGGGCGCCTGCAGGACCTTGACCAGCTCGAGGTCCGCGTCGAGCACCACCAGGCTATGCGGCAGGTAATTGGCCACCATGACGTACTTGCCGTCGCCGGACACTGCGGCGTTCCGCGTGTTGATGCCGGCGCGCACTTCCGCCACCGTCTTCAGGTTCCAAAGGTCGAACTTGGAGATCCAGCCGTCGCGCGAAGCGAAGTAGACGAAGCGGCCGTCGGGCGAGAACTTCGGCCCGCCGTGCAGCGCGAAGCGCGTGGCAAAACGGTGGATCGGTTCGAGGCGGTCGCCGTCCAGGATCGTCGCGTGGTGGTCGCCCGCTTCCACCACGACGAACAGGTTGAGCGGATCGGCCTTGAATTGCGGTTTCGCCGGCAGCGTGCCGGCGGCGTGGTGCACGACGCGCGAGGCGTGAATGTCGGCCTCGCCCCAGGCGGGCGCGGGCGAGAGCGGCGTGTAGATCTGCTCGACGAGCTGCGCGACCTGCGCGTCGCTCAGCGTGCCGGCGAACGCGGGCATTTGCACGCCGGGGCGGCTGTCGCGGATCATGCGCGCGGCCTGCGGCTTCTTCAGGCGCGAGAGATTCTCCGGCAGAAGCGCCGGGCCCATGCCGCCGAGGCGCTTGTCGCCGTGGCAGCTCGCGCAGTGCTGCTGGTAGAGGTCCTGCGGCAGCGCGAGCGCCGGCGCGAGCAGCAGCGCGGCGACCAGCGCCCTCATGCGGGGACCGCCGCCACCGGGCTGGCGGCGATTTCGTCGTCGTCGAGGTAGCAGCCGGGATCCTCCGCCCAAGGGTCGCCCGTCACCTTCATGGCGCGCACGCGCGTGTTGCCGCCGCACACGTCGAAGTAGCTGCAGGTGGCGCAGCGTCCCTTGACCTTGCGCGGCTGCGCCTTGAGGCCCGCCATGATCGGGTGGCGCGTGTCGCGCCAGATGTCGGAGAACTTCCGGGCGCGCACATTGCCGAGCGTGCAGTCCCACCACATGGTGTCGGGGTGCACGTCGCCCAGGTTGTCGATATTGGCGACGTTCACGCCCGAGGAATTGCCGCCCCAGGCGGCGAGCGCGACGCGCAGGCGCGGTTCGTCGAAGCCGGGGACCGCGCGCCGCGCCCAGTGCAGCGCGTACACGCCGTCGGCGTCGTTGTTGCCGGTGACGAACTCCTTGTGCTGCCCGCGCCGCGCGTAGTCCCAGGCGCGCGCGTAGAGCAGCTCGAGCGCCTCGCGCGTCACGCGGAAGTGCGCGTCGCGCTTGCGGTTGACGTTGCCGCGGCCCGCGTAGTTGAGGTGCGAGAGGTAGAAGCGGTCGATGCGCTCGGCTTCCACCAGGTCGAGCAGCCCCGGCAGGTCGGCGAAATTGTCCTGCGTGAGCGTGAAGCGCACGCCGACCTTGATGCCCAGGTCGCGGCAGCGGCGCAGCGCCGCGAGCGAGGCGTCGAAGGCGCCCGCCTTGCGGCGGAACCTGTCGTGCGTCGCGCCCAGTCCGTCGAGGCTGATGCCCACGTAGTCGAAGCCGGTGGCGGCAATGCGCCGCGCGAGCGCGTCGTCGATCAGCGTGCCGTTGGTCGACAGCCCCAGGTAGAAGCCGAGCGCCTTGCCGCGCGCCGCGATCTCGAAGATGTCCTTCCTCAGCAGCGGCTCGCCGCCCGAGAGGATGAGCGCGCGTACGCGGAACGCCTTGAGGTCGTCCATCACGCCGAACACCTCCGCGGTCGACAGCTCGCCGGGGAAGTCGACGTCGGCGGAGATCGAGTAGCAGTGCATGCACGTCAGGTTGCAGCGGCGGATGAGGTTCCAGATCACCACGGGACCGGCGGGGCCGATGGGGCCGGCGGCCGGCGGCGCGGGATGCAGGATCCCGTTCATGAAGCGGGAGACGCGGAACATGTCAGGCGAGCCTCAGTCCGGTTTTCTTGAGGATGCGGGTGCTGTAGAGCACGTCGTGCGCGCGCAGCGCGGGCGCGAGCAGCGCGCGGATCTGCTCGACGTGCGCGTCGGTCTCGGCGCGGCTCTTGCCGTGCACCATGGCAAAGAGGTTATAGCGCCACTCGGGCAGCCGCCGCGGCCGGCGGTAGCAATGCGTGACGAAGGCGAGCGCCCCGACTCGCGCGCCGAGCGCGTCCACCGCGTCGTCGGCCACGTCCCACACCGACATGCCGTTCGCGGTGTAGCCGAGCCGGTAGTGGTTGGGCACCGCACCGATCCTGCGGATGCGCCCGTCGGCGAGCATCGCCGAGAGGCGCGCGAAGAGCTGCGCCTGCGTGATGCCGGCGGATTCCGCCACCGCGCGCCAGGGCTCGGGCACGAGCGGCAGCCCGGCCTGCGTGGCGCGCACGATCGCGGCGTCGGTCGCGTTCATGCCACGAGCCTCAGCTCGATGAAGTATTCCTGCTCGCGCGGCAGGTCGAGCACCGCGTAGCCGGTCTCGGCCTCGATCGCGGCGAGCAGCGGCGCGATTCTCCCGCGCGAGGCGGCGGCGATCACGAACCACAGGTTGAACTCGTGCGCGCGCGCGTAGTTGTGCGCCACCTCGGGATGCGCGTTGACGAGTGACGCCACGCGCTCGAAGTCGGCTTGCGGCACGCGCATCGCGCACAGCGTGAAGGCGCCGCCCATGCGCTCCACGTCGTACATCGGCCCGAAGCGCGTGAGCGTGCCCGCGGCGAGCATGTCCTTCAATTTGGCGATGAGCGTCGCCTCGTCGGTGCCGAGCTCTTGCGCTACCGCGGCGAATGGGCGCTCGGCGAGCGGAAAGCCGCCCTGCAGGCGGTTGACGATGGCGCGCTCGAGCTCATCCATAGCGCGCGGCCCGCTGGCTGAAGCAGCGCGTGCTGAACAGGACCTCGCGCGCGTAGCCGCCGAGGCCGTGGCGCGCCGAGAGGCGCTCGATCTCGCGCGCGACCGGGTCGCGCGCGCGGCCGTGCACCATGCAGTACAGGTTGTAGCGCCAGTCGGGCAGCGCGCGCGCGCGCCGGTAGCACAGCGTCACCGCGCTGTCGCCTGCCAGTCGCCGCCCGGCGGCCGAGGCTTCGCCCTCCGGCACGTCCCACACCACCATGGCGTTCGCTTCGTAGCCCAGGCGCCGGTGGCGCACCACCGCGCCGATGCGGCGCACCACGCCGTTGTCCAGCCAGCGCCTGAGCGTGCCGATCAGTTCCGCCTCCGGCAGCCCGAAGGCGGCGAACGGATGCTGCGCGAGCGGCAGCCCGGCGGCGAGCCGCGCGGCCAGTGACCGCTCCTCGTCGCCGAGCGGGGCGACCGCCTCGTCGCGCGCCGCGCGCGGCGCCGCGTGCGTCCGCAGGTCGAAGCCGAGGTCGATGTGGAACTCCTCCAGCAGCGGCAGGCGCAGCACCGGCAAGCCGGTCTCGTGCTCGATGCAGGACAGGGTCCATTGCAGCGCGGCCGGCGAGGACGCGGCGGCCACGAACCACAGGTTGACGGGATTCTCGCGCTCGTAGTTGTGGTTCACGCCCGCGTGCGCGCTCACCTGCGCGGCGACGCGCGCCAGGCGCTCGGGCGGCACGCGCATCGCGGCGAGCGTGCTCGCGCCGACCGTGTTCGGGCGGAACACCGGCGCGATGCGGTCGATCAGCCCGCGCGAGCGCAGCTGCGCGAAGCGCGCCAGCACGTCGTCCTCGTCCAGGCCGCAGTCCGCGGCGATGCGGGCGAAGGGCCGCGGCACGAGAGGGAAGTCGCGCTGCCAGGCGTTGAGCAGTCGGAAGCCGGTGGCGTCGAGCATGCGCTAGAACCCGGTCATCGCGGCGCGCGAGGTGAGGAAGATGCCGCTCGGGCTCTCGGCCGGCAGGCGCGCGCGCTCGGCGAAGCTCGCGGTGTCGTAGACCACCACGGCGCCGTCGTCGCGCGAGGAGACCCAGGCCTGCTCGCCGCGCGGCGTGAACTCCATGTGCAGCACCGCGCGCCCGGGCTTGAGCTCCTTCACCACCTTCATCGCCGCGACGTCGATCACCTGCACCACGCCGTTGTCGGGGAAAGCGAAGTTCACCCATACCCGGCGCGCGCCCGGCTGCGCCACCGCGAACACCGGCTGGCCGTGCACCGCGATGCGCGCGGCTTCCGTCCAGGTGACGCTGTCGAGCACCAGCACCTCGTGGCGGCCGATCGCCGGCAGGAAGATGTAGCGGCCGGCGACCGCCCAGCCGCGCAGGTGCGGCATCTTGTAGACGGGCAGCGGCTCCTGGCCGCGGCCGTAGCCGTCGAGCACGCGCCGCGCGCCCGCCGTGGGGTTCCACAGGTCCACGAGCGCGAGGCCGTCCTCGCCGAACAGCCCGGCAAGGTAGTAGCGGCCGTTCGGCGTGACGAAGCCGTCGTACGGCTGCCTGCCGATGTCCGCGATCTTCTGCACCGCGGGCTGGCGCGGGTCGGAAGCGTCCACGATCCAGATCTCGCCCTTCTCGAACAGGCTGAACACGAACCGGTTGCCCGGCGCGTCCGCGATGCCGACCACCTTCGATCCGGTGGGCACTTCGGCGAGCGGCTCGAGCGTCGCCGCGTCGAACAGCCGCACGCCGCCCGGCTGGTAGTTGGCCACCGCCACGACGCGCCCGTCCTGCGAGATGGCGCCGCCGATCGAGTTGCCGGCCTGGATGACGCGCTTGTCGATCTTCGCGAGGAGCAGGTCCACCTTGGTCAGGCCGCCGTCGCGCCCGAACACGTACGCGTAGCGGCCGTCGCGCGAGAACACCGCGGCGGCGTGCGAGAGGTCGCCCAGGCCTTCCACGCGCGCGCGCGCGGTGCGGCCGCTCGTCTCGATCAGCATCACGCGTCCCGCGGCGCGCTCGACGACCAGGCCCAGGTCGCCCGTGCCGCGCGGCTCGGGCGCGGCGCAGGCAGCCTGCAGGAGCGCGAGCGCCGCTATCGCGAGCCGTCTCATTGCGGCAGGCCCTTCTTCAGCTGACCGACGATCCAGAGCGCCTCGGCCTCCGACAGGAACGTGCTCCAGGGCGGCATCGCCGTGCCGCGCCGGCCGTGCAGGATCACGAACTGCATCTGCTCCTCGTCCTTTTGCGCGAGCGTGGCGGGCTCGAGGGAGGGTCCGAGGCCGCCTTTCATCGTCAGGCCGTGGCAGGAGCCGCAGTCCTGCTTGACCAGGTGCAACAACTCGGCGCGGCGCGCAAGGGCGGGCTCGCCCGCCGCGGCGGCGGCGCAGGCGGCCGCAAGCGCGAGCCCCAGGAGGATTTTGACCATGATGCAAGGGTGCCCGAGGGGGCGGCCAGATCTTTAACCTAGATCAATGCTGCGGGGGGTCCGGCGGCTAAAGTCGTCGCATGAGCATGCGCCCGCCGCTCCCTGAGGAAGGCATCGTCAGCCTGGTGGGGGCCGGGCCCGGCGACCCCGACCTCTTGACCCTGCGTGCCTTGCGGGTACTGCAGCGCGCGGACGCGGTGCTGTACGACCACCTGGTGGCGCCCGCGCTGGTCGGCATGGCGCGGCCCGAAGCCGAGCGCATCTATGTCGGCAAGGAGCAGGACAACCACGCGCTCGGTCAGGACGAGATCAACGCACTGATGGTGCGCCTCGCGCGCCAGGGCAGGCGCGTCGTGCGCCTGAAAGGCGGCGACCCGTTCATCTTCGGCCGCGGCGGCGAGGAGATCGAGGCCCTCGCCGGACAGGGCATCGCGTTCGAGGTGGTGCCGGGAGTGACGGCGGCCGCGGGCGCCGCGGCCTACGCCGGTATCCCGCTCACGCACCGCGATTACGCGCAGACCTGCGTGCTCGCCACGGGGCACCTGAAGGACGGCAGCGCACGCCTGGACTGGGCCGCGCTCGCGCGGCCGCACCAGACCGTGGTGATCTACATGGGGGTGAGCGGCCTGGCGCAGATCTGCGGCGGACTGATCGAGCACGGGCTGGCGAGCGATCTGCCGGCGGCGCTCGTCGAGAAGGCGACCTGGCCGGGGCAGCGCGTCGTGGAGGGCACGCTCGCCACGCTGCCCGCGGCGGCCGCGGCCGCCGGGGTGAAGCCGCCCGCGCTGCTCATCGTGGGCGAGGTCGTGCGCCTGCGCGAGCGGCTCGCCTGGTTCGGCACGGAGCGCGTCGCCGCGGCGCTTTGAGGCATCATGGCGGGCGTGGAACCCACGCTCTCGGCGTATGCCAACCCGCTCGCGCGCTACTTCGCGGCCACGCGGCCGGCGTTCCTCAGCGTCACGCTCATCGGCGTCCTGCTCGGGCTGGCGAGCGCGCATGCCGGCGGCGTGGCGCTCAACCCGCTCACCGCCTTCGTCACGCTTGCCTTCGCGCTGGTCGCGCACGCGGGCATCAACGTGCTGAACGACTATTACGACGCGCTGAACGGCAGCGACGCGGCCAACACCGAGCGGCGCTTTCCGTTCACCGGCGGCAGCCGCTTCATCCAGAACGGGGTCATCAGCGTGAGCGCGATGGGCATCTACGGCTATGCGCTGCTCGCCGCGGTGGTGCCCGCGGGACTGTGGCTCGCGCACGCCTCGGCGCCGGGCCTGATCTGGATCGGCCTCGCCGGCCTCGCCGTGGGCTGGGCGTACTCTGCGCCGCCGCTGAAGCTCATGAGCCGAGGCTTCGGAGAGGCCGCCGTCGCCTGCGGCTGGCTGATCGTGGTGCTCGGCGCCGACTACGTGCAGCGCGGCGCATTCGCGTGGGGGCCGCTCGCCGCGGGCCTGGGCTACGCCCTGCACGTCGCCAACCTGCTGTTCATCAACCAGTTTCCGGACGTGAAGGCGGATGCCGCTGCGGGCAAGCGCAATCTCGTGGTGCGTCTCGGGCCGCAGCGCGCGCGCTGGCTCTATCCGGCGATCGCCGCCGCGGCCTACGTGTGGCTTGCCGGCGCGGTGCTCGCCGGCGCGCTGCCGCCGCTCGCGCTTGCCGCGATCGTGTCCGCCTTCCCGGCGCTTGCCGCTGCGCGCACGCTCGCGCGCCATGCGCTGCGTCCGGCCGCGCTCGACCCGGCGATCCGCGCCACCATCGGCGCGGCGCTGCTGCACGGCGCGCTTCTCGCCGCGGCGCTGTTTCTCGCGCGCTAGTCGCTTCCCAGGGTGTGCAGCTCGCGCGCGACGCCGCTCGCGCGCAGCAGCTCGAGGCTGCGCCATGCGCGCGCGCCGCTGCCGCGCACGCGCGTG